>Ga0334892_1003404_pt1 | contig 10347 bp, 8 predicted proteins | sample GraSluR3_MG_4_FD_207213 | JGI IMG/M metagenome (GOLD analysis project Ga0334892, IMG submission 207213) | Sludge microbial communities from methane-producing bioreactor in Wageningen University, Netherlands - Granular Sludge_15_04-R3 | ecosystem: Engineered > Bioreactor > Anaerobic > Unclassified... | reverse complement strand
CGTTAAGCTTTATGCACAGCTCCCTGTAAAGCTCATAATAGTCAATGGCTTCCGAAAGATGGGACTGGTCAGAAAAATACATGCCGAGATTATACAGAGTCCGGGCATAATCACTGCTTATTTCATGCCCAGAAAAGATATCCAGGGCCGAATCAAATAATTCCCTCGCCCTTTTATAATCTCCCTGCCTGAGGCTCATCCTTCCATGCACATTACATGCCCTTCCCAGAATAGTTTTCCAGCCGTTTTTTTTAGCTGTTTCACGGATATGCCCCAGGATATCCTCTGCGCTGTCCCACATGCCCAAGGCTTCCAGGGAGATGCATTTCTCAAGGAGAATATCCATTCTTGCCTGCTTGTCATCGCCGGGGACTAAATCCAGGGAAGTATCATACAGCCTTAGGGCCCTTTCATGAAAATAGCTTTCCCGGCTTGTTACGGCGCATTTAAGATAATATTTGAGGGCTTTGGCTGCATCTCCTGCCTGCCTGAAATGATAGGCTGTTTCTTCAAGGTAATAATCACGGTATTTGTCCTGCATGGTCTCCATGTACTCCCCGATAAGCCTGTTCATGCCTTTCTTGTCATCAATGGCTTTTTCCACAGCTGTTTTTATGAGCGAATTGCTGAAACCGCAGTAAACCGTATTCTGTTTTAAACGGCAGACAAGAATTTCAAACGTTTCCAGTTCAGTTATTATCTCAGAGGGATTTATGCCATACAGCCTTTCTGTGAGTTTTATTATCAATTCAAAGGGCAGTTCTACCCTCAAAAGGGACAAGGTCTTTAAAACGCAGGCTTTATCCTTATCTGCAAGGATTTTTTCCATTCTCTTTTCCATTATCCCGGAAAGATTAGAAGGAATAAAAGCCTCATTGACCGGGGTTTTTAATATCCAGACCCCCTTTTCCCTGATTATATATTCTTTATCAAGGAGTGCCCTGATAAATTCTAACAGGAAAATCGGACTGCCTCCCGTCATCTCCCTGATCTGAAAAGCATACTCCCTTAAGGAACTGCCTATGTAAAGCCGGCCGAATACGCGGTCCAGAAATTCGCCGATGCCATCATCATCAAAGGGCTCCAGGGTATGCCTCTGAGGCCTGTTTTTCAAAAGGATTTCTGCCGGAGCGCCAATATGCTGTCCCTGCTCCTCAAGGAGGCCTGCAAGGATTAGAGGGTTATTTTCCTGTTCGGTCCGGGATTCAATCCTGTTTAAAAGGCTGTTCAGGATACGGGCTGAGCCTTCATCTATCCACTGTATATTTATTATGCATAAAACTGGTTTAAACGGCATGGATCTTGAGAAATCAAGAATAAAACCTGGCACTGAGTCCAGTATAATCTCTCTCAAGACCTTCGGGTCATCCAGCCCAAGGGGGTGGTAATCTGTCAATACCGGGTGATCCGGAATTATGTGCCTTAAAAGGGGTGCATATTTTTTCAGAAGGCTCCTGCCTGCATCTGAGATCATCTGAGCCAGTATCTCACCGATGCAGAAGTATTCCTGCAGATTGCCCGAATAGGCCAGCGCTTCGTAAAAACCCATATTATTAAGCCTGCAGTGCTTTTTGAATTCACCGAATAATCTGGATTTCCCAATACCTGAAGGCCCGGAGCATATGAAAAGACAGGGCCCGGTATCTGGTGAAAGCTTTGATTTAAGCAGGGCCAGGTCTTTATCCCTGTCTGCAAAAGCGCATGCCAGGGTATAGCTTTGCCTGGTCTGAAAGGTTTCTTTATCAAAGGATGTATTAAATTCCTGGTTTATATCCTGAATCAGTTCATTACCGCTGGCGTACCTTTCCTTTTCTGAAAAGCACAGCATCTTTCTGACCAGCCTGGCAGTGGGCTGATCATCAACCAGAGAAAGGGATTTGTCAAGGTGCAGGTTAAAATTATCCCGGCTTTTCATTACACCGGTAATAAATGAGGAATCAGCAGAATCACCGCTTAAATAAAACTGCCTCCTGCAGATCATCTCATAAAAGACAAGGCCCAGGGAAAAGAAATCCGAGCTGAAATCAGCCTTCCCCTTAAGGGCTTCAGGCGCAAGGTAAAGAATCCTGTCCTGGCTTTTTCCTGTCAGACCGGATAACCAGAAATCGCAAAGCACGGCTTTACTGTTTGATATTATAATATCTGCAGGTTTCAGGTCCCTGTATATTATATTACGGCTGTGAAGGAAATCCAGTACTCGTGCAATCTGTACGATTATACTGAGCTTTTCTACAAGATGCGGGTTGTCCCGGCTGTATATCAGGTCTTTCAGAAGCATGCCCTGCAGATAATCCATAACTATATAGTATTTGTCTTCGTGAATTCCAAGATCATATACCTGTACAAGGTTTGGATGCTTCAGTCCCGTCATTAATTCAAAGTTATCCCTTATGGCCTGGAAACTGATGCTTTCCGCATTGCCATGGGGATCTTTTATCAGGGTCTTTAATGCAAAAGCCGTATTGTCCCTGAACAGGTCTTCCACAAGATATACCATTCCCGTGCCTCCCCTGCCAAGGACAGATTTTACGCGGTACCTGCTATTAATGATGGTTTTATGCTCTTCCATGCTATGCCAGTTTTACTATTATAAATTATTACCATAAAAAATTAAAAAATCAACCATATATCAAATTTTATAAAGACAAAATGGCTGATATGACCAGTACATATATTTTTACAACTTTAATTTTCTGTATTATTATAACCTGGAGTTAATCTTATAAAAATAAGGAGGCAGGATAATGAAAAGCAATTGGAACCCTTTTCTGCTGATTGGCCTGATCGGCCTGATTACTGCAGGCTCGAGCCTTTTTGTAAGTATGTACCGCGTATTTTGGGGACCTGATGATATATACTGGACACCCCGTAATATGATGCTGAGCCTTGAGGATACAAAAGGGGAATTCCAGCTGTTCATAGCAGGAAATCCTCTGAAAGATATAATTTCTGAAGGCAGGCTTATGGGGCTGGACAGTGAGGGAAGAAGCTTTAATGTGGTTGATAGGGATATTGGGGTCAGGCTTAACAACTGGGACAAAACCAGGGTTACCACACTGAAAATAAGCCTGCTTACCAGCTTTATGACAGGCCTGGCCATTGCATTTCTGATAGCAGGGATTGTTCAGTTTTATTCGCAGAAGAAACAGGCATGACCATTATATTGCAATAAACACAGGCATTCTAAATGGAGATATTTCCTGCCAAAAACAGGGAAACAGCATTAAATAATCAGGATTGCGATGCTTACAAGAATCATCCCGGTCACCGATGCAATCCCGGGGCTTTCCCCGGGCAGGATTATCCAGCTCAGGACTGCTCCGCTGACAGGTATTATAAATTTCCACATATTTATCTCCGAGACCTTGAGAGTGCCTTTTTTCAGTATGGTGAACCATATGGAAAAGGCAGAGGCAGAGAGAAGGGAAAGCCAGGCCAGGGTTCCGTAGAAGACAGGGGGCTGTCTGAAATCGGGAATGCCTTCTGCAAATATTGATACCAGGAAAAGCATGAGCCCTCCCAGGAATATCTGTGAGGATGCCAGCAGGACAGGGCTTATACTGGTTTTATTGCGTGCTACTATTACATTGCCGACTGCAGAGGAAATTGAACTCCCCAGAAGGGCCATTATGCCCAAAAGCTCTATAAATCCTGCAGGCTCAAGAGGGTTGCGCGTAACAGCAATAAGAACGATGCCTCCCACACCGAAGAGAAAGGAGATATATCTGCGGAGAGTGAGCCTGTCGTCCTCCATGGCAAAATGAGCGACTATGGCGCTTATAACGGGAGACGAACCGATAATTATGGCGGAAATGGAGGCCGGGACAATATTTATCCCCAGGTAGAAAAGAGCGTACAGTATGAAGGTTTGAAAAAGGGATATGAGCAGAATGGATTTGAGATTCTCTTTCAGTGCCCCGGCCCTGAGGCCCTTTATTGCAAAGGGCATAAGGATCATGCCGGAAATCATGAACCTGATGCCTGCAAATCCCAGGGGTTTAAAGTATTCAAGGCCTATCTTGACCCCTGCAAAGGCTGTGGACCACAGAAGACATGCAAAGACAGCAAGCCCTGCGGCTATTATTCGATTCTTTGAAACATTTTCCATCATTTACCGCGTATTAAGAATTTCTGCAGGTCCAGCTTAAATATATTTGCAGTTTAGTCAATATAACTTAATATTTTTACATTGATATCAATATGAATGATTCAGAGAAAAATTTACTGCTCCGGCACCATTTTGGGAGGAATACCTTTTCCATAACAGCGGTGGAATTCTTCTGGGGCCTGGCTATGCCCCTCATATTTGAATCCACATATATTCAGATATTTTTAAGGGAGCTTGGAGCAACGAATTTTCAGATAGGGCTTATGCCCGTGCTTCTAAGCCTGGGTATCCCGCTGATATCCCTGCTGTCGGCTTATCTTACAACCCATCTGGTCAGGAAAAAGACAGCTGTCTTTTTAACAAATCTATTTGCATCTGTCCCTATAATACTGCTGGGGTTAATGTTCAGGACGGACCTGGAGAACAGCAGGGTGATACTGTTTTTTTACTTATTTTATGCTGCTTTCTCCTTTACCCTGGGTCTTTTGCTTCCCGTCTGGCAGAATTTTCTGGTGAAAATCTTTCTCGAGAAGGATACACTGCGAGCCCTTTCCGTAATGCATATAAGCCAGAGCATAACAAGGATAATCGGAAGCCTTGCCCTGCTCAAGATTGTCGAGAGATACGGCATTTCCAGGACAGGGGCGGGCAATCTTTTTATTATTGCAGGCATTCTGATGTTTGCAGGTTCCCTTTTCTTTACCCTGGCAAGAGAGATACCTGAAAGAACTATATACAGCAGAAGGTTTACACCCCTGGTATTTATGAAAACGCTGAAAAGCATAATCCATAACAGGAAATTCATTTTCTTCCTTCTGAGTGATATATGCTACTTTGCAGTGATGAACGTGATTTCCTTTTATGCAGTTTATGCAACAGAGTACTGCGGTATAAAGCCTGCCTATGTTTCAGGATTATTTATTACGCTGAATGTAACAGGCAGTATTATATTCCAGGCTGTATTCGGGTATTTCAATCTTCTCGGGCTTAAAAACAAGCTTTATCTGGAAAAGTATCTCAGCCTGGCGGGCATTACTGTCCTTCTATTTTTACCCTCACTGGCAGGCTTCCTTTCAGCGAGCTTTTTGCTCGGTGCAGGCAGGTCCATCAGGGTCCTTGCCTATGCACCGATAATCAAGAAGCTTTCAGGTCAGCAGGATGCAACGCCCTACTTTGCCGCCGCACCGATAATAATACTCCCCCTCTCCGTGGGCCTGCCCCTTTTTAATGGAAAATTCCTCGACAAGTTTGCATACCTGGGAGCTTTCAGCTTCAGGATAATGTTTGGCCTGATGGCTGTCCTTGTCGCAGTTTCAATCTTCTTCCTGAATAAAACGGATTTCAATGCCGGAGGGGATAAGAGAAAATAATATTGTAAAAACCCAGAATTTTTGTAATATTTTTTACACATTATATGAAAAGGTACTGCCATGAAAGTTAAAGAATTTTTCCAGTCCATGATCTATTTCACATCCGGCTGTACAGAACCGGCAGCTATAGGCTTGAATGCCGCCAGGGCAAGGGCATCAGGTCAAACCGGCCAGATTAAGCAGATCATACTGCAGATGGACTACCTGACCTATAAGAATGCCTTTAATGCAGGCATACCGAATGCTCCTCTATACAAGGGGGCTATGTGGGCTTTTCTTCTCGGGTACGCAGTGGGCGACCCTTCCCTGGGACTGGAGATTTTCAGCCGATTAAACGATGAATCCATCAGGCAGGCTGAAGAAATGGAAAGAACTGTACCCTTTCACATAAGGTTTGTGGAAAGGGGCTCCCTTTACCTGAAAAGCATGCTGGCTGCAAAAGAGAAGATAATATGCACGACCACGAGGGAATGCCACAGTGCTGTCACGCAGGAAATATTAAGCCTTTCAGGCTTTGCAGTAAAAGACCTGGACCATATAATACTTGAGCTGGACAAAAGGGAGCACAGGGCTTATTCCGAAGAGCTGAGGAAAGCTGAAGTATTTGATGACAGCTATTACGAACCCTCCGGCTGGGTGGCCCTTGTGGATGAGATATATTCTGACGGGGAAATAAGGTCCCGTATCCAGGAGGGGATCAATGCCAATATCAGCGCCCAGAATGCGGGCAGAAGGGAATGGGACACTACCCTGTCCGATTACGGCACTGGTTCAGCCATATTTGCAAGGATGTCAGGAAAGCCCATAAAGGTAATGGCCTGCGCCAATTCCGGCAATAAGGGGCTGACTTCCGTTGTCCCCACAGTAAACTACTGCCGGAAGAAAAAAAAATCCAAAGAGGAAACATTGAAAGCAGTAATCATGGCCTGCTTTGTGAATTCCATCATCACTTTGAAGTTCGGTTTTATCTCCTCTGTCTGTGGTGTGGTTTACGGTGCGGGCGCAGGTTTTCTTTCAGCAATAATGATGCTTGATGGTCAGCTTGACAGCTTTGACAAGGTTTTTATAAACTATATATCCAGTTTCGGAGGCATCTTCTGCGACGGAGCCAAAGTATCCTGTGCCGTTAAGGGAAATACCGCAGTCCAGGCAGCCATTACAGCAAAAAAGATGTATGAAAAGGGCCTTATAGTTGACTATCACGACGGCTATCTCGGCAGGACATTTCTTGAGACCCTGGATAACCTGATGAAGTATAATGAGGCCATGAGGGAGATGGATAAAATTACGGTCTCCATCCTTGAAAACAAAAAATAAAAGCCGGAGAGGCGGAAAATGAGATTTGGTTTTGCCACTGTGAGGGTTAATGACCTGGAGGAATCAGAAAGATTCTATGCAGAGATAATCGGCCTGGAAAAGGAGCTTGGCTTTTCCTACAGGGAAGGACTCAGCATAACATTCATGAAGGACCCCGGGGGCTCCCTGGTGGAACTGCTGAAAATGGAAGGCACTGCAGAAGCTGCTGATTCTAATAATAAGGTATCACTGGGTTTCCTGGTGGAGGATCTTGACAGGAAGATTAAAGAACTCAAGGCTCTGGATATTGAAATAAGAGGCCCTGTATATGTTCCGGGGGGGATCAGGTTTATCTATATAAAGGACCCCAACGGCGTGGATATTGAACTTGTAGAGAACTTCCATATTGATAGGCTGAAACAGTGTTCATGAGCTGTCATAACTGAGGCTTAGACCTTATCAGACCAGCATCTCCTGATAGTCCTCCATTACCTTTTTCCAGCTGTAGTTCTGCCTTATGTAGTTATAACCGTTCATTCCCATCTGTTTAAGGATGTTCCTGTTTTTCAGCATGTATCTCGTGCAGTAGATGAAATCCTTGTAAGAGTCAAAATAGAGGCCTCCCCCGGACCTGATTACCTGGCCTTTCAGCACATTGCATTTCTCATTTACAAGCACAGCCTTTTTCATGGCCCAGGCTTCCAGGGTTACAATGCACAGGCTTTCATAAAGAGATGGCATTACAAGGAATTCACAGGCCGAAAGGGCATTGAATTTCTGGTCTTCCGGTATGAACCCTATATTGACAATATCCCTGTGTTCGGGGACTTTATCAAATAAATGCCCGCAAAGCACCAGCTTTATTTCATCAAAGATAACTTTTTTGTATTTTATAAAGTATTCGTAAAGAATTCCTGATCCCTTATTATTGTCTATCCTTCCCAGGTAAAGGATATAGGGATGATTCATGCCGTATCTCTGCCTGAAGGAATCGGGGTCCGGATTATCTTCAACTGGTATGCCCAGAGCGCTGATTCTGTTCTTAACACAGTGATTGCCTGTAACGGAGTTTACCAGCTCCTTTTCCTCTTTTGAGATATAAATTATCCCCCGGGGAAGGCTGAAAAACTCACGGTATATCTCAAGATTGATGAGTTTATCCCTCTCGGCTGTCGGCACCAGGACTGATTTCTCCGGAACCTCCCGCAGGCCGAAATAGGAATTGTAATATCTGTAGGCAAAGAATATGAACCGGTCATATTTGTCCCTGTTTTCTCTTATATATCTGATGAGCTGAGGGGAAAAGGGCCCGCATTCCCTGACCCATTCCTCTTCCTCGTTTCTGGAATGCCTGCCTTCAAATACCTTTGTGGAAATCTCATTAAAGGTTTTCTGGTTCCTTTCCCTTTCAACAGGGAACCTCAATACTGCAAGGCCGTCAAAGATGTCCTGCCCTGGCTTAAAATGGTTTTTCCAGGAGATATAATCCCTGGCGCAGGTGGTGAGTACGGTTATGTCATGCCCGGAGCATTTCAGCTGAAGGGCTGTCTGATGGCAGAGCCTTTCAGAACCCCCTGTGATATACTGCCCGAAGCGGTGGATGACAAGGGCAATCTTCATTTTTCTTCCAGCTTGTCTTCAACCTCTTCCAGGTAGTCTTCAAGGATCTTCTGCCTGTCCCTGATAAAGGTAAGGTCTCTTTCTATGGAGTCGAGCTTGGATATCATGAAATTCTCAAGGTTTTTAAGGTCGAAAAAGGTTTTATAGGAGGAGGCCATAATATTCATGAAATAATAGTTTATGAGCTTCTGCCGGTAGAATATGGGGTCAGTGTAAAGTTTTATGACGGGTCTCAATATCTTCTTTACCAGTGGTATGATAAAGCCCTTTATGCCCGAACGGTGGGATTTTATGGGATAGTCTTCGTCTATGTTCCACATGTTTTTATCCGTATACAAATCCTGAAGCTCATCAAGGTTCCTTGAGGGTTTCAGCAGATAATCCTTTATTTCTTCAAGGCTTTTGAGGCTTATGTTCCCGGATGCATCCACATCGGAGGCAAGGGAGAGAAATATGGGCTCAAAATCCAGTTCCTTTATCCTTTGTATCTCTTCTTCATAGAGCAGGCCCATTTCCTTTTTTTCCTGGATGTCATCCCTGATGTCTTTAATTATCTTTTCAATATCCAGGGGTTCGTTTTCCCTTTTTTTTATGAAATCTTCCATAATTTCGCACCTCAGTGCTGTTTTTTATACCTTTCCATATCAGCAGGAACCTCCGCTTTATCCAGCCAGAAGGTAGACCTGCCTTTATGCTTCCTTATGGGGGATTTGCCGAAAAGCTTCATTATCAGCCCTATGGGGGTGATTGCTATGAAAAAAACTATGAACAGCAGAAGCTTTGTATTGAAAATACCAAGGGCCTTGGCCAGGCAAAGCCAGAGAAAATAGAGCGGTATAAGCAGTTTCCAGCTGATAAAGGGAAGTATTATAAAGATAAGGGCCAGGGAGCCTGCTATATGGTAGCTCTTCTGAAAATAGAACAGCCCAAGCGCTATTACAAGCAGTACTGCTCCCACTACAGGGAAAAACAGCCGTATTTCCTTTTTATTGAGTTTATCCTTTATCTTAAACATATCAATCCAGTTCAAACTCCTGTTTCCAGTCTATCCTGTCATGGAACTCTGGCTGGTTTCTCTTGTCCAGAAGAAGGTTCTCCAGCACCAGATAGTCCATGTCCGTCCTCATGAAGCATTTATATGCGTCTTCAGGACTGCATACTATTGGCTCGCCCCGGACATTGAAGGATGTGTTTACAATGACGGGACATCCGCTTATCCTGTTATATTCGGTCAGGAGGGCATGATAAACCGGATTCTGCTCACGGTTTATGGTCTGGAGCCTGGCGGAGTAGTCAACATGGGTGACTGCCGGTATATCAGACCGGTTTATATTGAGAAGATCAATCCCGAAGAGGGATTGCTTGTCCCGGGGGACCGGCTTCCTCTTATCATCCCTGACATAGGCGGTAAAAAGCATATAGGGGCTGGGCGCGTCATGGTCAAAGTACTCCCCGGTCTCTTCTTCCAGAACTGAAGGGGCGAAGGGCCGGAACGACTCCCGGAACTTTATCTTCAGGTTCATCTTTGTCTGCATGTCTTTAAGCCTTGCATCGCCGATTATGCTCCTGTGCCCCAGGGCACGGGGCCCGAATTCCATCCTGCCCTGGAACCAGCCTATGACATTGCCTTCATTGAGCAGGCCGGCGGCAGTCTTTATGATATCCTCACTGGAAAGCCTTCTATATGGCAGTTTATTCTTTTTAAGGAATTCCTCTATTTCGCTGTCTGCATAGCGGGGTCCGAGGAAAGAACCCTTCTGATGGTCAGGGGATTTTATCTCCCTTGGTTTGTCCAGAAGCTGGTACCACACAAAGAGGGCTGAGCCCAGGGCTCCTCCGGCATCCCCGGCAGCTGGCTGAACCCACATGTTTTCAAATAAGCCCTCCCGGTGAAGCCTTCCATTGGCAACACAGTTGAGTGCAACACCTCCGGCAAGGACTATATTATTCTTC
>Ga0334892_1003402_pt1 | contig 10354 bp, 6 predicted proteins | sample GraSluR3_MG_4_FD_207213 | JGI IMG/M metagenome (GOLD analysis project Ga0334892, IMG submission 207213) | Sludge microbial communities from methane-producing bioreactor in Wageningen University, Netherlands - Granular Sludge_15_04-R3 | ecosystem: Engineered > Bioreactor > Anaerobic > Unclassified... | reverse complement strand
ACCGGGCCATTGGAACTTACATTGCCCTCACTGTAGCAATTATCGATGATGGCTGTGGTGTTGTTCCAGCCGACCAGGCCGCCTACAAACGAATAGCCATCGACATCGGCTGTGCTATGACAATCTAGCACCGTAGCAGATGAGTTTGTCCCTAACAATCCACCTGTATTATTACTGCTTGATGTCACACTACCACTACTGTGGCTGTTACTGATCGTCGATGAGCTGGTATTGTATCCTGCCAGGCCACCAATATGGGAATAACCAGAAACATTACCCGAACTGTAACAGTTTTCTATCGCAGAACCGCTTCTATTCTGGCCTGCCAGGCCGCCAACAGAATTCTGGCCGGTAATGCTCACATTGATTACGCCAAGATTCTTTATCTGTGCTCCCTCTAAACGCCCAAAAAGACCAATATTATTCGAAGCAGGACGATTGATATAGAGCCCGTTCACGGTATTACCCTGGCCGTTGTATGAACCGGTAAAGCTTATTGTATTGTCAGAACTTGAGTAATAGCCTATTGGGTCCCATCCCTGACCGTTGAACCAACTGGAAGTGGGAGAAGCATCAATGTCTGCAGTCTGTATGTAGTGACTTGACCAGCGAACTTCTCTACCGGGATCCGGGACTACATCATCATCTGCTACCAGCCAGTAAAGATGACCTAATGATGATAGCTCATAAGGTTGTTCTATTGTTCCATTTCCTGTTGTAGGTGCTATCGCCGTCTGGGCATTCAGGCCAATACTTATCAGCCAGATTAGTGTTATGATAGTTATATATCTCACTTATCCTCCGTCTTTTTCTGTTAATTCTCACTATCATAGATAAATTGCATTCTTTGTTCCAAAGTTTACAGATATGCTGTGGTTGATGAATTATGCAATTCTGTAGGGGAAATTATCGACAGAAAATATGACAGAGTGAAGCTGGTAATGACATATAAGGGTGACAACATCGTGGGCAGGTGTAACCGTAGGGTGTCAAATATGACTTGGGTAGGTTAAAAATACCTGCTCTGTAGTTAGATTTCCAAGAAAACTTTGAATAATGATCTGAATGAAAGAGATATCAAAAAAATCAGAGATTTATAAGATGTTTTGCAAAGATCCCTATCAATGCCCAGGCAACAACCAGAGTGAAGAAGAAGTCTTTGTGCCGATAAAGCACAACTAAAGCCAGAATTATACTGATAGTAAGCAACGCAACAAACCAGAATTCTTCACTCATTCCGAATTGATTCCAGTTGATAGAGACCAGAAAAGCTGTGATATTTGCGATTGTAGCTATTGATATCCAGCCGAGATAGATACTGAAAGGTATATGGACAAACAGTTTCTTATATGGATTAGCTTCTTCTTTCCCGATATTCAGTCGGAGATAGATTATTATAAGAGTTAAGAGTAGTAGCAACATAATAACCACTGACAGCAGAACAAATTCCAGATGCCAGGAAAATATCCAGGCAATATTCAGAAGGCAGGAAAGAAAAAAGAGGTAACTTATTTTATCATGCAAAAGAGAAATGTTTTTTATTGAACTGAAGATACTTCTTGCCTGATATATAATAAAACAAAAGAGGAGGAGATAGATCAAGCCCCAGATCGAAAAGGTAAAACCTGCAGGAACAAAGAGATTGGGATATTGAGCAGAGAGTTCCCCTGTAGTTTTACCGGCAATAGGGAGTGAATTTGCCAGAGCATTTACAACGACCATGGCCAGGAAGACAGTTATATTCAGCAACGATAATATTTTATCTCTTGATTCCACTAAACACCTTTCCCCGCTACGTAAAAAGGGGCGATGTTGCCATCGCCCCACTAGTTCAAATCCTGTTTTGGTCAGCTTACTTCACTAAGATCATCTTTTCGATTCTATCGAAAGTTGGTGTTGACATTCTGTAGAAGTAAATACCTGATGTTACAGATTGACCAATTTCATTCCTACCATCCCAGTTTACCTGATATTCACCCTTAGCGTGAGGACCTTCAGGAACAAGAGTCCTGACTAATTGTCCACGAACGTTATAGACTTTCAAGCTCATAATATCTACATTTTCACGCAGACTGTACTTGATAGTCGTATTCGGGTTGTTAAAAGGTATCGGATTGGGATAGTTCTGGTGTAAGGAATTGACATACCCTGGTCCGGGTACTTCTTCCTCATCCTGGATTATTACCGAGATCGGTCCATGCAGGCTATTTGTCATATCGAGATCAACACTCTCTAACCAGTAATAATATGTCGTGTTCATGTAAACGTCATGATCTGCATAATTATACTGAGTTGTTACAGAGGTATTGTGTGCCGGAATGATTGCATGCGTGATCTTTTGAGCAGCATTATAATCATTCTCTGTGCCACGATAGACATGATAGCCTAGCATATTGGATTCGGTCTCTGAGACCCACTGCAATTCAACCAGGTCATTGGCGATAACAGATGCTGTGAATACCGATAGCTCTACCGGTACTGTCAGATCAGCATAGAGGAAGGTACATACGACTTTAACTTCCGCATTACCTGTTCCTGCATCATCTGTCAGCCACATCTTCCAGTCACCTGTGATATATTGAGTGTTGAACTCTGTCACAGTACCACCAAATGATTGTGGAAGTGGACCGTTGATATTTTCAAATATCCCGAGTAACACTGGGGGATCAGCGTTACTTTCTCCCACTGGGGATTGAATCCACAGTTGTCTTACGGATGCATCACCCGGAGCGATGATATCAACAGACCAGTTGACCTGAAGAACTGCTCCAACTTCTGTGATATTATGAATACCCCAGCCAGGTAGAGTTGTAAATCCCCAGGTGCCGATCGCTGGACTTGGTCCGAAGTCCAATTCCAGAATATCATATGCATGAGCCGTGTGAGTAAATAATCCAAAAGCCAGAACCAGGAACATAAAAACGAACAATTTCCGTTTCATAACTGTCTCCTTGTAGTTAAAAATAACTGTTTCTTTCCGTGTTCGTTCCTGTATAAGATATCCGACCGGATACCATTTGATTATCGAAATATAAAGAACTTTCTCTCTCGCCAGAAGGCGATGTTTCCTTTGTGACATTACAGCCCATAAACAAAAACTGTTTACGAAATGTTTCTTCCATAAACATCCTTAATGAAAAAGAACCAACAAATCGCCACCTAACCGGCAATCTGCTATCTTTTATTTTGCTTTCCAGAGAAGCAAAAAACCTGTTTGCGAAATTCAATTCACTTTAATCTTCAATCACACTCCTTACATTCAGAGTCACTGTCGATTAAAACCATTTCAATTTACAATACTCTTTTACAACATAGGGTAACTCTGTCAAGCTTTTTCTCTTTTTTTGTTTTTTAGAGCTAATTACAAAATGGCTAATCTCGAAATGCAGCAGTAAAGCAATTTTAGAGATTTCTGCCTCCGGCAATGCCCGTTAATAAGCGGCTTATCACCATTGACTTAACTCAAACATAACGGGGAAGCCGCATTCTTATTCTCCGGTTACTTTCAATCCTCTGGCATCAGGTCTTCCGGGAGAGTTATCATAGATTTCAGTCACATAGTATATCACCGTACTGTAATCCTTTCCCGGATCGCCATGGAAGTACTGATACACGTCATTGACGTATCTGATCAACATTTTTTCATATTCAGTGAGATCCGGATCTTCGGGATGAAGCAGTCTGACGATAGTTTTCAATTTAAAGGAAGGTATATCGAGGAATACAATGGTCGATATTGGATTTGTCATCTGGTTCAGGAAGCTTTGAGTCTCGAATTCCGGAACAGAATAGAGTTCCAGTGAACCCTGTTTATCGAGGTCGAAGAATTCTTCGGCATTTTCGTATAAATGTTGCAGGACATCGAGTTTTTGCTCAAGCTCATCATCTTTGGTACTTTCGAGCAATTCCAGTATTTCGGGTAACTTTTCGTATTTTGGAACGAAACCCAACCCTTTGACAGCGTTATTCAGTTTGAATTGTGTATCACTTCTTCTTATACCGTAAGTTGCTACTATCCCGTTATGCGGTCCGGCGAGTTCTGGTCTTTCCATCCTGCGGAAACGGTCAAGTGTGGCAATTCTACGCCCGGTATTCCATTCCATAAACGATTCCGGAAATTTCTTAAGTTCAAATTGGCTCCAGACTCCATCGACTTTTGCATCTATTATCCTGCTTCCCGGATCGGGAGTCATAACATTATTCTGCTGAAAGTAGTTATCAGTCCAGTAACTCATCTCATCATATACTTCATCAGAAAATTCTCTCTCACAACTGATCATAAACATCAGGGTTATTAAGAGAGAGAAAACTGTCAGCATTCTCTTCATCCTTACCTCCATATCTTGTAGCAACATTGATATAAACAGAGCATCCGCTTACTACTTGCGGTTTTTATCAAGCATAATTACATTCCTCTGTATTGTTAGAATCTCACCTTTATTTCAGTAAGATACATTTGCCGGTCTTTATATCCTTCCCGGCTTCCAGCCTGTAGAAGTATACTCCGGAACCGTGCCGGTCACCATTCCAGTTGATGAGATGTTCTCCGGATTGATAATAGTCGTCTGCCAAAATTTCTACTACCTGACCTCTTATGTTATAAACAGTTAATGTCAGTTGTGAAGCCTGTGGCATTATAATTCTGAAGGTCGTTACCGGGTTGAAAGGATTGGGATAATTCTCTACCGTCATAGTTTCATATAGATCGACCACGGTATCTTCAATATTAGTATAGTTATTCTCTATCATATAGGTCAGGTTTTCATTAATCTCATAAGAAGCCAGCATATCTTCCAGATCATCCAGGTAATCAAAATCTTCGGAGATAATGAATTGAAGCCAGGTGTTCAGGATATCGAAAACGATATTGTTGGAATAAATCCCGCTGTGAGTAACACCATCAAGAGAGATATAACCCTTATAGACAGAGTTCAGGTTGTTATATATCGGCAATTGATTTGTTCCGGGTGGTGTAATGATATCTGCCGTCCCAGCAAAGGTCAGTGAAGGGAGTTCTACTCCTTCTGCTGCATCAATGGCTGAAGGGTCAGTATTGCCAACAGCTGCCAGGGTCACCAGTGACGAGAAGCTGTTTTCATAACTCGCTGCCAGTACGCTACAACCACCCCCCATAGAGTGTCCCATAACGATTGATATTGGTTCTATTCTGTTATAAAGAGGAGATTCGATATCATTTCCCGCTTCGGGAATGGCGAAACTTAGAAACCTCAGATCAAGAGCAAACTCATTATGATCGGGAGAGAGTCCCCCCTCTGTAGTTGGAAATGCCATTATCCAGCCGTTAGGTACTACCTCTTCCCATAAAGCTTGATAGGTATAATATGGTGAAATCCAGCCATGACCAAAGACTATAAATGGGTGTGATGACTCATTGGCAAGTTGCGAATTATCTTCCAGTGGCAGGAAGATCTGAGTAGGTATTTCTCTGTTGTTACGGTTCTCATCGATAAAGACGATCTCTATCTGCTCATAATTAGACGCTTGAGGGGTTGCTTCTATTATGTTTGAAGGATCAGATTCACCCTCGTCATATATTGCAGTTACAAAATATTGATATGTCTGGCCATTGACCACTTCTGTGTCTTCATAGACTGTTTCCAAAACAGTTTCTAAATTGATCATCGTTCCGTCTCTGTAGACATTATAGCCGAGTAATTCGGAACGCACAGTATCATTTCTTCTGCTCTTGTCAGTCGAGTTATTGACTCTGTCAATTCCTCTTTCTGAAACCGGTTCTTCCCACTCCAGCCATACAATACCATTACCTGAAACAGCAGAGAGACCCTCAGGTGGATAGAGATCAGGTCCAACAGGAGTAGCATAAGCTGAATTAGAAGGTATCGATTCCCCTTCATCATAAATAGCTGTGACAAAATACTGATAAGTTGTCCCATTATTAACATTTGTATCATTATAGTCTGTCTGGATAGTATTGCCAATCAGGGCAGTATCACGATAGATATTGTAACTCTCCGGCTCAGCCGTTGCTGGTGGTAACCAGCTGAGAGATACTTCCTCATTACCGGCTTCTGCAACGAGATTGATTGGTGGGGCAAGACCAGATTCCACTCCTGTAATCTCTATATCATCCACACACCAGAGATGAGCAGCCAGCGTGCCGGTTATATTCCATTTAAATCTAACCTGTGAATGGCCGGCAACATTTTCGATATCTTCGTTAAAATATGAGGGATTGGCAGTGCTGCCGGTCCAGCTCTCAACTGTTGACCAGCTACTACCATTATCGATACTGAATGAAAAGGACGTTGTTAGGCTGCCAAACCAGGAAGCACTGGCATAATGAGTGAAAGAGACCGAAACTTCTGAATAATTTGATAGATTAAGAGTCGGTGTAATAAGGTCTGTGTTGATTGATCCAAACAGGGTTCCGGATGCATGAGCATAATTGCCGGTAGTTCCTGATAGGCCACTACTGACTGTACCGACCTGCCAGATTTGGCCACCACCTTGAATATCTGCAGTTTCCCAGAAATTTGGAATTTGACTGGTAGAATTGAAGTTTTCCGAGAAGGGGAGGGTAAAAGGAATATAATCGGTTAGAGCAGTAGCTGTTCTACCGCTGGAATAGAGAATGTCGTCATTACAGGAGAAAGCTTTGTAATAATACATAGTTGCCGGGTCCAGGCTGGTATGATGATAGATATTTGCACTACCGTTATACAGGACTGCTCCACCACCAGGTAGAGTCTGGCCGATAGAATACTGTGTACCATCTTGTGGTGTTCCAAACTCTCCATCAGGAGACCAGACAATTAACACATCATCATCTTCATTGTTATTCGACCAGGTCAGATCTATCTGATAAGGCCCTATAGTAGTAGCAGTGAAATTTGCAGGATTCATGATGCCTGTCAGCATATCCTGCAATTCCAGTAGAGCTGAATAGGCATTCAGTCTTCCCGTTCCCAATTGTCCAACATAACCGGGATTCTGCGCATAGTGGTCATCTGTAGAATACCTCAGGATGTCAGCAATATCGTCATTGGCGAGATACCATCCTTCTCTGTGGGCATTTGAGATAACAAGAGCTGCAACCCCTGAAGCATGTGGGCAGGCCATGGAGGTTCCCTGATAGAAGGCATAACCACCGCCGTTAACAGTACTTAATACGCCACCGGCATTACTGGGACTCGTCTGACCTCCAGGAGCGGATATATCTACCCATGTACCATAATTGGAATAGGAGGATCTGATATCCTGATTATTAGTTGCTGCTACAGAAAACGCACCCGTATAATAACCGGGATACCATTGGCCACTGGCGTTACTGTTACCGGCAGCAAAGATAGTGATGCCACCATTAGTGACATTACCACCACCATTAGCATTAAAATAATCTATAGCATCAAGAACGGCCTGTTCATAGACACCGGCAGAAGTATAACCCCAGCTGTTCTGGGATATGGCTGCACCTTCATCTGCTGCATATAGGGGTGCAAGATGAAACCCTCCACTGGAACTACCACTGAATACCTGACAGGACATCAGCCTTATCCCGTCTCCAGTTCCCGAACCACCGGCAATACCGGATACACCAACATTGTTGTTGTTGACTGCAGCAACCGTTCCTGCAACATGAGTACCATGATTGCCGGGATTAATAGTGTTGCTGCTATCAACAAAGTTATATCCGATATCAGACCACATGTTTGCTGATATGTCAGGATGGCTGTATTGTATACCTTCATCAACTATTGCTACTAAAACATCAGAATGACCCTTTTCTATATCCCAGGCAGCGAGAAGATCAATATCTGCTCCAAGTGTTCCACCTGCCTGACCTGTGTTATGGTAGTGCCACTGGTCACTGAGTTGAGGATCGTTTGGAGTCCAGCGGGAAGAGTTTCCCTGATTAGTAATAGTATCTCTGATGTCGTAATTGGGGTCACTGATCAAAGCTTTGATATATTCCGGTTCTGCCCAGTCAATAACATCTCTTAATTCGCGATAGGCCATCACAATATCTCTGATATCCTCTCTGGAGTCAAAGTGAATTTCATACCAGAGATGAAAGCCCCAGAGGCGATGACGCCATTCATAATCCTTCTTGAGAGCCGGAGAATCAAAGAGCTTGCTGGCAGATTTAACTTGAAAATGGTTGTTCAGTTCGTCAATTGCAGGAATCCCGAAAATAACCGTGCCATTCTCATCTCTTTCAATTAAGGAATTATCAAGATATTCTGTATACTCTTTCTGAAACTTAATACGTATCAATCCTTGTTCTATCACCTCATCGGTAACCTCATAGATATCTATGAATGGACGTTCTCCAAATCTGTCTGTCTCATTAATAGCCAGGGCAGCAGTGAATAGAGAAGCCAGGATAGCTATCAGGCAGAAAAATCCTCTCTTTTTCATATCAACATCCTTAATAGTTTTCTATAATTATTTGACATATGGCAATATATGTCAAGATTTCTTTAAATAATTGCGCAGTTCATAAGTTATATATTACTGCTTGAGAGGGGAAGAAGAGAAATCAGCGGATAGATTTTACTCTGAAAAGAAGAATTGGTTCATCCGCAACCAAATCTGTCGTCCAGCTTATTCTACTATCGAATTCAGTAAATTCATTCTGACCGGTGCTAACATCGATAAATACTCCATCAAAACTCTCAGCTGCTTCGACGATATAGTTATACGCGAACAATACCTTCTGCCAGGAAAGGGTTATAGCTGTATTTACCAGAAAAATTTGCAGGCCTTGGGGGGCCTGTAGTGTAAATTCTATAGTATATGTTAGTATATCTTCAGTTTCGTAAAGATCCAGCATATTTTCCAGCTCTTCCACGTGAGTCATATCACCAGTTGCAAAGTAACTCAGCCATTCTCCTGTCAGCTCAAAAACATAAGAATTGTTGTATATCCCCGAATGATTGACATCATTGAGAGACACAAAGCCTTTATATATTGAGCTGAGATTATTAAAGAGTGGGATCTGATGCGATTGGGGGGGAGTCATCCAGTCACTTGTGCCGGAGAATGTTAAGGATGGTAATACCACTTCTGAAGCAGCGTTAAGAGCTTCTGTTGAAGAAGCAGCTGCAAGTGTGATCATAGAAACGAAATCGTTATCATAACTTGCCGCCATTATGCTACAGCCTCCTCCCATGGAATGTCCCATTACGATAGATAAAGGCTTGACCAGCTCGAATAATGGTGAATTGAGATTCTCATTCTCAGCAGGAATAGCATAACTGAGAAATGCTAGATCCATAGCAAAGTTCTGATGGTTGGGAAACAAACCACCTTCTGTAGTGGGGAAGGCAATTATCCATCCCAGCGGAACAAGTGCTTCCCACACAGATTGATAAGTGCTGTAAGATGAAAGCCAGCCGTGTCCAAAGACAATAAACGGGAATATACCTTCTCTCTGCCCTCCGTTATGAAGCAATTCATTATCTACCGGGATGAAAATCTGGGCAGGTATTTCTCGGTTATTACGATCTGTGTCAACAAAGGTGATACTGACCTGTTCAATATCGTATGAAAAGAGACTGATCGCTACACCCAGCAATATAACAGACAGGAAAGTCTTACCTATCATATTTCCCTCTCTGAGATAAAAATTATCTCCTGCAACTGGATCGGCAGGTGATATAAAAACTATTATAAATTAAACCTCTTGTCCAGTACCTACTTAAGTTTCCAGAAGAAGAGTAGGATTACATCAGTTTGCTGCTTTTACTCTATAGAATAATTTCTGCTCGTTCTCATCTATCTGCATTGTCCAACTGACTCTGTTGCCATTTTCGCTGAAGTAACCACGTTCTGAACTGATATCAGAAAATTCCGTATTGATATCATCGGTTGCCTCTACTATGTAATAGTCAGCATTCAGTACCATATCCCAGGAAACGGTCAATTCACCATTGTCTATAGTTATGGTCAGATTTTCAGGAGGATCAAGTGATAGTGGCTCTTCCGGTGTGGCTTCTACTGTATTGGATGCTTCTGATTCTCCTTCGTCATAGAGTGCTGTTATATGATACTGATAAGTTACACCGTTAATAACATCACTATCCTCGAATTCGAGATCAATAACAGGCGAAGTATTTATCATTACATCATCACGGTAGATATTATAACCATTAATCGTAAGGCCCTGTGGAACAGGTGCATCCCACTCCAGCTCTACCAGGTTGTAGTGTGCGGTTGCTACCAGATCCTGTGGTGGATTCAAATCATAAGGTGTGGCATTTGCTGTATTGGACGCCTCTGATTCTCCTTCGTCATAGAGTGCTGTAACGTAATACTGATAGGTCACACCATTAAGAACTTCACTATCCTCGAATTCTAGATCAACAACAGG
>Ga0334892_1003399_pt1 | contig 10356 bp, 6 predicted proteins | sample GraSluR3_MG_4_FD_207213 | JGI IMG/M metagenome (GOLD analysis project Ga0334892, IMG submission 207213) | Sludge microbial communities from methane-producing bioreactor in Wageningen University, Netherlands - Granular Sludge_15_04-R3 | ecosystem: Engineered > Bioreactor > Anaerobic > Unclassified... | reverse complement strand
TCGTTGGTTTCGGAAAGTACGCCTACTGACTCGGCTTTTGCCTCGTACTGGTCGGGAGTTCCTTGCCAAGTACAACCCTCAAAGCTATCGTTAACGGTTACACCCTGCTTTTTGCACTCCTCGCGCAGCGAGTCGCGTAGCTCAAGCCCACGGGTTACACGGTCGGCAATAACCTTTTTATCGAAGTTGGCGTTGGTAATGGTCATGAAAAGCCCATCGAAAATGAACTTGTTCACGATAGGGTTCTCGTACTTTTTCTGCTCACGTAAAGCCGAACTGTAAACGCTCATACCTTTTAGGGTGAACATTAAAAGATCCATAGTATTAGCTAAATCGTCGGATTTTCCGCATACACCTTTTATGGTACAACCTGTACCTTTTGCTGCCTCTTGGCACTGAAAACAAAACATGCTCATAGTTGTAAGTTTTTTAAGTTAGTTTGTGAAACAAGTTAGTGAAAATTATTGAATGATTGAGTGATTGGGTGATTGGGTGTTGGTTGTCAGTTATCGGTTGTCAGTTGTCGGTTGTCAGTTGTCGGTTGTCAGTTGTCAGTTGTCAGTTGTCAGTTGTCACCAGAACTAATTACCGATTACCGACTACCGTTCTACACCCAGCTGTTCTCCAGCACCTCGCCCTGAATACCAACCGTAATTAGCTTTATTGGAACCTTGCGCTGTGCATTATCCATAGCCATTTTGGCTAGCTGAAGCAGGCCACCGCAACAGGGAACCTCCATCTTCATAATAGTAATGGTATCAATTTGCGCGCTATCGATAAGGGCTGTAATCTTTTCGACATACGATTCTTTGTTGGAATCGAGTTTTGGGCAAGCAATAGCCAAGGTTTTACCCTTTAAGTAATCGCTATGGAAATTTCCCATTGAGAAAGCTACACAGTCGGCTGCTAGTAAAAGATTAGACCCCTTAAAGTACCCAGCATTAGGGTTGATTAGGTGTAGTTGAACTGGCCAGTGCGTTAGTTCCGATTTGCCCGAGACCATTGCATAGCCATTGGTTGTTGCTGATACTGCGCCTCCTCCAAAAGCACGAGCAGCTGATCCTGGACATCCACCGCCAGCATGGTGATGGTGCGCTTGAGGCTGAGGCTGAGGCTGAGGATTATTATCGCCACAACCACAGGCATCGGCCTTTTGGTGATCATGCACGGCGTGCAGCACCTCCTCAACTTTAAATTCAAGTTTTTCTTGATTAGTCAAGAGCCATTCAATGCCTTGACGGAGGTATTCTTTCTCGTTGTAATCTTTCAAATGCTTTAGGTGAGCAATTACGGTGTTCTTGCCATTACCAACCATTTTGCTTATGGTAAGTACCTCATCGTAAGCTTCGGCCTCGCGATGCTCGACCGTTATGGCACCCACTGGGCAATCGCCAATGCAGGCACCAAGCCCATCGCACATCAACTCACTAATAAGCACGGCCTTGCCATCAATCATCTGTAAGGCGCCCTCATGGCATCCGGTAACGCATTGTCCGCATCCGTTGCAAAGGTCGCGGTCAATTGTAATAATATCCCTCTTCATATTTGTAGTATTTTTTCTTCTCAGTTTATACTGCAAACATACGGTAGGGACAAAAGATAAGATGTAACATATGTTACACTGGCAGGAAAAATTTCAAAAAAAAGTCGCTTCAGAAATGAAGCGACTTGAATGCTGATTAGCTAGCTTGTTTTGTTAAACTTTGCTCAATTTCTTTGTAAACATCATTTGTTAGCGTATCGGCGGTATGGCCCTCGGGGTTAACGGGCTCAAGGAATTTTACCCTAACTTTCACCCAAGGTCGTGGTATTTTTGCACCAACGGGTAAGGCTCTGTCGGCACCAATAATTGCAACTGGTACAACAGGAACGTTTAGCTCGGTGCTAAGTATGGCAAAGGTTTTTTTAAACTCGCCCAACTCGCCATTTTTTGTTCTTGTTCCTTCAGGAAAAATAATTACTTTCTTACCTTCCTTAAGTGCAGCAGCCATTTTCTGAATCGATTCCTTTAAATCGCCATCAATGTCCATAACAATTACGTTATTAGTACGAGCAAGAAATCGGAGCATTTTATTGTTAACGTGCTTTTTCTTTGCATAAAAGTAGGTTTGCTTCACTACCTTTCGTTTTAGGAATGAAACGACAAAAAGTCCATCGATAAAACTTTGGTGGTTAGGGGTTATAATGCATGGCCCATCGGGAATGTTGCTCATTCCTTCACCACGGAAGCGGAAATACAGCTTGAAGAATATTTTGGCAATATTTTTAAAGATGTTGTGAGTTGGCCACGATTTTGGTAGCTTAATGTCCACTTTCTCTTTTAAAGCATCAGCCCAATTGGTTGTTTCCTGACGGAACCATTGTTTTTTGTCTTTAATATATTCGGCCAAATGACTAAGCGATGGAAAATTTAGAAGCTTTTTTTCGTCCATTTTCACGCCGAAACTTTTCTCAATATAATCTATTAAACTAAGCTTCGATAACGAATCTAATCCAATGTCAAACTCAACATGGTGGTTTGGTTTAACGTCAAAATCAACCTGCGACTCAATAAAGTTTTTAACAGCCAGATAGTATTCCGTTTCCTTAAAGTTAAAGGTTTCATTTTTGGCTGCTGATGTTTGAGCGTGTTCGGCAAGCTTAAACCGCTGAATTTTGCCCAGTCGGGTACGAGGGAGTTCGCTGTTAACAATGGCAAACTTCATTATTCGTTTATAGCTTGATAGCTTGTTGTTGAACTCGGGAATAATTTGGCGTTTGTAGTACTCATCAATATCGCTGATGTTTTGCTCAGCTAAAGTTTCATAATCGGGCAGAATGGCAATGTGGAGCTGGTTGTTGTGTAGAAAAACACCCGCTTCTTTTACGCATGGATGATTCTTTTCAAATTTTGTTTCAAGCTCAACTGGGTTGATATTCTTTCCGTTAGATAGGATGATGATATCCTTTTTTCTTCCCGTAATAAAGAGGTATCCATCCTTATCAATCTTGCCTAAATCGCCTGTGTACAACCAACCATCTTTAAGTACCTCGTTTGTTTCTTCGGGTCGGTTGTAGTAGCCCTTCATAATATTATTGCCTTTTGCAACAATTTCTTCATCTCTAATTTCAACCTGAACACCTGGCAAGGCTTGACCAGGCGAACCAATTCGCACTTTACCGGGTCGGGTAAAAGTAATCATTGGTGCGGCTTCGGTCATTCCATATCCTTCAAGAACATCAAACCCAAGGGTTTGAAAAACCTCGCCAACGTGCTTTGGAAGAGCAGCACCTCCGGCAACCAGAAACTGAAGATGACCGCCAAAGTTTTCGTGTACCTTTTTAAATATTTTTTTTGCTAGCTTCTTGCTCTTAAACGGTTTAACAATTTTATATAATGTTTTTGCAACAAAGCTGGCGCTAATTTTTGCCCAAAGGCCTTTGTGTATTAGCTCGTAAAGACGGGGTACGCCAATCATTATCGCCACCTGATTGTTTCGAAGAGTATCAAGTAAATCGTTCGATTGCATCGAAGGCGACATTACAATTGTACCTCCAACATACAGAGGAGCCATCATTGACCCTGCTAGCGGAAACACATGGTGTAAGGGCAGAAGCATGAGAACCTGCCTTTGGGGAGTGTATATCTCAACCTCTTTTGATACGCCGTTTAGGTTGGCAATTATGTTGTTGTAGGAAAGCATTACCCCTTTGGGGCTACCTGTTGTTCCTGAAGTGTAAATAATTACAGCTGTTTTGTCAAGATCGGTGGGTTCCTTCCATTCAATTTCAGTGGTGGGATTGGCAAGGTCAACCTCGCCAAAGTAGCTGAGGTTTGGCTTGAATGTGAGCTGAGATTCAATTTCATCTACCTTGCGCTTAAGTTCAGGACTAATGAAAATTAAATCGGGTTTGCAGTCGTTTATTATGAAGCTAACGTCCTCTGTAGATGCTAGGTAATCAATGGGTACAACTTCGCAATCATTCTTCCATCCAGCGTAAAATGCAGCAATCCAATCAATTCTGTTCTCTGAGTATATTGCTATTCGTTGAAAATTTTTGTTGCTGAATAGCTGCGAGTACGAATCAATAAGGTTAAGCAGTTCAGCGTAGCTGTAGCTTTTCTCCTTTGTTATAACTGCAATTTTATCAGTCTTTTCAAATTTTATCATGCCTTCACTTATTGGTGCCTAATGTTTAACAAAGTTTGTAACTAGTTGTTCGATAATAACTTTGATAACGGTACGCTTGACCATTATCCCAAATTTCAGCCTACAAAGATAGTGTTAAAAAGCATGATTTATAACTATTAGTTTTGTGGTAATTTGTAAACTAAAGTAAAACAAGTGTTTAGTATGCGTATTTTAACGTTTATTTTGATCGTTTAACACTTCGGTTTGGTGTTTTATTCAATATCAGATATTTGCAAAGAATGAATATATTGACGTATATTTAGGATTCGATTATAACAACCCCTAAGCTATGAGGTCATTTATTTTATACTTTTTATTCGCATTTGTTTATGTGAATGCGTTTGCCCAAAATAATTCCGTTAGGTTTGTTTCCGATCCAACTCTTTCGCCAGATGGTTCCGTTGCTGTTTTTAGCTATGAGAATGACCTTTGGCGATTAATAATAAACGATAGCGTTGCCTATAGGATTACTGCTATGGAAGGGAAGGAGTTTTTGCCAAGGTTTTCACCTAATGGTAAATGGATTGCTTTTACTGCTAGTCAAAACGGACGAGAGAATGTATACGTTGTTTCGGCTGCTGGAGGAGAGGTGAAACAGCTAACATATCACGAGGCTAACGATCATGTTGATAGCTGGTCGTGGGACTCGAAATGGATATACTTTTCATCCAACAGGTACAATCTTTACTCTTCGTATCGAGTATCTTTAAAGGGAGGAACACCCGAACGACTATTCGATCATTTTTTCAATAACCCACATCACGTAGTTGAGCATCCGTTAACTAAGGAATTTTATTTTACCGATTCATGGGAGAGTTTTATGTTTCCGCAGCGCAAGCGTTACAAGGGAGATCATAGTCCGCAAATATTATCGTATTGCAAAAAGGAAAAGAAGTTTAGCCAGCATACAGAGTATATCGGTAAAGATATGTGGCCGACAATAGATGGACAAGGAAATGTATATTTTGCCTCCGACGAGTTTAATAATGAGTATAATTTATACCGTTTGGCTGGAAGTGAAAAGGTGCAGCTAACTAGCTTTAGCCAGTCAATAAAAAGGCCACAAGTTAGCGCAAATGGCAAGCGTTTGGTATTTGTAAAAGATTATCAGCTTTGGCTTTACAATGTTGACAAAGACGAATCGTTTCCGCTTCAGTTTTCGCTTTTTCAGAATAGCACCCTAAAGTATAACCAAAAATTTAATGTTGACAACAATATTACGGCTTTTGATATAGCTCCCGATGGTAAAAAAATAGCTTTTGTTTCTCGAGGAGAACTATTTGTATCGGACATTAAAGGAGATTTTGTGAAGAACATACCAACAAATTCAGCTGAAAGAGTTTTAGAGGTATTTTGGTTAAGCGATAGTCAAACCCTTTTTTACAGCCAAACCCATAAAGGTTTTACGAATTGGTTTAGCATAAATGCAAATGGGCTTGAGCAAGAAAAGCAGATAACTTTTGACGAAAAGACAAACAGGCAAATTTCGCTCAACAACCAGCGAACAAAGGGTGTGTATTTAAGCGGAAGAGATGAGGTTAAGGTTATAGACTTTAGCACAAAAAAAGTTTCAGTAGTTGCAAGCGGAGAACTCTGGGGGTTTTATGGCTCAACACCGCAATTCTCTCCCGATGATAGGTTTATTGCATTTACAACGTATAACAACTTTGAGCGCGATATTATTATACTCAACCTAGAGACGAATGAAACGTTCAACATAACTAATACAGGTGTATCCGAGATAGATCCGCAGTGGTCAGCCGATGGTAAGTACATCTATTTTACAACTGATAGGTTTTCGCCAAGTTATCCAAAAGGAATTCAGAATAGCTCTATTTATCGTATCCCCTTGCATCGGTTTTTACACGAGCTTAAAAGCGATGAGTATGCCAAACTTTTCGTAAAAGTTGAAGAAGATACTGTGCCTCGTGTAGCTATTGATATGCAAAATGTTATTGATAGATGGGAATCGGTTAATGTACCTGGAGGGCAACAATTTTCACCCTACCCTATTAGGGATAAAAACGTGAATAGGTTGCTATTTGCCTCAACGCACGATAAGGGTGAACTTGCCCTTTGGCAAATGGAGATTAAACCCTTTGCGAAAGCAGAGTTTACGCGTTTATCAAAATTCACATTACAAACCGAGTTTTCAGTATCTGAATGTAAAAAGGGTGTATATATTCTTGCAAACGGTAATATTTATAGTATTAGCAACGATTTTTCCGAGCTGCAAAAAATTGATATAAACCACACATTTAGTCGTACCCTTAGCAATGAGTTCAGGCAAATTTTTTACGAAACCTGGGCTGTCCTCGATGAAAATTTTTACGATGAGAATTTTCATGGAATCAATTGGGCTGAGAAGCGTAGTTATTATGCTAGCTTTCTTCCGCACATTAGACACCGCGATAATTTACGTGAGCTATTAAACGATATGCTAGGCGAGCTCAATGCTTCGCATATGGGATTTCGCTCACAAGGCGATGAGGAAAAGTTGTTTTATAATGCATACACAGCATGTCTTGGGGTAGTATACGATGACAAAAATCCGTATGCAATTAAGCGCATTATTCGAAGATCAAATCTCGAATTAACCGAACCTTTATTCTATTCAGGGGATATAATCCGAGCCGTTAATGGTGTTGCTGTTGATCCATCGGTTAATCGTGAGTTTTACTTCACATTCCCTGCCCATATGGAAGAGCTTAGCATAACCGTTTTTCGTAAAGGGAAAGAGCTAATGCTAAACGTACCTACACATACACCATCGCAAATATATAGCTTGCTTTATGATGAATGGATTTCAGCTAATAAAGAATATGTTAACAAAGCAACAAATGGACGGGTTGCCTATGTACAAATGAAGGATATGTCAAACCAGTCGTATGAGCAGTTTGTGATTGACATGACAACCTATGCCGAAAAGGCCGATGCCCTTATTCTAGACCTAAGGTATAACAGAGGAGGGAATGTACACGATGATGTATTGAATTTTCTTTCGCAGAAACCCTACCTAAACTGGAAGTATCGAGAGGGTATGCTTTCGCCTCAACCTCATTTTGCCCCATCGGCAAAACCTATGATTTTGGTGATGAATGAACATAGCCTTAGCGATGCAGAAATGACCGCAGCAGGTTTCCGTGAGCTTGGACTTGGTAAACTGCTTGGCACCGAAACCTATAGATGGATAATATTCACCTCTGGTAAATCGCTTGTCGATGGTTCCTTTGTTCGAGTTCCAGCGTGGGGCTGTTATACTCTTGATGGCGATAACCTAGAGCTAACCGGTGTAAGTCCCGATATACACGTTAATACAACCTTCAGCGATAGGTTACAGAATATTGACCCTCAGCTTAACAAAGCAATAGAAGAGATGCTTAAGGAATTGTAATGTTACTTTGTGCTGAACTCTAGCAAATCAATTAGCTCCTGAATATCTTTAATGTTTGTATTGTTCTGTTCGGCATATGCTTGTATGTCGTCCCATTTCGATTTGTATACTTTTCGCAACGATTTTAATTTCGAGATTGTAGTTCTTTTTCCATTTTTTAACAGTATAAACCTATTGTTAAGTGTAACGTTGTTAAATTCAGCAACATTAAGTTTGATAAAAAGCCCATCTATTTGCATTGATGAAAATTTAGTTATAGCCGCAGTTTCAGTAGAAGTTCCATATGCACCTAAATTATCACTGCTTTTTTCTGTTTTTGCTATTCGTTGGAGAAGTAGTTTAGAGCCATCTGAAAATGTTCGTACAACCTCAGCCACGTTCGAATTATCAATAGGGATGAAGGTTCTGTTGCCGTATGTTACCATTAAAACATTACTTAGGTCAACTAGGATAAAAGGTTCATCATTCTCGTTCAAAAAACAAATGCTATTCGAGTAAAGGTGATAGTTTAAATTATCTTGAGTAGTTGACCCAGTTTTGAAAAGAATTTTACCCGATTCGAAGGTTGGGTCAAGGTATTGCTCAATTTGGGGTTTACTGTTTTCGAATGATAAGCTATTGGTAGGAAGTGTTCTGCTTCCAAATACTGCTGCGTTTTGAGCTGTAATCCATAATAGGATTGTTAAACTGATAGTCAATCTAGTCATCTATTTCGATTTTAAGTTATAATAAATTTTAGATGCTCATTTTAATTGAGCAATATATGTCAATATTTATAAACAGCTATATACCTAATTATGTTAATTATTACGATTTTTGAATTTCACTTAGGCGCAATTAGTTTTTTTAAAATAATGAGCCAAACAACTTATTGCTGTTCACTCTGAACAATAAACTTATTTAATAAATGACACTTATGAAATTTCTACTTTATCATCTCCAAGAGTTTTCTCTTATTAACTATTTCTACTTCGCGACGATTAACAATAATAATTCCCTCATGCTCCATCTCCGATAGTACTCGGGCTAGCGATGGACGGGTTACCCCAAATAGCTCGGCTAGCTCCTGATGTGATTTTGGGAGTATAATGGTTGTTCGTGTTTCGCTTTTGGCAAGGTTAAGCAGGTAGTGTGCAACCTTTTCTTTAATGGTTTTAAACGAAAGGAACCAAAGTTTTGTGGTTAAAAAGTGTGCCCGATTTGATACTGCACTTAAAAAGTTTTTAAGGATAACCTCATTGGTTTGCATTAGCCTAAGCACATCGGAACGAGGAATGAAAAGTATTTTACAATTAGTAAGCGCAACTACGTCAACGGGGAATTTATTTATCTTACTAAACATAACCGCATGGGCTAAGGGTTGTGGTGCTTGTATTTCTTCAACCTTCAAAATTTTTCCTGAGAAATCTACCATTTCGCCCTTAACTACTCCCTCAACCACAATGAGCATGTTTTTAACTTCTTCGTCGCGTTGGGCAATGGTTTGTCCTTTGCTAAACGATTTAACAGAGAATGCAATTTTGCTAAATATTACCTCAAGGTCGGCAGCCGACAGACCAATAAAAAATGGAGAATTGCTTAGAATTTGAAACATGGATATTTTGCTGATATTTTCTACTTTTACATCTCAAAAATATAGCTTTATAATGAAAGATCGTCAATACTATTTGAATTTGCTAAGCAAGAACATTTCGAATCCGAAAATGATTGCACATTGCCTAGCTTCGGAATCGGTTATGCGAGCATTGGCCAAACGTTTAAACCAAAACGAAGAGGTTTGGGGCATAGCTGGCCTTTTGCACGATATTGATGTTGAGCAAACTGAAGACAATCCACAGCAGCATGCGCTTTTAGGTGCCGAGATGCTGAAAACCGAAGGTTTACCTACCGATGCCATCGACGCCGTTAAAATGCACAACGAAATGGCTACCGGACAGCAACGTGAAACATTATTTCAGCATGCGCTTGCTGCTGGTGAAACAATTACCGGGTTAATATTTGCTACCGCTTTGGTGTATCCCGACAGAAAAATATCAAGCGTAAAAACTAAGTCGGTTGTAAAACGAATGAAGGAGAAAGCATTTGCCGCATCGGTTAATCGAGACACAATTATGGAATGTGAACTAATTGGTATACCCATTAACGAATTTGCCGAGCTAGCTATTGATGCTTTAAGGCCCATTGAAAAGGAGTTGGGGTTTTAAAACCTAAATTATCTTGAGCTAACCTGCTTGTAGCCAATAATTCGTTCGTACCTTGCCCCAAGCGGTTTGTAGTAAACCAAAATGGTATAAACGTTTTCCGTATCAAAAAAGCTACCCTCAAAGTGCTCCATGTCAACCGTGTTGGTTGTACTATTACCTACTACGTAAGCATAGTTGTAAGCACCTTGTTTAAGAAGTAAGCGGAGTTCATAAACATTATCCACAGGATTATACCTCATTTTATTGCTAGGAGATAGCATCCAATTTGTTAGCTCGCCAAAAACGTACACGCTTTTCCCTTCGTCAAGTTCCATTGGGGGCTTAAGTGTAAAATAGGCCCAAAAGTAATCGGCTTCGGTATCGGCTTGGTTGCTTCTTTCCAAATTCACAACAAAATGCCCGTTGAAATCGGCTATGCTTGAGTATTTTTGGTTTCTTCTACTTCGGCCTTCATCAATAAGCGCGTGGAACATTGTGCCTTGGTAGGTAATGTTGCTAACCCCTTGTGCAGCATATCGTATGTTTTTTGTATCGAAAATTCTATACTCATTACCTCCATTGAAAATGAGGGCCTCGGGATGCGAAT
>Ga0334892_1003397_pt1 | contig 10357 bp, 9 predicted proteins | sample GraSluR3_MG_4_FD_207213 | JGI IMG/M metagenome (GOLD analysis project Ga0334892, IMG submission 207213) | Sludge microbial communities from methane-producing bioreactor in Wageningen University, Netherlands - Granular Sludge_15_04-R3 | ecosystem: Engineered > Bioreactor > Anaerobic > Unclassified... | reverse complement strand
TCGAATAAGTGGCTTTTTATTATTTTTGTTTCGCCTGAAGAGTCCCATATTTCAAAAGTTTTTTGTCGAACTCAAAAATAAGGGATTCTGAGGGCATTTTTAAATTTCGTACTTTCGGATGCTAGTGCAAAAATATATAACCTTGGAGTGCTTGTATTATGATAATTGGCATAAGCCAAAAAAAAGATGGACTACCCCAAAGCAGCCCATCTTTAATGTCTAGTCTATATCATTAGTTTCTAGCGACGTCCTCCCTTAATGGTTCCTTGCGCTTCATTCTTGGTTTGGCGCTGTGATGGGCGGTTTACAGCGTTTCCTTTTGCAGAGTTATCCACGGTAAGCTCCATATATGCGTCACCCGAGAACGACAAGGTGTTGCCATCACTGCTTATTTCACCACTATTAAAAATATCGGGAATGTAAATATACTGTCCGTTTTGGTATGTAATCTCGATTTTTCGATCGAAATTGGTTTGGGTTGGATGTCCTGGAGGCACATCGGAATTGTAGTTGGTTCCCACAATGCGAACCGTTATTTTATTTCCGCTAATACTCTCAACAGTGGCAGTACCTTCCGATCGTGAAACCATTGAGCCAGACTTGTATTTGAAGTTTTTGTTTTTGATGAAAAAATCTGGATTTTTGCTGACGGCTGGGACAAAAGCCTTCTTGGTCTTTACATCAATCAGGTACCACTCCACCCATGAGCCATTATGATCGTCCCAAAGGTGTACGTTTGTTCTGTTGGCATTACTCCTTCCCTTAAGGCAAAGGATTTTTCCGCTATTCTGGTCGTAAATTTTAAAGCGTCCATTCCCCATATGATGTAGCATAAACCTCTGGTTGGTGAGATCGGTCCTATCCCACACCTGAACGTTTGAACCGTTTGGGGTTCCTGGGCCCTTTGCCCCTTGTATATCAATCCTGGTCTCGTTGGTGAGGCCAACCTGAATTTCGTAGTAGCCCGGTACCGACGATGGGTAAAATGTGAAATACCTATCATGGTGAACATCCAAATCGTAAACCTGAATGTTTGAACCTCGCGAAATGGACATATTGGGTTGGAAAACTCCAGGGACATCCCAATAGCCACCATTGTTCTTACCGAAGTTCATAGCCGATTGGATATGGAAACGTGTTCCAGGCCCTATTGGAACTTCGGATGGGGTTTGCGCTTTAACAGATGCTATTGCCAATAGCGATACAATAAGTAGTGTAAATGCTCTTTTCATAATCTATTGTTTTTAGGTTTAAATGGTTTTTTTTATTTGTTGTATTATGCCTACAAAATTGAAAGATTAACTTAACCATTCTCAATCTTTTTTTCAAAAAAAATATTTCCAAGTTTTACCAAAAAAGCTGCCCTTATATTTTGGGCAGCCCTCTGATTTTTGTTGTATATTGAATTTTACTTGGCGCTATTCATCTTTTGCTGAATGGCGTTAACCTTGTTTTTCAGATTAGCATCGGGCTCTTGAAACTTGCTGAAATGTGCTGACATAATAGCTTTTACTAAAAAAGGCATTTTTTTGTAGTTCACATTCTCTAGCTGCGTGTAGATATGCCTACGAGCATTCTTATCATTGTTTTTCAATACAGAATTCATTAGCGTAACCATTACATTTACCTGCGCTGTGGCATCAAGCTTATCCATAGCACCTTTTATTGATCCTCTATCGTCGCTAGCAAGTTGCGACGATGAAACATCTTTTAAGTAGTTATCAATTACGGTAGTGTTGTTCGATGATATCCAGCTTGTAAAGTTGGCTTTTGATTTGGGGATAAATGGTCGTCCGGTTTCGGAATCAATCAGGTACCATTCCATCCATGGGCCATTATGGTCGTCCCAAATATGCACATTGGTTCCGTTAGCATTCTTGCGCCCAGCCAAGCATATGGCTTTTCCGCTATTGCGGTCGTATATTTTGAAACGGCCGTTACCAAGGTGTACAAATTTAAACTGCTGGTTATTGGCGTTGTTTTTTTCCAAACCTTAACGCTAGTCCCATTATCCTTTTTACCTCCCTGAATATCAACTCGCGAAAGAGTGGTATTGCCTATCTGAATTTCGTAATAGCCATTGGAAGTTTTCCAAAGCGTAAAATTACGGTCGTGCCCATTGTCTATATTCCACACCTGAATGTTTAGCCCTTCCTTAATATGGCTCGGCTTGCCGGGTATATCCCAGTATCCACCCTGGTTCTTGCCGTAGTTCATGGCCGACTGTATGTTGAACGTTTTGCCATTGGGCATTTCAGTTGGTGCTTGGGCCATAAGAGCAATAGCTGTGGTTAGCATTAAAATACTGATTGTTAATAAAATTCTTTTCATAGCTTTTTAGTTTAATAAGTTGCTTTTTTCACTTAGTATTAGTTGTCTAAAGGCTGAAAATAATTATTGTGAGGCAAAATGATTTTAATTGATTTAGTCTTTTACGCAGCGAACCGAATATCCGTATCTCTTTGTTTCGCTCATGTTGTTTAAATATCTGGTATTGCTGATAATTGACCAGCTCCAAGCTGTTCTTGCCGTAGTCTCCGTTGAACTCCACCAAGAACCCATATAACCTATTCTATTTGGTGAGCCATCAGTCAAAATTCTCCCAGCAGGCAGTCCAGCAAAACCAAAATCATCGGTGCCGTTAAAGGAAACCCCATTCTTAGCATTACCCCAATGTGTTTTGGAGCGTAACTTCATGCTATTGTCACCCGCAAAGGTTCTAAGCTCTTTCCATTCGGTGTCGGTGGGGAGGTGCCATCCGGCAGGGCAAACGTTTTGTGCGGTTTCCCAGTTGTACAGGTAGCCATAGGTGGCCACGTTGCTCTCATCGTTATCGTATGCCCAGTAGGTTCCGCTGCTGGGTTTGTAGGCAAGGTTCTCGGCCATCCAAATCTGTTTGCCAATGGCTATGGTTTTGTAGGTTTTACCATCTCTTTTATCGGTAAAAGTCCCTTTTTGTCCCGATTTTACCCCCTTGTTGGGATCGAAAGGCTTTTTGGTTTTTACATCAATCAGGTACCACTCCATCCAGGGGCCATTGTGGTCGTCCCAAATATGCACATTAGTTCCATTGGCATTTTTGCGGCCAGCAAGGCAGATAGGCTTGTTGCTGTTGCGGTCGTAAATTTTGAATCGGCCATTGCCCAAATGCTGAAAAAGAAATTTCTGATTGTTTTGCCCATTTTTATCCCAGATTTTCACACTGGTCCCATTAGCTCTACCCGCTCCCTGAATATCGACCCTAGAGTTGGTTGTGTAGCCCACCTGAATCTCGTAGTATCCTTTTAAGTTGGATTTTACTAATGTGAACTGCCTATCATGGTGTGCATCCAAATTCCACACCTGAATATTTGCCCCTTTGTTAATTGCCCTGCTGGGCTGGTACGCCCCAGGGAGATCCCAGTAGCCACCGTTATTCTTGCCGTAGTTCATGGCCGATTGAATGTAAAACTTTTTACCCGTGGGCATTTCGGTTGCTTTCTGGGCTTTAGCATTATTTGAACTGCTAAGCACAAATAGGCTAATGATTAAAACAATTTTTATCATAACTACTTAGTTTTGTTCACCTTATTCTTTGCTCCAAATTTACTGCAGGTTTAAATGGTTGGATGTCGTGTATATTTAATTGAAGTGTCTCAATGTGCTTTGAAAAAGGGTGAAGTTTTTGCTTCACCCTTTTGTTAATTTTACTAATTATCTTTTAGTTCCTTTTCTAGTGGAACCCTTGGTACTTACCCTTTGCGATGGTCGCGATGTAGCATTGCCGCTATCAGGAATATATGCTTTTTTGGTTTTGGCATCAATCAGGTACCATTCCATCCAGGGGCCATTGTGGTCGTCCCAAATATGTACATTGGTTCCATTGGCGTTTTTGCGACCTGCCAAGCATATGGCCTTACCGCTATTGCGGTCGAAAATTTTAAAACGGCCATTTCCCATATGGTGAAAAAGGAAGTTTTGGTTAGCTTTACCATGATGATCCCAAGTTTTCACGCTAGTACCATTGGCAGTTTTTCCACCTTGTATATCAACTCTGGAACCGCGGGTGTTACCAATTCGAATCTCATAGTACCCATTCGAAGTGCTGAAGAAAACGTATTCCCTATCGTGTCCATTATCCAAATTCCAAACCTGAATATTAGAGCCTTTCTTAATGTCTGTAGGTTTTCCGGGGATATCCCAGTAACCACCATTATTATACCCATAATTCATGACAGATTGAATGTAAAACTTTTTTCCCGTTGGGATTTCGGTTGGGGTTTGGGCGTTAATACTAATCGCACCTGCTAGCATAAAAATACTAATAGCTAAAATAATTCTTCTCATAGTTTTCGATTTTTTGGTTTAAACTGTTTTTCTTATTTATTCTGTTGCGAAGAATTTTGTGATTGAAAAATTTTGTGGTTTTTAACTCATTTTTGATACCCTTTAATTGTTTTAAAGTGTTGATATGTAGAGTAATTTCAGCGGTTAGGCAGGCGATAGGTTTGTATGAAAAACTTTAGGTGAGAAGTTCTACTCCTCACCTAAAGAAAATAATCATATTTATTGTCTTTTTATTCAGCCCATCTTCCACACCCCTCGTAGGTTCTGCCTTGTCGTACTAGGGTTACCTTGTAGGGGTAGGTGTTGTCCGACATTCCATCGCTACAATCGCCCTCTTGAAAGGTAATAACCACAAAATCGTTGCTGTTGATGCGCTCGGCTTCTACCTCGTAACCGCCATCAATTTTTCTGATGCGGGTATACATATACCAAACAGCCTCTTGCGAAATTTCGAAGTAGGCCAGCTTGTCGTAGTGCAAGTCAATGCTCCAGTAGGGTTCAACGCCAAGTAGTTTTAGGTTGTGGTATGGTTCTAAGTCGGTTAGTTGGTATAAGCGGGGTGTGTAGTAACCGTTATGGTTCTCCTGTTGTTCTTGCCAGAGCTGAAGCGCCTGCGAGAGTATCTTGTAGTCGGCGTTGTAAAATTCCTTGCCAATGCTGGTCTCGCCACCCATGGCCGGAACGCTGCTATGCAGAATGGCCTTGGTGGATCCCTCAATGGTGTATTTTTTGCCGTTCTCCATAGTTACTAGCGTAAGGCCATCGGGCGATATTTCGCTGGAGCAACCTTTCCGATAAACGATCGAAACTTCGAAGAATCCATTGTTGTCGGCATCGGCAATGGTAACCGATTTCTCCATAAAGCGGGCACGGTTCTCAAATCCACAGTTTAGCTGGCTATCGGTGTGCTTACTCATTAGCTTGTAACTTCTTCCCATTTTGGCATAGTGGTATGCGTACAGGTTAACCGATAGGGTGGGCATTTCGTCGTAAGGGGCGTTCTCTGTAATTTCTTCGGATAGTAGGATAATGTTCTCGCCATTGTTGTCGGTCCATTTCTGGTGATAAACAATTTTGCCAGCGTGGTCGAGGTGCGATACCTCGTGGCCGTATGCCTTTGAGTTGTCGGTTTGGATTGTAGGATTGTAAATAGCATCTATTTCGTTTAATATTTTCAGCACCTCATCCATATTGCCCTCGTGGTTGCGTCGCATCCAGAACGAGAGCCAGGGCGAGTACATCATGTCGTTGTAGCGATCGAGCCCAAGATGGCTTGCAATAATCTGGTTAACCTCATCAACCGAAAAACCGTAGGCAGAGTTCTCGAACTTACGGAACGACTGGCTATTGCCCTCCCATGAGAAACTGCCGGTGGTGGTGTCAACCTGACTGTATGCATCTTGTAAAAGTTTTTCGAAGTTCGGGGTTTGCGAAATGCTCTTGTAGCTACCAATTGCTTGGTGAACGTAAGCCTCGATTCCCAACTCCTTGTACACGCTTGGCGATACCAGCGCGGTAAGAGTTGGTTTAAAAAGCTCGAAAATCCGCCTTAGGTTCTCTGGGCTTCTATCTATTCGGTATATGGCATAGGCCATTAGCTGTTCGCTAGCTGAGTATTCCCGTGCCCCCTGGTTGTAACCAGTGTGTCGCTCTTTGGCGCTTACAAACGAGGGCAGGGCATTGTAAATATTCCAGAAGTAGTTGCTCCGCATATTGATACCATATGGATTTGGCGTTTCCAGCACTTTTTGCGACAGATAATTGCCGAGAATGGTAGCACTTTGGGTGGGGAGCAGCTCAATATCGGTGGTTTGTAGCTGGGCTTTTAGCTCTTTTATCTTGCCAAAGGGCAGGTCGAAATAGTTAGTTTTAATAAACTTTCTTATGCTCTCGTTAGCATTGGTAAATGCCATAGTTAGCAAGGCTGCTATTACTATGGCATAGGGTGTGATTGCTTTTTTCATACTGGTATTTTTAAGGTTTTAATGATACAAAAAATGTTGGTGTTGTGCAAACCCTTTAGCACAACACCAACATGAGGTATTTAGTAATAATTTGCTATTTGGCGTTTATCATCTTGCTCTGGATATCTTGTAGCAAACTTTTTGCTTCCTGAGCAGGCTCTTTCGCAATAAGATTATTAAGACCAGCATTAAGGGTCATTTTAATAATTCCGCTTTGCTTTTTGTAGGTTGCTTTTGAGAGTTCGCTATACACGTGCTTACGTACCTTTAGATCATTATTACTGGCTACGCTACTAATCATTTGTACAACTAGTGTTGCCTGATCGTTAGCGATAAGCTTACTAACCTCAGTGGCAATAGTGTTGTTGTCATCGGCTTTTATGTCGGCATACGACACTTTTTTTAGATATGGATCAAGCGAGTAGTTGTCTGTCGCTTCAATCCATCCCTTTAGCTCCGATGGGGGACGAGCCACAGTAAAATCAACGTAGGCGTCGCCAGAGAAGGAAAGTGTTTTTCCATCGGCACTAATTTCGCCTGCGTCAAAAACATCGGGTATGTAGATGTATTTCCCATTTTCATAGGTTATCTCCATTACATGGTTAAATGGTTTTTCAGTAGGCTCCCCGGGAGGTACATCGGAGTTGTAGTTAGTTCCTTCAACCCTAACAAATATTTTACTGCCTTCAATCTTCTCAACGCTGGCTTTACCCTCGGAGCGGCCAACCATTGTGCCCGAGGTGTGTTTAAAGTGCTTGTTCTTAATAAAGAAATCGGGGGTTGCGCTGGCTGTTTGGGGGATGAATGCTTGTTTTGTTTTTGTGTCTATTAAATACCACTCCATCCAAGCGCCATCATGATCGTCCCAAATGTGCACATTGGTACCATTGGCATTTTTTCTACCAGCTAGGCATATGGGTTTGCCGCTGTTAAAATCGTAAATTTTAAACTTACCATTGCCTAAGTGCTTGAAAAGGAACTTTTGATGACTTTTACCACTCTTTTCCCAAGTCTTTACACTTGTTCCATTCTCCTTTTTAGCTCCTTGGATATCAATTCTGGCGTTTGAGGTATTGCCAACCTGAAGTTCGTAGTAGTTCTTAACATTGGTGGCCAGTATGGTAAACTCACGATCGTGCCCGCTATCCAGATCCCACACCTGAATGTTCGACCCCTTTTCAATAGCCTTTGGGTAGCCGGGTACATCCCAGTAGCCACCATTGTTTTTGCCATAGTTCATGGCCGATTGGATGTAAAACTTTTTGCCCACTGGCATAGGCACAGTAGTTTGGGCTTTGGCAGTAAGTGCGTTGCACACCAAAAGCACGAGTAAAGCTAAGATTGATTTTCTCATATAGTTTGTTGTTAAATTAAGTTGACATATTGTTGCAATTGTGATGGTTTTTTGAAACTAAATTGTGATTATTTTTCAAGTAAGTGTATTGGTGTGGTTTACAGGCTAGTAAAACGTGGTTGAATTTAACGATTTGGCAATCAGATCCTAAAGCACTCATGGGCATTTCGCTAAGGTTGGTATTGATGGTTATCTCTGGGAATCGATTTTGGGATAGCCCGGAATATACTAATATCCACCATTGTTCTTGCCCTAGTTCATCGCCGATTGGATGTGAAAACTTTTACACGTTTCCATATCAGCCGCATTTTGAGCATAGCAATGCAAAGCACCACTTGCCAGCAGCACAGCAATAACCAGTTTAATTATTCTCATAAAATAGAATAAAAGGGTGAGTAAAAGAAGTGAATCTTGTTTATGTAATGATAATCTTCTTTTCTCAACAATTTTGTTGTGCCCTACTTTTTTTGTGATTAATGAATACTGATTAAAAAAGAACCACAGCTCGGTAGTCTGTGGCTCATAATTGTAATAGTTGAAAGGCTTATACCCTGAAAAATTATAACTCTACCAATCGGATTGAATTGCTCTCCTACTTTAATAATAAAAACTTGTTTTGGGTTTTGGACCATTTTGGTGCGCCAAAATTCCCTTCAACAATTTTACCATTTACCATTGTCCTCATTGCTTATCTTTATAGTTATCTTTTCAGCACTGTTATTCAAATTGTGTTGTCTTTCTGGTGGAGACCCAAATACTTTTTAGGTTTTTTCGGCTCACATAGGTGCACCAAAGTTTTTGCCAACATTGTGTCCTTCCACCATAAAGGTTTAACAGCTATTTTATTACCCCCTCTTCACCACAGTGTGGCACGTAATTAATGGTGCTCCCAGGCAAGGTGACTATTTCGAATGGAATATGGTACTCATAAATTGAATGTGTAGATGGAATAGATGTTAACTGCTCAAAACTTGGAAACGGAGTGTTTCTGCTACGTTGAGGATCGAACCAGTACCAAACGTTATTCATCTCAATAATCACCGCCCAGTGTTCCGAGGATAAGGGGGCATTGGTGTGCATACGTTGAACCGCCATCTTATTAGCTGGTATGCCTGCCACACGAAGAAATGCTGCAAAGGTTAGGGCATACGATGTGCAGTTACCTACAGGTATAAAGCCATACTTGTTGTAAATATCGACAAACTGCTCTACGGTTGTCCAAAACGTTACTGGGCCGTTAATCCGTTCTCTATTAAGACTCTCATCGAATGCTTTTTTTACATCATCGGGAGCATTTCCCATCACTGATCTATTCTTTTTACCAAAAAATTCCCAGGTTTGCTTGGCTATGTCGTATATCTCCTTATCGGTTTTGGCCTCAGTACCCGAAACGCCAATTAGCTCCCTTAGATTGCTTTTCTGTGGGGTTTCTCTGGTGAGGTTGCGGAAGAAAAAATCGTCACGATCACTAACAACTGTACCCTTAACATTTGTAAGATATTTTGAGTTTGAGGTAAACTCAAGATTTCCTAGGTGTTGGCTATATATTAGCGTTGAACCCTGTTTTGGGACTGTAAGTTTAAGCTCAATATTACCAGGGGCTATGGTTTTATGGTAGGCGTAATGATCCGACACCAAACCATCTGCAACGGCAACCACCAGACCATGCCAGTCGTTTTCGTCAATTTGGGCATTGGGAAAACTATAGTATCCACTAGCATTAGGTTTTGTGGTTATGGGGGTGTTTCTATATTTATCCAGAAAGAATCTCACCTCAACATCCTGCACGTTATAACCACTTGGTACAACTACTTTACCCTCAGGTAAAGGAATCATATTATTATGTTGTTGCTGTTGCTGTTGCTGTTGTTGTGGTTTAGGTATAAATGGCTTTTTGGTTTGCACATCAATAAGATACCATTCCATCCATGGTCCATTGTGGTCGTCCCAGATATGCACGTTGGATCTATTGCTGTTGCTACGGCCGGCTAGGCAGATGGCTTTTCCGCTATTCTTATCGAAAATTTTAAAGCGGCCATTGCCCAAGTGGTGAAATAGGAACCGCTGGTGATCTTTACCGTTCCGGTCCCATGTTTTAACGCTAGTTCCATTACCCTTGCCTGCTCCTTGGATATCGATTCTGGATCTGGATGTGTTTCCTATTTGAATCTCGTAATATCCTTCGGGCGATGACCTGTGAAGAGTAAAAGTGCGGTCGTGCCCCTCATCAAGATCGAAAACCTGAATATTGGAGCCTTTTTGTATTTCATTGGGATAGCCAGGAACATCCCAGTAGCCACCGTTGTTCTTACCATAGTTCATGGCCGATTGGATGTAGAATTTTTTGCCCGTGGGCATTTCGGTTGGGGTTTGTGAGTGTAGCTGCAAAGCAAAAAGCATTGCCATCCCTAGTACGATGAGTTTTGTGCGCTTCATATTAACTAAATATTTTATGTATACTTTATTGGTTGCAATTAAGATGAGTTTTGAATTTTTTAAAGCACATTTTATGTCTTCAAAAATAATGCGCTTAGATGTGTTTGTGGATATTATGATATGACAGATTTACAAGTTTTAAACGATTTCTCACTAGCATCCGAAACTTTTCGAAAATAAGCAAAAAAAACCTATAAGCCCCACTGAATACGCCTAAAAATTCGAGCTATCCAGAAAATAAGTTCTTCTCAAAAATCAGTTCCCGTTGCTTTTTACT
>Ga0334892_1003396_pt1 | contig 10359 bp, 7 predicted proteins | sample GraSluR3_MG_4_FD_207213 | JGI IMG/M metagenome (GOLD analysis project Ga0334892, IMG submission 207213) | Sludge microbial communities from methane-producing bioreactor in Wageningen University, Netherlands - Granular Sludge_15_04-R3 | ecosystem: Engineered > Bioreactor > Anaerobic > Unclassified... | reverse complement strand
GAGCGGTGAGCAAATACGGGTGAGGCCGCTGTTGCTGGGCGGCCTCCCTGGTGGTAGCTGGAAGGTGGTGCCGATGCCGCACTATGCCGAGTCCCTGATAGCCGAGATCGAGGAGCGCGCCCGACAGCTCCGGCTCGACAGCCTCAGGATGATTTTCCAACGTCAGGCGGGGCATCCGGGCGGGTCGCTCTCGGCCGCCGAGATCATGGCCGCGCTCTATTTCCAGCACCTGCGGCTGGATCCCAGCAACCCTTCCTGGCCCGAGCGAGACCGATTTATCCTGAGCAAGGGGCACGCCTCGGCATTGCTGTATGCTGCCCTGGCGCGGCGGGGGTACTTTTCGCTGGACGACCTGGAGCACTGGGGCGAGTTGGCCTGCCATCTGCAAGGGCACCCCGATCGCCTGAAGACACCCGGCGTTGAGATGACCTCGGGGGTTCTCGGCCATGGCATCGCCATCGGCGCGGGGATGGCCCTGGCCGGCCGTATGAGGGGACAAGCGTACGGCGTCTATGTGCTGCTGGGCGATGGCGAGTGCCAGGGCGGCATCGTGTGGGAGGGGGCCATGTTCGCGGCCAAGTATTGCTTGGCCAACCTGACGGCCATCGTCGACTGCAACGACGTCCAGCTCGATGGCCCGGTGCACGAGGTGCTGCCCCTGGAGCCCTTTGCGGAAAAGTGGCGGGCGCACAACTGGGCGGTGATCGAGATCAACGGCCACAACGTGCGCCAGATCCTGGAGGCGTTGGACCTGGCGGGCGAGATCCACGACCGCCCCACGGTGATCCTGGCGCGAACCACCAAAGGCAAGGGGGTCTCGTTCATGGAGAATGATGCCCACTGGCACGGCGTGGCCCCCAACGAGGAGCAGTACCAGCGGGCCCTGCGCGAGCTGAAAGGAGGCGCGTGATGGCCAACGAGATGCCCATGCGCCAAGGGTACGGGCTGGCGCTGGCCGACTATGGGGCCGCCGACGATCGGGTGGTGGTGCTGGACGCTGACACCTCCAGCAGCACGCTGTCGTGTTACTTTGGCGAGCGGTTCCCGCAGCGGTTCATCAACGTGGGGATCGCCGAGCCGTGCATGGTGGACGTGGCCGTGGGCCTGGCTCTGGAGGGCTGGGTGCCGTTCGTGAACGGCTTTGCGGCGTTGGTGGCCCTGCGCGCGCTGGAGCAGATCCGCACCTGCGTGGGCTATGGGCGGGCGAACGTCAAGATCGCCGCGGGGTATGCGGGGCTATCGGATTACAAGGACGGTCCTACCCACCACTCGATCACGGACATCGCCATCCTGCGGGCCATCCCCGCGATGACGGTGATCGTGGCGGCCGATGCCGCCGAGGCCGCGGCATGGGTGCCGCTGGTGGCTGAATACGACGGCCCGGTCTACTTGCGGTTGAGCCGCGCGGAGACCATCGCCGTGCACCAGCCGGGGCAGTCGCTCGCTATTGGGCGGGGCATCGTGCGGCGGGCGGGTGCCGACGTCACCCTCGTGAGCGCTGGCGCGATGGTTGGGCGCAGCCTGCTGGCGGCCGAGGCGCTGGCTAGCGAGGGGATCGACGCTCGGGTCTTGGAGCTGCACACCATCAAGCCGCTGGATCGCGACTTGCTCTGCCAGGCGGCCGAGGAGACGGGCGCGCTGGTGACCGCCGAGGAGCACTCGGTGGTGGGGGGCTTGGGCGGCGCCGTGGCCGAGGCGCTGTGCGATGCGCGGCCGGCGCCGTTGGAGCGGGTGGGCATCCAGGACACGTTCACGCGGACGGCGCCCGATCCGGACAGCTTGATGGATGCCTATGGCCTGGCGGTGAGCGACATTGTGGCGGCGGCCAAGCGGGCGCTGCGCCGGAAGGAGGCACGGGCATGAGAATCGCTGTCATCAACGAGACCAGCGCCGCCGATCGGAACGGCGACGTTCTGGCGGCGCTGGAGGGTCGCGGCCACGAGGTGCTCAACGTGGGCATGACCAAGGGCGGGGCAGAACCCGAGCTGCAATACCCCCACACCGGCCTGCTCTCGGCCCTGCTGCTCTATACCCAGCGGGTGGACTTTGTGGTGGGGGGCTGCGGCACGGGGCAGGGCTACCTGAACTCGGTGATGCAGTACCCGGGCGTGTTCTGCGGGCTGATCCTCGACTCGCTGGACGCCTGGCTCTATACCCAGATCAACGGCGGCAACTGCATCTCGCTGGCGCTGAACAAGGGCTATGGCTGGGCCGGCGACGTCAACCTGCGGTTCATCTTTGATCGGCTGTTCAGCGTGAAGCGGGGCTGTGGCTACCCACCGCACCGTCAGGCGCCGCAGCAGGCGTCCATCCGCACCATGCAGGCCGTCTCGGCGGCCACGCATCGCACCTGTGCCGAGATCGTCATGGCGTTGCCGGAGCAGGTGGTGCGGCCCGCCCTGGCGTACCCCGGCGTGATGGAGCTGCTGGATCTGGCGACCCTGGAGGACCGGGCGCTGGCGGAGGCGCTGGCCAGCCGGTCGGGGTAGGCGCGTCTTGTCCCCCACCCCTCGCCCACTACAGGGCGGGGGGGTGTTTCTATGCCATGCGGCGTCGCCCGGTCGGCACGGGCGCGGAGGGTGCGCTCACTGCCCGCCGATAGACGCATCGAACCACATGGTCCCGTTTGCCCACCGAGCTGGCCGTGGATAGGATGACGACAGAGGCGCCGGGCAACCGTGGCTACACGATGCGGCTTTGACTTGGCCGCGGCCAAGATCCTGGTAGGCTGGCCGACCTGATCTGCGGCGCGGATCGGTGGAGTATTGGGGGAGTTTATGGAGCGCACTCTGGCCCTCTGGCCGTCTGGAAGCGATGCGTCTGCGCTGGAATTGGCTTCTCTACGGCAGACCACGATGCGGCGGCTGGTCCTGGTCATCATCGCCTCCTATGTCGCACTGATTTTCGCGGTGCCCGAGCTATGGCCAGAGCGCCTGCCGGGGGTCATGCTGGTGCTCACCCCGGTCTTTGCGCTCACCTGCTATGGCGTTCTGCGCCTCTTGGGTCGCTGGCCTTGGGGCGCCGTTGTGCTCTGGCAACTGGGGGGGCTTCTGGCCGTTGCCGTGACTATGGCGGTGTTCGAGGAGCCGCGTCTCGTGCTCCTCTATGCCCTATTCCCGGTGATGGCAACCCTGGCGGCTGGATGGCCCGCTGGGCTCTTTTCCCTCTTGGGTACCATAGCTCTCCTTTGGCTGGCGCCGCTGGTATGGAGCGTTCCCCCGGCGTCAGCGACGCTCTGGTGGTTCACGGTATTGGGCAGCGCGGTCTTGGTGGCGCTGTGCGAAGCGGCGATAGGCTGCTATGTCGACGTAACGAACAGGGCCCTGGGCTATTGCGAAGCCGCTCGACTCCAGATCGATGAGGTTCGCGCCGAGCGGCTTCGGTTCAGGCAGACCGAGGAGGACATGGTTCTGGCCAACCGGGAGCTGGCACGGCTCTCGGATCGGCTCAAGCTGCTGCAGCGGCTGGCGGACGAGGCGCGCCAGGCCAAGGAAGAGTTCGTGGCCAACGTGAGCCACGAGCTGCGCACCCCCCTCAACATGATCATCGGCTTTTCCGAGATGATCACCCAGTCGCCCCAGGTCTATGGCGAGACCCTGCCGCCCAAGCTGCTGGCGGATATCGGCGTGATCCAGCGGAACAGCAAGCATCTAGCCAAGCTGGTGAACGATGTATTGGATCTGAGCCAGGTGGATGCAGGCAGGTTGGCGCTCAGCAAAGAGTGGGTTTCGGTCGAGGAGGTGATCGGAGAAGCGGTCATCGCGCTCCGACCCCTGTTTGTGAGCAAAGAGCTGGACCTGCGGACCGAGGTTCCCGCTGATCTGCCCCCGGTCTTTTGTGACGGCACACGCATCAGCCAGGTCATCACCAATCTCTTGAGCAACGCCGGGCGGTACACCGAACGAGGCGGCGCTACGGTGAGCGCCAGCCTGGATGGGGACAGGATCAGGATCAGCGTGCATGACACGGGCCCCGGCATCGCCGACAAGGATCAGCACCGTCTGTTCCAACCGTTCGAGCAGTTGGATGCCTCGATCCGACGTCGCCAGGACGGAAGCGGACTGGGGCTCAGCATCAGCAAGCGCTTTGTGGAGATGCACGGCGGCAAGATGTGGCTCGCGAGTGCCGTCGGTGAGGGGACCAGCGTCTCTTTCGAACTGCCGCTGGAGGCTCCCACAGCGAGCTTGATCTTGACCGATCAGCCTTCTCGGTGGTTCAGCCCCTATGGCGAGGTAGAGTACCGCACACGAACCAGGCCATCGCGCGCTCCGTCGCTGGATGTGCCCCCGCGCTTTGTGATACTAGAGCGGGGGGATATGCTACGCAGGTTGTTCCGCCGCTATCTCGACGGCGTGGAACTGGTATCGGCACGGACACCCGACGCGGCCTTGGAAGCATTGCAGCAATCCCCCGGCCAGGCGCTGATCATCAACGCGGCGCCGTCGGAGCGTCCCCCGCTGTCGATGAGCCAGCTATGTAGCCTGCCCTATGAGACGCCTGCGTTCTCTTGCTGGATCCCGGGCTCGGAGGCGGCGCAGGACCTAGGTGTCTTGCGCTATCTGGTCAAGCCCATCGCCAGAGATGCCCTGCTCCAGGCACTGGAGGGCATCGAGGGGGTGCGCGACATCCTGGTGGTTGACGATGACCCCGAGGCGCTGTTGCTCTTTACCAGGATGCTCTCCTCCGCCGGCAAGGGGTATCGGGTCATCCAGGCCAAAAGCGGTCATCGCGCGCTGGCGCTGCTGCGAGACCGCAAGCCCGACGCGCTCTTGTTGGATCTGGTGATGCCGGGCATAGATGGCTACGACGTGCTACGACAGAAGCACGAGGATCCACATCTCCGTGGCATCCCGACCATGGTGGTTACGTCGCGCGATCCGGCCGATATCCCGATCATCAGCAGCTCGCTGACGGTGACGCGGGGCCAGGGTCTGTCGGTATCGAACCTGCTCGATTGCGTCCAGACGGTCAGTCGGATCCTCTCGCCTGGGGCCGAACCTGCTGTGCGAGCGCGTCAAGAAACGCTCGCCGAGTGACTGGTTTGCGCAGACACTCGTTCGCTCCCAGAGCATAGGCGAGCTCCTCGCGCCCGACAATGCTGCAGACGATGATGGGAATTGGCGCGGTGGTGGGATGCGCTCGCAGCATCCGCAATACCTGCCATCCATCGGTCTGGGGCATCATCACATCGAGAACGATGACGTGTGGGGCCCGTTGGCAGGCCATATCGAGAGCCTGGTCTGGATCATCGAGCCCGATGATCTGGTAACGGGTGCCCGCAGCGTAGCGCTTGACCAGGCGGAGCATATCGGCGTTGTCGTCGATGACCAGCACCGTCACCTGCTGACGGGCGGGGATGATCAATGTGGCCCGGAACCCCTCGGCGCAGTCCTCGAGCTGGAGCGTGCCATGGCTGAGGCACGCGAGACGACGGGCCATGCCGAGGCCGTTCTCGCGGCCAGTGCCTGCGTCGTCTGATCTGCCCGTCGCGCCGATCGAGATGGCAATGTCGCTTTCGCGGGCGATGGCCTTGACCATGACTGCGCCATCCTTGGCGAAATCCAGGGCGGCGCAAACGATATCGAGCAGCATCTGGTTCAGCGCCACATGGTGAACCGCGACTTCTGGTATGGCGCCAACCATCTCCATAGTCAGGTGGGCTCTCTGGCGCGTCACGAGAGGCTTGGCGAGCTCTTCCAGGGCGCCCAGCGAGCTGGCAAGATCGGTGCCACTACTCTGCGAGGAGTCCTCGACCCAGGCCAGCTCGTCGTCCACTGACGGCCCGTCTTCCGTTCCATCGGTATAGTCGGTGGGCGCAACGCCCGCGGCTGAGGCCAGCCGCGCAGCCAGATCGTACCGCTGGTACAGGTGATCGGCCAGCAGTTCCATGCCAGCGAGCTGCTCTCGCCGCACCTGGCGGGGCCCGAGGCCCATCTGATCGGCGATTTCCTGTTGCGAAAGCTGCTGGTGGTAGCGATAGTAGAGCGATTCGTACATGCGCCAGGCGCGCGACTGGGGGGGCTCGTCGGGGCTGGGCTCCAGCGCGTCAATCGCCTCCATGAGGATGTCCTGAAGCGCGGTAAAGGTGTCAAAGCGATCGGCGACGCCAAACAGCGCTGCAAGGGGGCTTTCGGTGAGGATAGCGGGATCCTGGAGATGGTTGAGCGCCTCGCGCAGGTGCGCGACAAAGCTCTCCCTCGTCAGCTCGACCGCTTTTTGTCCACTTTCTGTCCGATCCATGTCGGCGAATCCCCAATCCTGAGGCCGATTGTGGCATGATGGTATCACATCTGGGTGGAGCACTCAACTTGCGTCCAAAGCCGGGGCGTCTGTCGGGTGCATCCGTCGCAGTGCCCAGAGTGTTGCCGTGGGCGAGTTGCCGCGGCTGCAGGTTGGCAGGAGGAGGGGTGGGGAGTCGGACCAAGAGCGAGAGCGAACGATGAGGGTGAGGATGGAGCATACAGGAGGAGATCGTGAGCAACGAACTATCGCGTAGACGGTTTTTGGGTTTGGGAGTGACTGCTTTGGGCGCGGCAGCGCTAGCTTCGTGTCGTCCTGCTGCGGAGCCCACAGCGGCCCCACCGGCTGTTTCGGAAGAAGAGGTTGGGGAGCCTTCTGCTCCCGAGGTGCCGGCAGAGGTGCCCGAGGTGCATATCTGGACCAGTATCGCGCTGACGCGCCCGGAGGGCAGTCATCCGGAGAGGTACGAGGAGGTCCAAAACTATATCCTAGAGCAGACTGGCGTCAAACCCGTTGGCTATGTGCCGCCGTCAGGGGATGCGGGAATCGAGCGGCGCAACCTACAGCTAGCTTCACGGACAGAGCGGCTGGATACCTTTACCGCTGATTGGGGACAGTTCAAGGATGCTGTTATCCCGATCAATGACCTGCTAGAGCAGTACGGCCAGAACGTTCTCGCTGCTCATCCCGAGGAGAGCTGGAACGGTATGACGGATTCAGAAGGTAATATCTGGGGCGTCCCGCGCCTTGGCATCATGGGGCACACGCACTTTACCTGGTTCCGCAGCGATTGGCTGGAGAGTCTGGGGATGGATCTTCCGACCACCTGGGACGAGATGGAAAGCGCGATGACCGCCTTCAGAGAGATGAACCCGCAGGCGGTGGTTGTCACGGACAGCCTGGGCAGTTTCCGACGGTGCTGGCTGGGCGGGTTCACCGAGTATGGCGATTCGCGCTGGTGGGATGAGACCGCGGGCGAGCTGAAACCGCCCGAGCTGCAGCCTGGCTTCCAGGACTGGCTGGCGACGATGAACGAATGGTGGGAAAGAGATTGGCTGCACCGCGAGATGTTTGCCGGACTGGATTTTGAGGAGACCATCAAGACCGGCAATGTCGGCATACATGCAGGGTGGTACTCCCGCATCACCATCCTGGTACAGCGGCTTATCATGGAAGAGGCCGTACCTGGCATGCAGTTTGACTTTGCACATAAGCTGACCGGCCCCAAAGGGCTGTGCATGGTCAATAACCCTTCCATGAGCTCGGCCAAGATGATCACGAAAAAGTGCCCTGACCCAGTTGCGGTCATGAAGCTTTTCAACTGGCAGTACGATCCGATCAAGGACAACTGCCTCACCAGTGCCTACGGTATTCCTGGCAAGGACTGGGAATGGGCGGATCCTGACGACAAGTATTACATGCGGCGTCTCACTAAGGATGAAGAGGGTGATAGAATCTACGCCGGCGAGTTCATGCTGGCCGTGGGGCTAGGTACGGATCTCTGGTACGCTCCTGACGATGACGTGTGGCGCCGTCATTACGAGCACATGCGAGACTATACGCGCGTGTATGATAACGGCAAGATGCCCTATGACTGGGATGTATCGTATGATGTCGGCGCCGTTCGCGACAAGACGCCCGGTCTGGAGGACATCAACCGTCTGATCAGCGAGGAGACGGTCAAGTTCATCACCGGCGTCCGTCCGGTCAGCGAGTACGATCAGTGGGTGGACCAGCTCTACTCTGCTGGTCTGCAAGACATGATCGACGCGTACACCGAGCAGTATCTACTGAAGCATCCACAATAGGCTGGGCGCTGCGTATTCGACAGATGGGAGCTGCAGGCTGGTGCCCGCAGCTCCCGCTTCTCTAGCTCGGGGATGACAGGGCACGCAAGCACTGTAGTTGAACTGGAGAGAGGGAATCTCAATGGAACAGATCTCGGGCACGCCAATGCCGAGAGTCTCGGAGAGAGCTCCTGGCACCGAGCACCGTATGACGTTGCTCAGGGCGTTGAAAAAGTACAGGTTCTATTACCTATTGATGCTGCCCGGGCTCGTCTTTCTGCTGATTTTCAAGTACGGGCCCATGTTTGGGATCGTCATCGCCTTCAAGGATGTCTCACCGTTCTCTGGGATTGACGGAATTCTCCATGATCCCTTTGTCGGGCTGAAGCATTTCAGGGATTTCACCAGCTCGTATTTCCTCTGGAATATCTTGGGCAATACGGTCATCATCAGCCTGCTCAAGCTAGTCTGGACATTTCCCGCGCCCATCATCCTTGCCTTGCTGATCAACGAGGTTGGGAGCACGGTGTTCAAGCGCGGCGTGCAGACCATCTCGTATCTGCCCTACTTTCTCTCGACGGTGGTGGTGGTGGGGTTGCTGCAGATGCTGGTCTCGGTGGACGGCGGCCTGATCAACCAGCTGCTCTACGCCATGGGCCGCCAGAGAATCCCGTTCCTCTCCAATCCCGACACCTATCGCTCCATCCTGGTCGGCATGTCGCTGTGGCAGGGGGTGGGGTGGGGCAGCATCCTGTATCTGGCGGCCATGGCCAATATCAGCCCCGAGCTTTACGAGGCCGCCATGATCGACGGGGCCAACCGCTTCCACCAGATACGCCATATCACGCTGCCGGGCATCAGCCACATCATCGTTTTGCTGCTGATCTTTCAGATTGGTGCCTTGTTGAATGCGGGGTTTGAGCAGGTGCTGTTGACCTACTCGCCTGCCGTGTACTCGGTGGGCGACATCATCGACACGTACGTCTACCGCTCAGGCCTCCAGGCGATGAAATACTCGTACGCTACCGCCGTCGGCGTGTTCAAGTCAGTTGTGGCTACCTTGCTGGTCTTGGGCGCCAACAAGCTGGCTCATCTGGTTGGCCAAGAGGGTATCTGGTAGGGAGCAACAGCATGTATCTTTCGAGAGGCGAAAAGCTCTTTCGGGCGCTCACCTATGTCATGCTAGCCGTGTTCAGCATGGCTTTTCTAGTCCCCATGCTGTTCGTGCTGGGCACGTCGCTGATTGGCGTGGAGGAATGGGCGCGGCGAGGGGCCTTTGTCCTGGTTCCTGAGCGCATCGATCTCGGCGCCTACCGGATGCTCTTGGGGCGTGGCTCGATGGTGCTCAACGCCTATGCGGTGAGCGTCTTTCGCGTGGTGGTGGGCACCCTGCTCAACCTCTTGGTGACCGCTACCTTTGCCTACGCGCTCGCTCGGCGCGACCTCCCAGGACGAACGTTCTTTACCCTGATGGTCTTTGTCACGATGCTCTTTAGCGGCGGTCTGATCCCGACGTTTGTTCTGATCGACACGCTCGGGCTCATGAACTCGCTCTGGGTGCTGATCCTACCGGCTCTGATGAACCCGTGGTGGATGCTGATCATGCGGAACTTTTTCATGGCCATCCCCCAAGAGATCGAGGAGGCCGCCATCATCGATGGCGCCACGCCGCCGCGCATTCTGGTGAGCGTGATTCTGCCGATCTCGCTGCCCTCTCTGGCCACCATCGGGCTGTTCTATGCCGTCTGGCACTGGAACGAGTGGTTCATGGCCGCCATCTATTTGCGAGAGCAGGTCAAATACCCCATCCAGTTGATCCTGCGCGCCGTCTTGATGATGGGGACGCAGTCTTACCGTGGCGAGGTGATGCAGATGATGGAGGCCGACGTGATGCCGCCCGCGCAGACGCTAAAAGCGGCGACTATTATCGTCTCGACGGTGCCCATTCTGGTCGTCTATCCGTTCCTGCAAAAGCACTTTGTCAAGGGCGCGACGCTCGGGTCCGTCAAGGGCTAGCTAGCGGCAAGGACCAACTAGAGTGCGGCGTCGTCGATCATCTGGTCTAGGAGCAATAACGTGGCAACTTTTCGCGGTGTGTGGCCGGCCCTGGTTACGCCGACCAATGAGGATGGCGGTGTCGGCGTCGAGGCGTTGCGAGCGCTGGTTCAGCATCAGCTCTCCAAGGGCGTCGATGGGTTCTATGTCTGTGGGGGAACCGGGGAGGGCATCTATCAGTCAACGGACGAGCGCCAGCTTGCGTTGGAGGTGGTGCAGGAGGAGGTGGGCGGTCGCGTCCCTTTGATCGTCCACGTGGGGGCCGTGGCCACACGGG
>Ga0334892_1003394_pt1 | contig 10361 bp, 9 predicted proteins | sample GraSluR3_MG_4_FD_207213 | JGI IMG/M metagenome (GOLD analysis project Ga0334892, IMG submission 207213) | Sludge microbial communities from methane-producing bioreactor in Wageningen University, Netherlands - Granular Sludge_15_04-R3 | ecosystem: Engineered > Bioreactor > Anaerobic > Unclassified... | reverse complement strand
CGACGTTCTGACTTGTCGCCACGTTCCAACGCCTTGTTCGCGTTTTCGGCGGTTTCATTCGCTTTGAAGACAAAATAGCCGAAAGCGGAACCACCGATGAGCAATACGACACCCAACACGATGAGGACAATTTTCCAAGGTGATCTTTTCTTGCGTGGGGGTGTTTTCATGTTGTTTCCTCATTTCAGTCGTTTCTTTTAGTATAGGCGTTTCAGCGTTTGAAATCACGTTCGATGATGCGGATCCCATGAGTTTGAAGCTGACCTTGACCGTTCGTCATGTCTGTCAGCCAAGCGAGCGCCTCCTCTGTCTCTTCCACGGGTACCGAGACATGAAACGTGACGAGGTCGGCGTAGAGGATGTCATCGAGCAGATAGCTAGACTGTCTCAACTCGTTTTCGACTTTTCCGATCCATGTATAGTCGACGGTGAGTGTCAATTGTTGCATCGGTAGGCGTTCGACGATGCCGACCGCATCAAGTCCTTCGCTCACGGTTCCACCGTAGGCACGAATGAGTCCGCCGCCCCCGAGCTTGATTCCACCGAAATAACGTGTCACGACGACGACCGTATCTTTCAAGTGGCGTTTGCGTAACACCTCGAGCATCGGCATGCCGGCCGTACCGCTCGGTTCCCCGTCGTCATTCGCTTTCTGGTGCTCGTTTCGTTCCCCGATGATGTAGGCGGAACAGTTATGGTTTGCGTTCCAATGCTCTTTCTTGATGGCTTGGATGAACGTCTGCGCCTCTTCCTCGGTTTCGACACGTTTGAAATGAGCAATAAATTTTGATTTTTGGATAACGACTTCGTATGTTCCACTTTGTTTTATAGTATAATTTGACTCAATAGACATTTCTGAAAATTCTCCTTTCTATTTTTGAATATTTTTTTTAGAATTCAAGTAGGCACATACGCTATTTATAGCGAATGGAATTATAGAAAATCTCTCATGTCCGCTGTAAACCTGTTTAGAGTGGGACGATATATAAGAATAGATGAGGATTAACTACCGAACTATTAGGGGATGGCATCGTGAATCATATTACCGATCGGACAGCTTTAGAACATATCATAACAAATATGATTGAAACGGTGACGGAAAGTAAAGAGGAGATTGTCCGTATAACCGAAAGTTCTGCAACTGAATATTCAGCAATTCAAAACGAGTTAAAAGAATTGACGGATAAAATCGAGTTCTACATCGAGGAGTCCGATCGACTCGACCGACTCGTGAAAGCTGCAAAGGCCAAGCTCGTTCAAGTCAGCAAAAAGTTTCATATACATAGTGAGCAAGAAATTCGTGAAGCCTACGAACGGGCGAATCAAATGCAACTCGAGCGTTTTCTTGTTCAAAAAGAAGAGATGGCGGCACAGCAACGTCGGAACGACTTAGAGCGTCGTCTGCTCATCTTAGAGGATACGATTGAGCGTGCCGAAAAATTGATCGGTCGTGTGAGTGTCGTCTTGAACTTCTTACGGGATGACCTACAGCAAGAGTATTCGGACATGATGAAGAAGCAAGAGATGGCCATCGGCGTATTCGAAGCGGCCGAGCGCGAACGGCGCCATCTCGCCCGCGAGATGCACGATGGTCCAGCGCAATCGCTTGCTCATATTTTGATACGTGCCGATTTGATTGAAAAGACGTTTGATAAACGAGGAAAAGACGAGGCGTTTGCCGAATTACATGAATTGAAAAAGTTGATTCGTGGGGCACTCGTCGACGTCCGTCGTTTGATCTATGATTTACGTCCGATGTCGCTTGACGATTTAGGCTTTTTGCCGACGCTCGAGCGCTATCTCCATCAAACGGAGGAGTATACGGCGATCAAGACACGTCTCAACTATCGGGGGTCGCGTGCGCGATTACCGGAGAAGCTGGAGATTAACGTGTTCCGTCTCGTTCAAGAATCGGTCCAAAATGCGATCAAACATGCCAAAACAGCCGAAATCATCGTCAATGTCGAGCAGGCGAGCGATGTGATTCACATTCACGTCCGCGACTACGGTGTCGGGTTTGAACCGAGCGCGATTGGCGAAGAGTCGTTCGGGATTGTCGGAATGCGCGAACGAATTGAATTGGTGAACGGAAGCATCACCATCGACTCGGAAGTCGGCAAAGGGACGGTCGTCCGGATGTCGATTCCGATTCCGTGAGAGAACAAGGGGGAATACATACATGGAAATGACACAGACACGCATTGCAATCGTGGATGATCACGAACTGTTCCGTGAAGGATTGAAGCGGATTTTTGATTTAGAAGATGAATTTACGGTTGTCGCCGAAGGGCGCACGGGGCGCGAAGCGATCCGCATCGCGGGCGAGCAAAAACCTGAAATTTTGATCATGGATATCAACATGCCGGACATGAACGGGATCGAGGCGACAAAGCAACTGTCACTCCTGTCACCAGAGACACGTGTCCTCATTCTTTCAATCCATGATGATGAGTCGTATATCACGCATGCGCTTGAAGCAGGGGCATCAGGCTTCTTGTTGAAAGAAGTCGCATCGACAGAATTGATCTCGGCAGTCCGTGCCGTCGCAAAAGATGGGGCGTACCTTCATCCGAAAGTGACGACGAACGTACTGAAGGAGTACCGTCGCCTCTTGCAATTCAAAGGGGAACAAGCGGGACGTGGCGTCGAGAGCCGTACGGATGACCCGGTCTATCAATTGTTGTCGCGTCGTGAAGTCGAGGTGTTACACCTTCTCGCAGACGGTCGCTCGAACCGAGACATCAGTGACATGCTCTTTATCAGTGAGAAGACGGTCAAAAACCACGTCTCCTCCGTGCTTCGTAAAATGGACGTGAACGACCGGACGCAAGCCGTCGTGGATGCGATTCGCCGGGGTTGGGTCGAGATTTGAGCGTCACCGATGCTTTACCTCGTTTTTGTGTTACAATATGGAATGGAATCCTAACATAATTGGAAAAATGAAACGACGTAAAGTGAGGATATAGTATGGGAAACATTGCGATTTTAACCGACAGTACCGCCTATCTGTCGGATGATTTTTTGGCGCGACATGACGTCCATGTCGCACCACTCAGTGTCATCTTCGATGGCGCGTCGTACCGCGAGTCGATTGACATGTCGACCGAGGCGTTTTATGAGCGTATCGAGGCGGGTAACCTGCCGACGACGTCGCAACCGGTCATCGGTGAGACGGTGGAATTGATTGAGAGCTTGCCGGACGATGTGACGGACGTGATTGCGATCACGCTCTCCAGTGGAATCAGCGGAACGTACCAATCGATGGTCGCGCTAAATGACATGGTCGATGTGACGGTTCATGCGTTTGACTCAGAGATTTCGTGTATGCCGCAAGCGTTCATGGTCGAAGAGGCCCTTCACCTCCGTGACAACGGGGCGACACCAGAAGAAATCATCGCCCGGCTTGAAACGGTCCGTGATTCGATTCGCGCGTACTTCGTCGTCGATGACCTCGACCATTTGCAACGCGGTGGACGGTTGAGCGCGGCGCAAGCGCTCGTCGGATCGTTCTTACAAATCAAGCCGGTCCTTCATTTCCAGGATAAATTGATCGTCCCGTTCGAGAAGATTCGGACATACAAGAAGGCTGTACGCCGAATCGAAGAGATGATGGACGAATCGATTGCAGGGGACGGCGAAGGCTACTGCATCGGTATCATTCACGCCAACTGCCCGGAGCGTCAGGCGGAAGAAATCGCTTCGATGAAACAGAAGTTCCCGAAAGCACACATCTCGGGAAGCCATTTCGGTCCCGTCATCGGAACGCATCTCGGACCTGGTGCAATCGGCATCACGTGGTATCGTCGCGAATGGTAAGAGAGACGACCGTCTAAGGTCGTCTTTTTCAATGGAGGAGGGAATGTGATGGCGAAATATCGCCAAATCTTTGAGCGTCTGGCAGAAGAGATGCGAAATGGAACAAGACCCGCTGACTCAAAGCTTCCGTCTGAGACCGAGTTGATGCATCAGTTCGAGGCCAGCCGGGGAACCGTCCGAAAAGCGCTCGATCTTTTACAGGAAAACGGGTATGTCCGGAAACATCACGGAAAAGGCGTGTTCGTATTGAAACGGGACCAGATCGAGTTTCAATTCAACGGCATCGTCAGTTTCTCAGAGGTGTACGCGAGCATGCTAGGTCGTTCTATTCAGACCCACGTCGCTTCGTTTGAAGAGATGGAGGCCCCGACTTGGCTCGCCGAACGGATGAATTTGGCGACAGGGACGCACGTGTTTCGCATCGAACGGGTTCGGAATTTTGACGGGGAGAACGTCATCTTAGATATCAACTATTTCGTCAAAGACCTCGTCCCTGGATTAACAGAAGAGATTGCGGCTCGTTCGATTTATGGATATATCGAAGGAGAGCTCGGCCTACAGATCAGCTACGCCAAACGAAAGATTGCAGCGGAAGACGTGACCGAGCTCGACCGGAAGCGGCTCGACTTGCATGATTACGAATATGTCATCGTCATCACGAACGATACGTTCTTATATGAAGGACAACAATTCGAATACACGGAATCGCGTCACCGCTTGGACAAGTTCCAGTTCAGTGATGTCGCCCGGCGCTAAAACCTCTTTCGTACAGGAAGAGGTTTTTTGTTTGATTGAAGGTGAGATAGGGAATTTTTTACAATGTAGAAGACACATAACCTTCACGTTTAACTTGTATATATAAGTTGTTGACTTAACTTATATAGATAAGTTATACTTTGTTTGTACTCATAAGTAACCGTTTTCATTTTCAGTTTTCAAACAAAGGAGGACATTCAACATGAAGGCAGATTATCGTCAAATTGCCGCAGACATCCTTGAAGCGATCGGCGGCAAAGACAACGTGGACAAAGCCGCACACTGTGTGACACGTCTTCGTCTCTCCCTCAAAGACCAGTCAAAAGTCGATGAGGCACGTGTGAAAGAAGTCGATCTCGTCAAAGGGGCATTCGAGAACTCGGGCGTGTATCAAATCGTCATCGGAGCCGGCGATGTCGACCGCGTCTATGCCGAGTTCATCAAACTCGCGGGACTTGAGGCGGCAACGGTCGCCGAGGTCAAATCCGCGGGCGGCAAAAAAATGAATCCGCTTCAAAAACTCGTCAAAGTCTTCTCTGACGTCTTTATGCCAATCATTCCAGCCATCATCGTGGCCGGTCTCCTCATGGGGATCAACAACTTACTCGCTTCTGAAGGTCTCTTCATCGACGGAAAGACACTCATCGAGGCGTATCCGAACTTACAAGGACTTTGGGACCTCATCAACATGATGGCGAACACGTCATTCGTCTTCTTACCGGCACTCGTCGGATGGTCGGCGACGAAACGTTTCGGCGGGAGCGAAGTGCTCGGGATCGTCATGGGTCTCTTGCTTGTCCACCCGGACCTCTTGAACGCTTGGGGCTACGGGACAGCAGCACTTGAAGGAGAAGTACCGACGTTCGATATCCTCGGATTGTTCGAAATTGAGAAAGTCGGATATCAAGGTCAAATCTTGCCGGTCCTCGCCGCTGCCTATATCTTGAGTCAAATCGAGATGTTCTTGAAAAAACGTGTACCGAACGCCATCCAACTCTTGGTCGTTCCGATTACAACCATCGTCGTCACTGGATTCCTAGCACTCGCAATCGTTGGACCGGTCACTCGTGGAATCGGGAACGTGATCGCGACAGGACTCGTCAACACGTTTGAAGCCGTACCGGTCGTCGGGGCACTCCTCTTCGGATTGTTCTACGCACCACTCGTCGTCACCGGGATGCACCACTTGTTCATCGCCATCGACCTTCAGTTGATTGCAGATACAGGCGGTACGTTTATCTGGCCGATGATCGCACTCTCAAATATCGCACAAGGTTCTGCTGCACTCGCGATGTTCTTCGTCTACAAGCACAACGCGAAACAAAAGAGCATGGCATCGACTTCAGCCATCTCGGCTTACTTCGGAATCACAGAGCCGGCGATGTTCGGGGTCAACTTACCGAATAAATTCCCGTTCTACTCAGCGATGATCGGGTCAGCGATCGCAGCCATCTTCATCACATTGAATGATGTGCAAGCCATCGCCATCGGTGTCGGAGGACTCCCTGGATTCCTCTCCATCTTCACAGACAAAATCCTTCTCTTCATCGTCGGCATGGTCATCGCGATCATCGTGCCGTTCGCGCTCACATTCATCTTGTCGAAGCGCTACATGAAGAAAGGTGAACTTGAAGAAAACAAAGTCGCATAAGTATTGACTCGGGAGGGAGGGACGGCAGTTCTTCCCTCTTTCTTATTGAAATGAAAACTCTTACAAAAGGAGATGTCGTTGATGACACAGAAAAATTGGCGCAAATCAGTCGTCTATCAAATTTACCCGAAAAGCTTTTACAGTCCGGAAGGGAACGCGACCGGATCGATCAAAGGGGTGACGGCGAAGCTGGATTACTTGGCAGAACTCGGCATCGAATACATTTGGATGACGCCTGTCTATCAGTCACCTCAACACGACAACGGCTATGACGTGAGTGATTATTATGCCATCGACCCGTCTTACGGCACGATGGAAGACCTCGATGAATTGATCCGTGAGGCAGAGGCGCGGGGCATCGGCCTCATGATGGACATCGTCGTCAACCACTCGTCGACCGAGCACGAATGGTTCCAAAAATCATTGGCGGGAGACGAGCGGTACCGTGATTACTACATCTGGCGCGACGAACCGACGAACTGGGAATCGAAGTTCGGTGGGAACGCGTGGGAATATGACGAGAAGAGCGGGCAATACTATCTCCACCTGTTCGACGTGACCCAGGCCGACTTGAACTGGGAGAACGAACAGATGCGGGAGGATGTCTACGAGATGATGCGATTCTGGCGTAAAAAAGGAATCAAAGGATTCCGTCTCGACGTCATCAACCTCATTTCGAAAGAACAGGACTTCCCGGAAGACGAGTCGGATGGTCGCAAGTTCTATACGGACGGTCCACGCATCCACGAATATTTAAAAGAGATGAACCGGGAAGTATTTGACGGGCACGACGTCATCACGGTCGGGGAGATGTCTTCGACGACGCTCGACCACTGCGTCCGCTATTCAAACCCGGACGAGAACGAGCTCAGCATGACGTTCAGCTTCCACCACTTGAAAGTCGACTATCCGAACGGGGAGAAGTTCGTCGCTGCACCGTTCGATTTCATTCAATTGAAAGACATCATGTCGACGTGGCAACAAGGGATGCACGGGAAGGGATGGAACGCCATCTTCTGGTGCAACCATGACCAACCGCGTGTCGTCAGCCGTTTCGGGAACGACACGAACCATCGCGTCGAGAGCGCGAAGATGCTCGCGACCGTGCTCCATGGCCTTCAAGGGACACCGTATATCTATCAAGGGGAAGAAATCGGGATGACGAATCCTGGCTTCGACTCGCTCGATGAATATCGGGATATCGAGACGCTCAACATCTACAAGTTGAAGCGGGAAGAGGGCGTGTCGCACGAAGACATGATGGCCGCCATCAAACAGAAGTCACGCGACAACTCGCGGACGCCGATGCAGTGGGATGCGACGACGCATGCCGGCTTCACGAGCGGCACGCCGTGGATTAACGTGGCATCGAACTATGAGGACGTGAACGTCGAGACGGCACTCCGTGACCCGAACTCGGTGTTCTACCACTACAAACATTTGATTGCATTACGAAAAGAACTTGACGTCTTGACGGATGGGGACTACACGCTTCTCACGCCTGATTCGTTGGATGTTTGGGCATATACACGGAAGACCGACCGCGAGGAACTTCTCGTCGTCGCCAACTTCTATGGAACGGAAACGACGTACACGATTCCGGAAGGGTTCGAGCGGGTGAACGTCGTCAGCCACAACTACGACGTGCCTGAGCTCGACGGGATGACGTTATCCCTTCGTCCGTACGAGGCGATCATGTTCTACAAACAGAAATAACAGGTGGGACCCGACGCTTTCGTCGGGTCCTATTTGTGTAGCCAACCTATGTTGTTCTAGATAAGTCGAATCGCATTTATATAGCCGTTTTGGTAGCCTGATGACAAAAAGGAGTCAGGTTATGGGAGAACTCATTGTCGCTCAGACAGGGAAACGGGCCATCCGCTTCGGCATCTGCCAACGCTGTCTCAGCACGAACGTCCGGACGTTCATCTGTCATCACGGAACGTGTTCTTACTGCCGGAACTGTCTTTATCTTGGGCGTGTCTGTCGATGTGATTTTCTACAAGAGCGGGACATCACGACACCGCTTGAAACGACCGAACTGACGATGCCGTTCGAGCTCGCTCCCGACCAAACACGGGTCGCGAATCAACTGCTCACGTGGTGGGACGGACAGAAGACGGGGCTCGTGCATGCGGTATGCGGCGCCGGGAAGACGGAGATGACGTTCCCTGTGATTGAGCGGGTCGTCAATGCAGGGAAGCGGGTATTGATCGTGTCCCCGCGGAAAGACGTCGCCATCGAATGGGTCGAACGGCTCGAACGAGCATTCACCGTGCCTGTCACGGGACGATACGGGGGCGGAGAGAAAGACTCTATCGGGATGATCACGGTGGCGACCGCGCCGTTACTCATGAATATCCGGGACGTCTTCGATTATGTGCTCGTCGATGAGTCCGATGCCTTCCCGTTTGCCTTTGACATAGCGTTATGGAATACCATTCGGCGGGTCGGGAAAGATGTCTTCTTGTTCATCACGGCAACCCCGACCGTTTGGCAACAGATGTTTCCGACGGTTCATCTGTCGCGGCGCTATCACGGATTTGATTTGCCGGTCCCGACACTTGTCAAACAGTCCGACGAACGAATCGTAGAGTTCTGTCGACGTCACGCCTTGAAACCACGTCTCTTGTTCGTGCCGACGAAGCCTGATTTGGAGCGGTACCACGAGACATTAGAAGATGCAGGACTCACCTGTCGGACGGTATCGGCCGAGACCGAGGAACGGACCGACGCCCTTCACTGGCTCCAAGAGACGAAAGGGATCGTCTTTGCGACCTCCATCTGGGAGCGGGGGATGACGGTCCGGGACGTGCGGGTCGCCGTGGTGGAAAGTGAACATCGGCTCTTCTCGACGCGGGGGCTCATTCAGATGGCAGGTCGGGCGGGGCGAAAACCGGACGCGCCGACAGGAGAGGTCTGTTTCTTTTACAAGGAGCGGACGTTCCGTCAAGATCTTGCCATCCGGAAAATCAAGGAGGCGAATCGGCGATGAGATGTCTTCTTTGTCATGAGTCGATGACCGTCCCGTGGACTCCTGCCACATTATGGCGACGAGACTGGGTGTGTCCTGCTTGCGAGTCGAAACTGACGCCGCTCGGTACGGGTTGCCCGCGCTGTGGTCAACCGAACGAGACCGGTGAGACGTGTCCGGACTGCATCCGTTGGCTCGCGCTCGGTCTAGACTTGACCGTCCGCTGCCTGTACGCATACGATGAGGCAGGAGTTGACTGGCTACATCGATTTAAATTCAGCGGGGACGTCGTCATTGCCTCATCGGTCGCGCCAGCGCTTCGGGCATCGCGTTCATCTGGCGTGACCTATGTTCCGGTCCCGTTGAGTAAGGAGCGACTTCAGACACGTCGCTTCAATCAGGCCGAGGTACTCGCGCGATGTATCGGTCCGACACGACAGCTTCTCGAAAAAACGGAGGTTTCAAGTCAACGTGAACTCGGGAAAGAAGGAAGACGACACCGAACGAATCCTTTCACTGTACCAACTTCAGTGAAATGTGGGAAAATCATTCTTGTAGACGACGTCTATACGACGGGGACGACCCTTCATCAAGCGGCATTTTCGTTGCGACAGGCAGGTGCATCAGAAGTTTCTGCGATTTGCTTATTTCGGGCGCTAAACAAATCGAAATCGCGTCCGATATAAAGAGCAGAGGTGAAACCAATGGATGCAGCAACTTGCCAAATGTGTGGACGCTTGTTTATGAAGCAAAGCCGTTCACCGTACTGTCCATCATGTAGTGATGTCGACTTCCAAAACTTTTTGAAAGTCCGCGACTTCATTCGTGAGCCAGCCAACAAACAGACGACCATCGGAGCCCTCGTCGAAGCGACGGGCGTTTCTGAACTTGATATCACGCGATATATCCATGAAGGACGCTTGATCATCAAGGACAATCCGGCGCTTGCCATCAGCTGCGTCCGTTGTGGTCAACCGACGAACGAAGGGAAAATTTGTTCGAACTGCCAGAGAGATATGCAGAAGGAACTGTCCAGTCTACAGGAGAGCTTGACGAAACAATCAAGCACCCGCGCTTATCGTTTGGATTAACATCATGAAGAGGGGGAAGACGCATGCGCATCGATTCAGCCAAGTGGGTACACTTACCAAACACTTATGAAAA
>Ga0334892_1003389_pt1 | contig 10376 bp, 9 predicted proteins | sample GraSluR3_MG_4_FD_207213 | JGI IMG/M metagenome (GOLD analysis project Ga0334892, IMG submission 207213) | Sludge microbial communities from methane-producing bioreactor in Wageningen University, Netherlands - Granular Sludge_15_04-R3 | ecosystem: Engineered > Bioreactor > Anaerobic > Unclassified... | reverse complement strand
TCATCAGCAAATAAAGGGATTATATTCCTTTTTGCCAGAAGCTCCATAAGATGTCCGGTTTTTTCGTGTATATCCAGGGGCCTGTAGAGGTGCAGGGAAAGTATGCCGGTAAAATGGGCCAGGGACAGTGCATTTTTCCTGAGGCGGTCCGGGCTGTAATCAGAGCTTTTAAACCTGCCCAGGTAATAATCAACATACATCCTGATACTTCCTATTCTTATCCTGTCAGGGTGGGAAATTAAGCTGGCAGACTGATTGAGGGCCTTTTGGGTATGAATCCGGGCATTAGAAGAAGTAAAATAACTCTTATTGTCGGGATAATCTGATATAATTTCAAGCAGTGCTTTAGGATAACTGTATAAATAACTGTATTCAAGCTGTTTTAAGTGGTATTCGTAATCCATATTATCGTCAATACCTTCACCCAGCAGGCTTATAATTTCAAAGTATATATTAAAAGCGCTGAAAACCCGGTTGTGCTTAATTTCATTATTAAGGCGGTTTACCCTCTGCTCAAGGAAAATAATAAGGCTATCTTCTGTCCTGTTTTTTATACTGGCCGGCAGACTGCCCGAATTAAAAAACAGGCTGTCCCAGGCAAGCCCCTCTGTTCCCAGGCTGTTTTCCGGTATATGATAAAAATCACCTAAAAGCCAAACAGGCCTAATCCTTAGAATTAAAGGCCTTTCCCCTGAATAATGAAGCAGTGCAAGGTCAGTCGGGGGAAGTATGCAGATATTTGCATTGGAACAGCTTGAAATACTGTCTGCATTGCTTATAAGGGAAAAAGCCTCATCATGCCGGTGTTTTATAAGCATGCCTGGGCTGTCTGATTCTGATAATATTTTTATTAATCCGGACATGGAGGAGTTGATAAATACAGCAGTATCCTCTTCTTTCCCGCTGGCGGAAATAAAAATATAAAAGTCAAATTCCCAGGGGCCGGATATGGTATTATTGAGCCGGAGGGCATACCCTGCATTTATCCCTGATTTTTCAAGCATTTCTGCAAAATGGAGGCATACCGGGACAATATCCGATATGCTGGTATTCTTATTTACAAAATCCCAGTTTAAAAGAGGGGATGAAAAGGATACCTGCAAAGGCTCATCCTGTGCCTGACTGAAGGATAAGCATAGAAAAAGGCATATACCCAGGATTAATAGTGCTGAGGCGGTGCTTTTAATAGATATTTTCATGGCTTACTACCCCCTGAACCATAATTATAATTATACAAAAGAGAAAAATCAATAATATTATAAATATATGATATTAATATATATATAGATTATAGATATATCTATATAATAAAAGCATATATAATATGATAAAGCATGCTGATATAGATATAATTTTGGAATTATGATTTATAAGTCTTTTACTAATATATATATTTTAATAAGTGCTTAAATAATATTAATATAGAAATAGTTAATAAAATTAAATATAAAGATAGTTTATAGTATTTAGGCAGGTATTTTGCTTTTACGGTGCCTGAATTCCTTATCAGGGGGATCTGCAGAAAGATATCCCTGCAGAGTCCGGGTTTAACAGCCTCACCATCGCGGTAGAATACCCAGCCTGGATAATCCATGTACCTTATTTTAAGGCTATGTTCCTTTTCCTGGAAGGCTGGGTCCAGGCTGTAGCATACGGTATAAGCGTGAGGAGAGTCATATTGAGTAAAGGCAGAGCCTCCGGGGGAAATTCCGATGATGGGTTCCGGGTTCTTTATACCATAGATATTCACATGCTCATCACTGAATACCAGGGTGAAGGACTTATGGTCAAAGGGGAGCCAGGCCGGTAAAACCAGATGGGTTATGCCCGCCGAACGTATTTCCGGAAGGCTGGAGAGTAACTTTTGAGCCTTTTCCTGTTCAAGAAAAGGGTGAAAAAGAAGGCCGTATTTCTCAAGAAAAGCCTTTTGTTTTACCAAAAGCAGGGGTGAAGGCAGAAATACATCACTTATGCCCCAGATAAGCGAACTTGAGGATTTCAGGCTCTGCAGGTCATAAAAGGGATGGGGCCTCCTTATGACATTGGCTATCCTTACATTACCCGCTGATCTTTCCAGAGCTTTTACTCCGCCGGGTTTCAACAGGGCTTCTGAAGCAGGGGTGTATCTGTTATAATCAGCATTTAAATTATATATATCAATAAAGTTAAATATTATTAAAAGCAGAAGCCATTTGGGATTTTTAACAATTAAAAGAAGGCACAGGCAAGAAAAGAGGATTAAAAGCAGGGTCTGGTTAAAAAAGGGGTTGTTCAGGAGGTTGAAACCGGAAATATCTGAAAGGATGCGGGAAAACCCATGAGGGTTTTTCTGTACGAGACAGCCGAAAAAAATGCCCGCTGACAGATGGAATACCACAAGCATTATAAGCACCAGCAAAATGCACCTGATGCCTGATTTGCTTTTCCCCAGGCTTTTCAGGCTGTACCCGCATAAAAGCAGTATTATCAGGTTAAATATATAAAGAAGGCGGGAGAAGCCCCTGAAGTAGCTTATTACCGGCAGTTCAGCAAGCAGGCCGAAAAAAGGGGAATATTTTCCCAGCATGGCAATGTAGACAATTAAAAGGAGAAAGGCCAGGGGAAGGACTGCCTTCCTGTACCGGAAATCTTTATTGAATATACTGATAAAAAGGCACAGCAAAAGGACGATGGAAGAGACTCCCATATAGCTGTTTATTTCCCAGTAAGCGCCTGGGCCGTAATATGCCGGGGTTCTGAAGCCGTAGCCCCGGGCGTCGGCAGGTGTCTGAATGCCGAAAGAATAGGGGTAGAGATAGGTTATAAGATTGAAAGGGGGATAACTTTTTTGGGCAATCTCATCCCTGTCCAGGCCTTTCTGCCTTTCTGACAGGCTGACCAGCTCAATGGTGCTGAAAAGCTGAAGGGATGCCAGAAGAAGCCCTGAAGCCAGGGCAAGGCAAATAATGAAATTTTTTTTACCTTTCAGGCTTCCGGGCTCAATTATCATGATAAAAAATACACAGAAAAGCAGATTATACAGGGTATACTGGAAGGTGCCTGACAGGATCTGGAAAGCCACAGTCAGGGACAGAAGGATGAAACTGGCATAACGGCCTTCAGCGCGCCGTATAAGCCTCAGGGCAAAGAACAGGGTCCAGGGCAGGCAGGATGCCGGCAGGTTAATATTTATATGCATCAGATGATAAATGAAAAAGCCGGAAAAACCGTAGGTTGTTGATAAAAAAATGCTTATGCTCCTGCTTAAATCCATCTCCCTGAAAAAGGCATAGCTTCCCGACAGAGCTAAGAATACAGCGGATATCACCAGGATATTGAAGGCAAAGACAGGGCTGAATACATAAAAAAGCAAAATGCCCAGGGGATTAAGAAGCCCGCACTGGCTCTCCGCAAGTATGGGAAATCCAAAGGATGCATGCCTGCTCCACAGGGGGATATAGCCCTGCGCAATGATCTTCTGGCCTGCAAGCCAGACCGGGTAGTAAAAGGTCTTTATATCATGGAAGAACAGCACTTTTCCCCCGGCAAGGGGGTGGAAAAAGGCTGCAAAGCAGGCCAGTAGAAAAAGATAGGGGAAATAATCTAACTTTTTTTGGATTTTCTGAGCTTCTCCTGTTCCTTTAACGCAGATTCAACTTCTTGTTCTGTTACAAGGCCAAGTTCTGTGAGTATCTCTCCCAGTCTTTTTGCCACATACTTTTTATCCGTCTTTAATGCCTCGGCCCTCTCTACATCCTCGGGCGAAAGCTTTGGCTGGGTTATTTTGAGAAGAATCTGCCCCAGAAGGTCATCCACCAGCTTATCGGTGTTCTCCTGGTCATTATCCTGTTCTGTATTGTCATTTGTGCCGTTGATACCTTCATTATTATCCATCTGCCGGCTCCCTTAAAAAATAGTATTAATTATGCCAGATTTTAATATAATATATTAAGGCTGGAATATACAAGAAAATTTTATGGAACTAAAAGAAACAAAAGCTGTTCTGCTGAAAAAGATTGATGTAAAGGAATCCGATGCCCTTTATATCTTTTATTCTGAACTTTACGGAAAGATCAAGCTTTACAGGAAAGGAGCCAGGGCAAGGAAGAGCAGGTTTGCTTCCGGTATAGAGCCCTATAATATCCTTGCAGTAAGGTTTCGCCCCGAAGACAGGGAAATATTGAATTTCAGCGATTTCGCTGTTCTGTCCTCCAGTTATGAGATTACCGGCTATTACGAGAAATATATCCTTTACTCCATGATTCTGGAGATAATAGAAAAGCTTACGGCTGACCGGGATGCCAATGCAGAACTGTACAGGTTCCTTGCCAAAGCCCTGGTCTTTATAACAGGCTGGGATGGCAGTACCGGGCTTCTTCTCCTTTTTAACCTGATAAAGCTCACACAGCTCTTTGGCATTTCTCCCGGTACAGCAGAATGCATGTTCTGCAAAAAGGAATGCGGGGGAAACCAGATCTGTTTCTCCCTTGAGGGAGGTATCTGCTGTACCGGCTGTGCCCTGCCCGGGTCTGCCAGTGTATTTACCCTTACCTCCCGTCAGGCAGGGCTGATATCCCTTATAAAAAAAATCAGGTATGATGATCTGGGCAAAATTGATGATTATACGGATGAAATAGTCCATTTAATCGAGATATTTGTCAGTTATATAAAGTATCACTTTAATATTGACATAAAATCATTGTCATTGATCGGTTCAATAGAAATATAACAAACTCTGCCAGCCAGTCTTTTCACCCTGATCCATGGTTCCCAGTAATAAAAATAATATGGATAAGATTGGACTTTTATGATATAGTTGTTAATTATTAAATTTACAGGGGAAACAATAATGTCAGAACTGAGACACGACCCCATACAGAAGCGATGGGTTATTATAGCTCCCGAAAGGGGCATAAGGCCGAGTTCTTATTACCAGGTTCAGCCGGGAAGCGCCGGTGAAGATGAATTCTGCCCCTTCTGCGAAGGAAATGAAGATAAAACTCCGCCCGAGATACTGGCTTACCGGGAGAGTGGTATGCCTGAGAACGGCCGTGGATGGCGGGTCAGGGTGGTTCCCAATAAATATCCTGCCCTGAGGATTGAAGGCAGTCTTGACAGGAAGGGAGTGGGCTACTATGATGCCATGGGGGGCATAGGCGCTCATGAGGTTATCATAGAAACACCCTTTCATGATGAAGATATGGCGGATATGTCCGTAAACAACCTGGCCCGCATATTCAAGGCCTTTAAGGAGAGAATGACGGACCTTTCCCAGGACAGCCGGTTTAGATATGTCCTGGGGTTCAAGAACTACGGGAAAAGCGCGGGAAGTACCCTGGACCATCCCCACAGCCAGATAATAGCACTGCCCATAACCCCCAGGAACGTTGCAATGGAGCTGAAAAGCGCCAAGGAGCACTACCAGTTAAAGGAGAGGTGTCTTTTCTGTGATATTTTTCAGTACGAAATTGAGGCCGGCGAAAGGATAATAAGGGTTACAGAGGACTTCATAGGCTATACACCCTATGCATCCAGGTTCCCCTTCGAGATATGGATAGCCCCTAGGACCCACTCCCATGATTTCACGCTTATCCAGGACAAACAGATGAACTCCCTTGCCGAACTCTTAAAGGAAGTCCTCATGAGGCTTAGAAAGGCATTGAATAACCCGCCTTATAATCTTATAATACACAATTCACCAAATATAAAGGGTTCAAAAAAAAGAAGCCATTACTGGGAAACCTTAGAGTATGACTGGCACTGGCATATAGAGCTTACCCCCAAGATCATACCTACAGCCGGATTTGAATGGGGTACCGGTTTTTATATCAATCCTGTATCGCCCGAGGAGGCTGCAAAGTATCTGAGGGAAATAGAAGTCTATTAAAGGAGAACTGACATGGATGAGAAAAAGAAAAAGCTTTTGATCGCAGATGATGAAGAGAATATACTTATCTTATACAAGCTCGAGTTTGAAGAGGAAGGCTATGAAGTCTTAACTGCCCCAAGTGCCCTGGAAGCCCTTAAACTCATTGACAGCGAGAAACCGGACCTTCTGATAATGGATATATGCATGCCGGAGATGGACGGGATAGAGGCCCTGGGAAAGATACTTTCCAAGAATAACAAGCTTCCTGTCATATTGAACTCTGCCTATTCCAGTTATAAGGATAATTTCATGAGCTGGTGTGCGAATGCATATGTTGTTAAATCCTCAGATCTTACAGAACTTAAAGAAACTGTCACCCGGGTTCTGAAGGAGGCCGGCAGAAATTAAGATGTCCGGCATCAATCTCTCCAGGGATGTTCTGACCATGATACTGGCCGGCGGCCAGGGTCAGAGGCTTTATCCTCTGACAAAACACAGGAGCAAGCCTGCAGTGCCCTTTGGAGGCATATACAGGATTATTGACTTTACTCTTTCCAACTGCATAAATTCAAAGCTTTTCAGGATATTCCTGCTGACCCAGTATAAAAGCTACAGCCTTGAAAAGCATATAAACCTTGGCTGGAGCTATCTGTTCCGTTCAGAGCTCAGCGAATTCATATACACGGTTCCGCCCCAGCAGAGGCTGGCAGATAACTGGTATACAGGAACAGCAGATGCAATCTTTCAGAATATATACCTTCTGGAGATGATCAGGCCAAAATACCTGCTCATCCTCAGCGGGGACCATATATACAAGATGAATTATGCCAGGCTCCTGGATTTTCACGTGGACACCGGATCAGACCTTACCATAGCATGCCAGAGGGTACCCCTGAATGAAGCCCGTAAATTCGGAGTCATGAGCATTGACGGGGATAAAAGGGTCATATCTTTCAAGGAAAAGCCTCAGAATCCGGATCCCCTTCCCGATGACAGCTCTTCATGCCTGTGCAATATGGGCATATATGTCTTTAATACGGACTTTCTTGTAAAAACCCTGGGAAGGGATGCCAAAGCTGAATCCGCCCATGATTTCGGGAAGAATATAATACCCTCGGTTATTCCGACAGCCAGGGTAAGGGCATATGAGTTTCTTGACGAGAACAGGAAGAATGTCCAGTACTGGCGCGATATCGGCACCCTGGATTCCTACTATGAGACCAGCATGGACCTGGTGGGCGTGGATCCCCTGTTCAACCTGTATGATTATGACTGGCCCATCAGGACCTTTCAGAGGCAGCTGCCCCCTGCAAAGACTGTTTTTGGATCGGGCAACTATCCTGAAATACCGGAAAGATCAGGTATCGTTATGGACTCTGTAATATCAGGAGGGGTCATAATATCCGGCGCACGGGTTGAAAACTCAATCCTTTCCCCCCGGGTAAGGGTGAACAGCTATGCCTATGTCAAGGATTCCATAATTATGAATGACTGCATCATAGGTAGAAATGCTGTTGTCAGGAATGCCATAATCGACAAGGAGGTAATCATACCTGAAGGGCATAAAATAGGGCTTGACCTGGAAAATGACAGAAAATTTTTTACTGTTACAGATAACGGAATTGTGATTATTCCCAAAAAATCACCCTTTCTGAAAGAGATGAAATGATACCGGAAAGCCTTTCCAGAACAGCATTCTCCATAGACATAGGTTGCTACAGGGGACCTTTGAATATTTTATTGCATATACTTCAGAAAAGGGAGATAGAAATCAGGGAGATAGTAATGAGGGATATTGTCCATCAGCTGGGGGAAACAGCGCAGGAAAACATGGATTTCGTGATGCTGGAGGACTCTATAGGCCTTATAGCAAAACTCATACTGCTCAAGATTGAGTGCCTTATCCGCCAGGACCGGCCGGAGGATTTTGATATCACTGAAGATACTGATCCAGAATTAAATGAATATGATAATTATGTGGAACTCCAGGGCATCAAAAGGCTTGCGGTAAAACTCAGGGAGAATCTAATCCGGAGCCAGAAAATCCATTACCTGGCGGATTTTATCTGCACAGACTGCCTTGACACGACCGGGGAAAACCTTGATGTTTCTGTCTCGGGAATTATCAGGTCCTATATTGACCTGTTTCTGTCCTATGAGGAATTTCCGCTGAAGAAGGCCCTTTCCCGTGAAGAGGTGTCCATACAGGAGATGCGTCATAAGATGCTGTCTTTTATCAGCAGGATTAAAAGCCTCCAGCTAAAGAAAGACCTGTTTCCCGCCTTATGTGCAGAAGGAAAGAGGGAGGACCTGGTTCTTGCCTTCTTTACCATGCTCAGCCTGGAAAGAGACAGCCTCATACACTGCTGTCAGGAAAAAAATTTTGATGATATTTATATAGAGAAAAGGGGTTATGGAAAACAGAGAAACAAGAAATAAGGTATTTTTAAGCCTTCTTTTTACGGGGGAACCGCTCAAAATGAATATTCTTTCCCGCATTGCACCGAAAAAGGAGATAGAAATGATTCTGGATGAAATAAGCGGCCTGTTTGGCAGGGAAGGCCTGCCCCTGAGAATTGTCCAATTCGGAGACGGTTACAGGATAGGGACAGAACCCGGATCGGATGATTTCCTTAAGGATTTTTTCAGGAAGGAAAAGAGAGTAAGGCTATCCAGGGCCGGTCTGGAAGTACTTACCATCATAGCCTATAAACAGCCCATAACCATACCGGAAATAAACCAGATAAGGGCTATTAATTCCGAAGGGCCCATAAAAACCCTCCTTGAAAAGAATATGATAGAAATATCAGGACGGAAAGACAGCCTGGGAAGGCCGCTTTTATTCTGCACCGGCCCAATGTTCCTGGAAGCTTTCGGCCTTAAAAGCCTTGAGGACCTTCCCAAACCTGTAGAGATCAATATGCTAAAGCAGGGGCTGGACAATGAGGATTACTAGGTTTTTAAGCCTGTGCGGGGCGGCCTCCCGGCGCAAGGCAAAGGATATAATCGAATCCGGAAGAGTAAGGGTCGATGGCAAAATTGTTTTTGACCTCAATCTTCAGATTAACCCTTCCAGGGATAAGGTCTCTCTGGATAATGAGCCCCTGAGTATTAAAAAAACGCGCTATATTGTCCTGAACAAGCCGACGGGGTATCTTTGCTCCCACAAGGATGAATATGAGCGCAAAACCGTATATGACCTGGTAGGCGATAAAGACCTGTTCATTGCAGGAAGGCTTGATATAAACAGCGAAGGGCTTGTTTTCCTTTCCAATGACGGGGATTTCATAAATTTGCTCTCCCATCCCTCCCACAGGATAATCAGGAATTACAGGGTGAAGGTAAGGGGGGTTATTGACCGGAGCTTTCTTTTATCCCTTAAGGGCAGGAACAAAACGGGCGATGATACTTATTATGTTGATAGAATTGCCAATATATCCTATACTAAATCAAATACTTGGTTTGATATAAGTTTGCATGAAGGAAAGAAGAGAGAAATCAGGAATCTGGCATTGTTTCACAATATGCAGCTGGTCAGGCTTATCAGGCTTCAGCTTGGCCCTTTCACCATACACGGGATTAAAAGGGGCAGTTATGTTGAGATTGCCGATGAGAGGATTGAAGAAATAAAAAGGGAACTTCTATGCAGAAAAGACTGATACTGATCCTTATTCTTTCCGTTTGCTCAATCAGCCTTCTCAGTGCCCAGATTCTTGACAAAACCGAAACAAAGACAGAAAACGACGCTTATATTACAACCCTTTATCTAAGCGAAGATTTCATGGGCAGGGAGAATGTATTTACCCTTCAGGGTCTTGATGATCAGATCCAAGCCCGTATAGTCTTTGACTTTACCGGCATAAAAATCCCAAGATCCTATAAATACGATGAATCCTTTGATCTTTTTATAAAAAGGGTGAGGGTCGGACAGTTCCGTGAAGACGTCATGAGGCTTGTCTTCTATTCATCCCTCGCTGAGGATGAAATCTCCTACAGCATCAAAACCGGGCCTAAATCAATAATTGTCGGTATAAGGAAAAATGTGCCAGCCCCTGCGGGAGAAATTGCCGGGGCGCCGGACCCGCCCCTGGAGGAAGCACCTCAAATCCCCATAGCGGAGGATGAAATTGCCGAAGATGCCGAAGATAATGAAAAGGAAGAGATGCCCCCGGGGAAAATAAGCGCGGTGCCTTCAGCAGAGAGAGCTATTTCCAGGAAACCGGAACAGGAAGAGATCAAACCGGACGGGCAGAAACCAGCTGATGCAGTTAAGCCGAAATCAGCCAGCATACACAGGTTTTTATTCCCTGTTGCTGTTATCATACTGCTTTATCAGCTGTTCTCCTATGTGTTTTCCTTCAGGCTGTTCGGCGGTTTCTTTGAGAAACAGAAGCAATACCTGCTGAAGCATTCTGAAAAGGATTATTTTAAGAAAGCCAGGCTCGAGTATATTATTTTTCTTATAAAATTGGTAATTTTGTGTATCTTATTACTTTACAGCATATTTGTATATGCTAATTACAATATA
>Ga0334892_1003387_pt1 | contig 10379 bp, 6 predicted proteins | sample GraSluR3_MG_4_FD_207213 | JGI IMG/M metagenome (GOLD analysis project Ga0334892, IMG submission 207213) | Sludge microbial communities from methane-producing bioreactor in Wageningen University, Netherlands - Granular Sludge_15_04-R3 | ecosystem: Engineered > Bioreactor > Anaerobic > Unclassified... | reverse complement strand
AAACGACTGCTGGCAAGAATGATAATTGGAAAGTTTTCAATATTATGTATCAGGTGTTCTATTGCTGTTTTTGAGTGATCATCAATCCAGTGAAGGTCTTCAAGATGGATTATAACCGGGGAAATCAGGCTCAGGGCCTTGAAGAATTCTTTTACAGCATACAGGGTGTTTTCAAATTTGCCTCTGGCATCAAGCTTTTCATATAGCATTCCTGTAATATCAAGGGAAAGGAGTGCTCTTAAAAATGACTCAGTCCTGATAAGTTCATCTACGGTTTCCCTGGAGCCGGGCCTTAGGCCTGCTTCATCTGCCAGGTTTTTGTGTATTCTGGTAAAAACAGCCTGATTCTGGTGTTGTGCCAGGTTCTGATTCTGCTCAAAGTATGTATTCAGGTACTGCAGAAAAGGATTCCATGATTTCCTGACCATATTATCACACGGGAGATTGCATACCAGTGCTGAGTCCCTGCAGTATTCAGAGACTTCATCAATCAGGCGGGATTTCCCTATGCCTGCATCTCCGTAGATATATATTATCCCCCCGAATTTGCCTTTTATTGTCTTATTCACAGCTTTCTTTATAAACGCTATCTCAAGGTCCCGGCCATACAGCCTGCCTTTGTGTGATTTCCCGGTTCCCGGCGATATCCTGTCCCCCAGAGAGTATGTCTTAATTGCTTCAGATTTGCCTTTATACTTATATTTATTCATATAGCTGAATTTGAAAAAACTTTCAGCCTTATTTTTGATATCCTGAGAAGCCTGGACTGCCCCCCAGTCAGAACTGACAGCAATCCTTGCAGACAGGTTGACAGCGTCCCCCAGGACATCATAGGCTGCCCTCAGCCGACTGCCGATAAAACCTGCAAAGAGGATTCCGGCGGTAATCCCTGCCTTCAGCCCGTTACCGTAGATCGCCCTCAGCTCATGGATGCAGTTTATTGCCCTGAGAATGTTCTTCTCAAAGGAAACCGGTATGCCAAAATTTATCAGTATATTACAGCCCTTATCATCAAAGTTGATCCTCCTGTAAAAACCCCCCCATTTTTCACATATGCCTGAAACTGCAGAGAACAATGCATCCATATCAGCATGACCCATTCCTGTATCCCTGAAGGATATGAATATGCTGACAACCTCCCTGAGCTCATTGACAGGGATATTTTCCCGCAGTATGCCGGGGATAAATAAGGTGTAACTGCTTTTTTTATTTTTTTCGGTATTGTTTTTACAGCATATTTTTCCTGGTGGCCTGACTGAAAGGATTCTGTGGAATCCATCAGCACAATTAGCGAGATCGGAGTATACTGAAAAATCATTGTACAAGGAGTCATCAACTACAATATCCATACTTCTGCAGTGTTTTTCTGAGATATGGCAGGCTTCTACGGCTTTTCCCCTGAAATAATAGGATTTATCATCTCCTTTGCCGATAATCCCCCATTCAATATCACCGAAAGAGAGGCCAATCTTACAGCATATTTCAAAATCCCCGAATTTAGTCCTGTGAGTCCTGTTTTTTAGAAAGGCCTGCATTATTTTATCAGCACTGAACAGGGCATCCCTGCTGTTTGAATCAAAAATCGCCAGTACTGCATCCCCTATGAATGTTGCTATAAAACCGTTATTTCTGTAAACCGTATTTATACAGGGAGTAAAGACCCTGTTAATAAGGCGGGATAAAACTTCAATGCCCTCATTGCCATGCTTTGCAAGGTTTTCCGTAAGGGGAGTAAAGCCTGAAATATCAATAATCATGGCGGTAGCGGACAGTTTACCATGATATGCTTTATCCATAAATTTCTGGACTATAAAACCGGGGACCAGGCTTTTCATCAATACGCACCGACTCCAGTCAGCAACAGGCTGTTAGAATCTTATACCCGGGCGGGCTGATTTGTCAATAAAACCGTTTTAATTCATTCCTGCAAATGTTCGTGGGCAACTGATCCTTCACTGCAATTCTTCATTTTTGAGCACAGGCTGTTTTCTGTCCTTATATAGATTTAAAGACTATTCTCCCGGTTTTCTGAATACAGGGATTGAACCCGGCAGAATGCCCCTTAAATAAACAACTGGATGCCTCCCATCATCAAAGGATATATCTTCAGGCCACTGGAAACCAGGATTGATACACCGGTAATATTCCAGGGTACAGGGGGATAAAGAAGCCATAACCCGGTTACTGGAATCAAGGCTGAATATATTGGGGGCAATGGAGAAATCGGTTTCGCCAAGCTCCGTTCTCAGTATATACCTGGGCACTTCCCGACCGCTGCCGTATCTCCTGACATGGGTGGCAATATCGATTATGCCGTTCAGGTCTATGGGGTTTTCTTCGTTCCAGTCTCTTTGAACCGGCGCTCCGGTCAGTATGACATTATTGAATTCTATGCCTGTATCCCTGCAGGCATAGCTTATAGACAGCATCTCTCTCTCATTGTCATTTATAAAGCCGAGCAGGGGCGTATTATTGTAAACGGTTATCCCCCTCATGCGCAGTTCCCGGATAATCCTCAGATGTTCGGGTATTAACTGGGAGGAGTGCAGAAGCTCTATCTCAATCTCGATCCTTCGCGGTTTTGTGACTCCAAGGCAGTTCCTGTCTGCCAGGCTGTTCATCAGGGGCCTGGTAAAGGCAGAGGGGGCTTTTACAAGCCTGAGGGAGCGCAGGCGTATGGCTGTTATGTGTGTAATTTTCCCAAGCCTGTCTATTATGTCAAGCGTCCTTGACAGGTCATTTACGGGGTCATTTATCCCGTACAGGACTATATCGCTTAGCTCTTTTCTCTTTTCTATGTACCTGGCCGAATTTTCGATATCTTTATCGGAAAGATCGAGGTTTATCTCAGCCCGTGAGAAATGGGTACGGGTTAGTGCTGTGCCTCCCCTGGGGTCCAGGCTGGCCGCAGGAAGATTATCCATGGCCTGCTTTTCCTTCAGGGATTCAAGCTAGTATTCAATGTTTTCAGCGGTGCGGGCAAGTCTGCTTTCGAAGGCCTCCGGAGATGAGCTGAGGACCCTCTGTCCCACAAGGAGATTCTCATCACCTATTTCAGACATGAAGCTTGCATCGTATGTGCCCTCGTCATTGATCCTTGTGCGGCGGCTGACCTGCATTATAGGGGCAAAGGGCATGTAGTAGTCAGGGTCATAGGGGGTTCTCAGCCATACATACCTTGGGTCCTTCTCATGCCTCTCCACTGCCCATCCGCTGGTATTCCAGTCCAGTTTGCCTATGCATGTGGCAGTAGTCAGATGGGGCATTGCCCTGTCAGACAGATACATGCGCAGGTTTCGGTAGACATCAATTCCTTCAGACAGGGGAGCCCAGTAGGCCTTGTTTCCCTGTATGGGGCTGGTAGGCAGGAAAATATAGTGCATCTCAGCCCCGGCGGACCGCAGTCTGCTGAAGAGATCCCGCATTACATGCCAGTCGTTGTTGCATCCGGCGATGAATGGGGTCTGTACATATACGGGAATTCCGTTTTTTACGAGCTGGGATATTATATCAAGGGATTCCTTGGATATCTCATCAGGATGCACGAAATGGGTGGCGACCTCAATCCTTTTTCCCCTGTTGACCATTTCAAGGTTCAATCGGATCAGATACCTAAGCCAGGAATCATCATCCCTGAGAAACAGGTCAGGATAATAGCTTATTGCCCTGGTTGCAAGGCGAAGGGTCTTTACATGGGGTATCTTTGCCAGTTCCTGGATGGCAAAGCGCAGGGTGGCTTTATTCATGAAGGGGTCTCCCCCCGTAAGGACTATTTCTTTAATATCCGGGGCTTCTTTTATATAGGCAACTGCCTGGCGGACATGGGACTGGGTTGGCGGGTTCTGGTTGCGGCATTCCTTGTGTTTGCGGAAACAGAAACGGCAGTAGACAGGACAGGCCATGTTCATGATGAATATGACCCTGTTGCGGTACATCTGCTCAACAATGCCCCTGAAAAACTGTCCTACCCAGGTATGGACCTCTCCTTCTTTGTCAAGCTCGCCGGCAAAAGGGGCATACTGCCTGCTGATGCCGGCCGAAAGTCTCATCTGCCTGATGGTATGAAAGGAGAGCCTTACAGGGTAGATATCCATTATCTTTTCCATCTGGGCACGCTCATTATCGGGCACTTTTATATTTGTAAGCTCCTGGAGCTGTTCTACGGTTCTTATTGTCTTGAACCCCCTGCCTGGTATCAGGACTTCGAGAACTGAAAGTAAAAAGTGATACGGAATGGTTATATTGCCTACCCTGACAGGGGTTCCTTCTCCATTGACAGCTTGTTCAAGCCTGCTGACCATCTCTCTGTAAAAACCCTGAGGGTTATTTGCAAAGCCTGTTTTTTCCAGGAGGCTTGTCAGGCGGGATCTGCCCGATGAACCCTTTATTTCCTTTTTGAACTTTTCAGTTACCAGGGGATAACTGTTATAATGCTCCAGGAATTCAATGATCTTTGATTCCAGGGCTTCAATGCTTACATTACGCCTCTGACGGGCATTTTTGAATTTTACGCTGATGGTCCCGGTATTATTATTTTTCATGCGGACGCTCCTTTATTAGTATTTGTCTAATATCACTGCCAGTGAGCTTTATTATGGCCAATTGACCGGAATAAATGTCAATAAAGCGATGTTCTCTGATTTAGCAGATAATAAAATAGCATATAAGCCAAGGATACCATAGAAACAGAAATTTGTCAAATGCCCTTGCCCCGGATCATTTTTTGCCTTTGCCCGGGAAATGTACCGTCCTGATTATTCCTTTATGCCGAAGATATCAAGTATATATGCAAAATGGAAGGCAAGGTCCCTGCACCATCCGTACCTGCCGGTGGAACCGAAATGGCCCGAGCCCATATTGGTCTTCAGCAGTATTTCGTTACCGTCGGTTTTTAGTTCCCTGAGCCTGGCTGTAAATTTAGCCGGCTCCCAGTAGCCTACCCTGGGGTCATTGTAGCCTGCGGTTATGAGCATGGGGGGGTAATCCTGACATACGATATTCTGATAGGGGCAGTAGGAGAGAATATAATCAAAATACTCCCTGTCTCCGGGATTGCCCCATTCATCATACTCAGCAACGGTAAGGGGGAGGTCTGCATCCAGCATGGTATTGAGCACATCCACGAAGGGGACCTCTGCAAGCACCGCACCGAAGAGATCTGGCCTCATGTTTGCTACAGCACCCACCACCTGGCCTCCGGCGCTTATGCCATGAATGATGATTCTTCCCCTGGAGGTATATTTATTTTCAATCAGGTGGAGGGTACAGGCTATCATGTCCTTGAAGGTATTTTTCCTGTTTTTGAGCCTGCCGTCTTCATACCATTCTATTCCGAGCTCTCCTCCTCCCCGGACATGGGCGATGGCATATATGACTCCCCTGTCCAGAAGGGAGAGATAATTGGCTGAGAACTCGACATCGCTTATAGAGCCGTAGGATCCATAGGCATAGAGCATGAGAGGACTGCTTTTGTCTTTTTTGACCAGTTGCCTGTTATATACCAGTGAGACAGGGATCTTTATATCAGGGTCTTCAAGGCTTTGTGCCCATATCCTTTCGGTAATGTAGCGGGATTTATCATAGCCCGGGACATCCTCCTGCTTGAGCAGAATGCTCTGCCGGGTCTCCAGGTCATGGTCATAGACTGTATCAGGCATTATGAAAGATGAATACACGTACCTGAAGATTTTTGAGTCCTTTTCCCAGTTATCCCCCGCATAAGCTGTGTATGCCTCCTCCGGAAAGCTTATATAGTACTGGTCCAGGGAGTTCAGGTCTATTACGCAAAATCTTCTCTGGCCGTTTTCAAGCTCAATTACAACCATATGCCCGGAAAATAAAACAAACTCTTCCAGGACTATTTTATCCCTGTGGGGGATAAGATCCTTCCAGTTGTCTTTCTGAGAAATGCTGTCGAGGCTGGCCTGCATCAGCCTGTAGTACTTTGCATTTTCATTGGTGAGAATATAGAAGCTGTCATTTATATGGTCCACGCTGTAGTTTACCTGGTTTTTCCTTTCAGAAATAAGGACAAAATCACCTGAGGGATTGTCAGTATCAAGGTAATAAGACTCACTGGCAGTATTGCTGGAGGTTGAGAGAATAAAATATTTATCGCTTCTGGTCCTGGTTATGGAGGCATAGAAAGCATCATCCTCTTCATAGAAAACCAGGGTGTCCTCTTCGGTGGGGGTTCCCAGGATATGCCTGTAAACCCTGTCGCTCCTGCGGCTTTCATTGCATGTAGTGTAGAAGATAAGTGCATTATCGTTTCCCCAGGCTATATCCTCAACATTTTCAATCCTGTCTTCAAGCATTCTGCTGTTTTCCAGGTCCTTTATAAAAAGGGTGAAAACTTCAGATCCGTCAGTGTCCAAAGTATAGGCAAGAAGACTCTGGTCAGGGCTCAATAGGGTGGTGCCAAGCTCAAGGTACTCATAATCATCGGCAAATTCATTCAGGTCAAGAATGATTATCTCCCCGGACTCCATGCTTTTGTGTTTCCTGCAGAAGATGGAATAGTCCCTGTCCTTTTCTGTCCTGTAGTAATAAAGGAAATCACCCTTTTTGACCGGGACGGTCATGTCATCCTCGATTATCCTGGAAACCATTTCCCGGTAGAGCTTTTCCTGAAGCTTCTGGGTGTGTTTCATGCTTTCCAGGGCATATTTGTTCTCATACTCAAGATAAGCAATTACGGCAGGGTCACCCTTTTTTCTGAGCCAGGCATAATCATCCTTCAGCTCTGAACCGTGAATCCTTGTAAATGCTGGGTTTTTTTCTGCTGAAGGCGGAAGATTCAGCGTGCGGGGAGCTGAGCAATACATAAACAGGGAAACCAGTATCAAAACCCACAGGATTTTTATATTACGTTTCAATTCATAAACCTCCGGTATAGAAAACTTAAGATTATATTCTACCAGCGGGTAATATTTGTCAATCCAAAATATAACTGTATAATACAGAGGTATGACGGCTCAAAGGAGGTAAATTCCATGATAGGTTTCAAAACCGTGTCATTCTTAGCCTTTATAGTGTATTTTTGTGCCTTTGCAATGGCAGTGGATTATTCAGAAACAGTTATTAAAACCGTGGATAACCGGCCGGTGAAGGCAAGGATATACATGCCGGCTGAAAAGACCATAAGCCCTGCAGTAATTATCGCACCGGGGCAGGGTTATCATCAGGGGCTTCCTATAATTGAAGGCCTTGCAGGGATGCTGGCCCGCAACGGCATGATAGCAGTCAGCTTTGACTGGTATTTCTTTTCAGAGAAAAAAGAAAGGTCCGGGGACCTGTCCATGGAAGCTTCAGATATGAAAGCTGTGGTTGAACATGCAAAGTCTCTGGAGTATGCAGACAAAGAAAGAATCATTCTTGCCGGGAAATCCCTGGGCTCTGTTGTAGCTTACAGGGTATTTATAGAGGATAAATCCCTGTTTTCCCTGCTGATGCTGACTCCGGTCATCCCGGGTGTAGAAACTGCTGAACAGCTCTACCCCGGGTTTAATGGGGAGGCAAGGCTCCTGCACATAATCGTGGGCGACAGGGATCCGGACAACTGCAGGCTTAATGCAATGTATGAATTTATATCAAAAAGGACAGAGCCTGTGACTGTATCGGTGGTAGGCGGGGACCATGGCCTGAACGCCGTAAGGGCTGAAGAGCCGGAATCGGAAAGGATAAACCGGGAGAATATTGAACTTGCGATTCTAAGCGGTATCCGCTGGATTAGACTCACTGCGGGCAGGACAGGTCAGTGACTCAGCATTCCGTTTACCAGGCTCAGCATCATGCGGGGGTTCTTAAGCAGTACAGGACAGTGCCTTAACAAAAGGCGCGGGAGCCTTCTGGCAAAATGCCGGTAAAGCCTGCGATTTAATCTGCACACACCCTTTTCCAGTTCTTCCGGGCTCATCTGCTTTGGCATGAACATGGCATTAGCCCATCCGTAATGGGACCTGTCTTTGTCCTTCAAAAGCCTTCCCTCTCTGCTGAAACGGTCATAGATAGGGGTACCCGGGTAGAGGGTTAATATATATATATGGGCATAATCTACACGCATTTTTGTTATGGCTTTCAGGGTATGCTCAAATAGAGCAGGGCTGTCAGTATCAAAACCGAAGATGAAAAAGCCGGTTACAGATATATTTCTTGCATGGAGTTTCCCTACGATTTCCCTGTATTCTTCCACCTTATTCTGTTTTATGGACGCCCATTCAAGGGAACCGGGATTGACGGTCTGGAAGCCCATCTGCACATAAAAACAGCCGGATTCTGCCATTATGTCAAGAAGCCTGCTGTTTCTGGCTATATTGGTCGGTGCCTGTATGCTCCATTTTTTCTTGAGAGGCGCCAGGCGTTCAAACAGCTTTATGGCATAATCCTCATCTGCGAACAGATTGTCGTCAACAAAGAATATTATGCTCTGCCTCAGATTTTTTATCTCATTGTATACACTGTCAATGTCACGCTTGCGATATGCAGACCAGGGTACCTGGGGAAGGTAGCAGTAAGCGCATGTATTGGGGCATCCGCGGGTAGCCTGTACGCATGCAAACCAGGATTGTTCCCTGAGGAGATCCCTGCGGGGGCAGGGTACATTATACATGTCAGCTACGGTACCCCGGTAGATTCTTTTAAGGCTGTTATCCATAGCATCCTGCAGGACCTCCTGCCATACATTCTCGGCTTCCCCTACCACCACTGAATCTGCATATTCGAGACATTCACCGGGAAGAAGACTTGCATGGGGTCCTCCGAATATGATCTTTGAACCGGTCTTTCTGAACCGGTCTGCAATCTCATAGGCTGTCTGGGATGTGAAAGTCGCCACAGTAATGCCTACAAGGTCAAAATATTGTCCGTAGGGGATTTCATCCCAGTCACCGTCAATGACCGTAATATCATGCCCAGGCGACAAAGAGGCGATAATGCCGAGGTTCAGGGGGGTAAATTTTATACGGTTGAGAATGCTGTAAACTCCTTTTTTAAGAAACCAGGGGGGTTTTAACAGAAGTATCTTCATTTTTTAAATAGAAGACTCCATGGTTCATGGGATGTGATAAAATCAAGGAATATTGCTGTATTTCCATTCTGCATCTCCTCCAGCTCTGATGCGGTGTTTTCATCTTCGGGCTCAAAGAAGCAGTCGGGATCGGCCTCCAGGTAGTCCCCTGTCGTGTAATAAGCCATTGCCCTGCATCCTCCGCAGGTTTGTTTATACCTGCATCTTCCGCACTTGCCTTTCAGATTGTCCCTTGTCCTGAGCGAGTTAAGGATTTCACTGTGCTGGAGTATCTCCAGAAGGGGCTTATTTCGAACATTGCCGCATTTTACATCGCTGTCCAGCATCTGAACACAGGGAGCGACATCGCCCTCAGCATTGATGCCGACAAAACCCTTTGCGGCCTGGCAGCCGAGCTGTCCAATAGCAACATTCATCTTCTCCTGCATCCGGTCAATGAATTCAGGGGATGCAAAGAAGGGTGTATAGCTTACATAGCTGTAGGCATAATTTCGCAGAACCGGGTGGATGATACTTTCAAAATCATCCCTTTCCAGCATAAGTTCAGGGAAGCTCCTGCCCAGCCCCCGGGGAACGAAAGGGGACCGTAAAACAGGAACACCCTGGCTTTTCAGGATATCTACCGTTTTTTTCAGGGTATGAAGATTGTTTTTGCTTATGGTTACAATGAAGAAAAAGTTTATTTTCTGCTTCATGCATAGTTTAGCTGCCTTTATAACGGTACTGAGGCCGTCATTGCGGGACCATTTGTGTATTTTCTTTTCTATTGAATTAAGGGAAAAGACAAAGATAACCCTGTTATCAGCGGCACTTTTAATATTTTTGAGGGTTTTTTTGTTAAGGAGGGTGGCATTTGTGTTTATAAATGAGTACATGCCCTTTCTGGATGTATAGGAAAGCAGGTCAAGCGCATCAGGCCGGAGAAGGAATTCACCTCCGGAAAAAGCCATGGCAGGGTGCGAGCAGTATTTTGCCACCTCGTCTATTATAAGTTCTTTTATTTCAGCGGTGGAAAGCTCTCCTGGTTGCGGTGTTCCTTTTGCTTCAGTCATGCAGTACGGGCATGAAAGGTTGCAATGCCGTGTTGCTTCAAAATAGCACAGGAAAAACCGGTTTATTTCTGGCTGCATAATAAATCCATACAATCCATCAGTTTTGTATGTGCCATTTAACCACAAAAAGGCTGTTTTATCCAGATAAATCTTTTCATGCAAATATAGAGGGCCTTTTATTTAAAGAATATATATTGCATTTTCGTATATAAAAATGAAATACCTGCTTAAGGGAGAAGGCTATGATATCAAGAAAAAAACTGGCAGATGACCTGAAGGCATTTTTTTTCATGCATGAC
>Ga0334892_1003384_pt1 | contig 10404 bp, 5 predicted proteins | sample GraSluR3_MG_4_FD_207213 | JGI IMG/M metagenome (GOLD analysis project Ga0334892, IMG submission 207213) | Sludge microbial communities from methane-producing bioreactor in Wageningen University, Netherlands - Granular Sludge_15_04-R3 | ecosystem: Engineered > Bioreactor > Anaerobic > Unclassified... | reverse complement strand
TGGGTAAAGGGTATCCATATCTGTTCATTTTCAACCCTCTTTAATTTATCATCTATGGGTTTTCCGGACAGCATGTTCTGAAGCAATTTGACAGGGAATTCCACTCCCAGCACCGAAGCTGTCTTTATGATTTCCCTGAGATCGCTGGACAGCCTGTCAATCCTGGCTATAATCAGAGAATTTATATCAGATGGTATCTGTATGTCTTTGCTGATAATTTTTCCCTTTGCATCCAGAAGGTTGTTCTCTCGGATAAAGCTCAGAATCTGCTCCAGAAAAAATGGGTTTCCCGATGAGTATTTGACTATATAGCCGAGGGTTTCTTCAGGTAGGTAAGATATATTGAAAAAATCCTGGATAAAGCTTTTTATTGTGTCTTTTTCAAAATATTTCAGGTCAATATGGTCTGTATGCTGTTTTATTTTCTCCAGACCGAAGCTGAACCTTTCACCGTTATCCCTGTACCTGCATCCGCTGAGGATGAGTATTGGAAAATCCTGCGTATTTACAGTGAGTGTCTGAACGAGGTCCATTGTGTCCGGGTCTATCCACTGGCCGTCATCAAGTTCAATTACCAGAGGCTTTATTAAGCAGATGGACTTAAGCAGGTTTTTTAAGGAGTGTATAATATTATCCCGGCGGTTCTTCGAACTGATCTGGCTGTAGAGAGATTCACCGTAATCAATTCCCATGATGCTTCCCAGGACTGATCTTGTTCTGTCAAGTTCACTTTTCAGGTAATTATCGGAGATCATATCAAGAATAGTTGCCAGCCCTTCTTCAAAAGCTTCTTTATTTCCTTCATTTTCCCGGTCATCAGAATAATTAAAAAAATCCCGTAGAAAGTATTTAACAGGATTGAAACTGTTTCCAAGGATAGGGTCGCAGGGCATATATGCCCACTCGAAAATGTCTTCATCAATATTCTTTTTTAATTCCCATATAAGCCTGGTCTTGCCAATTCCCGGATCGCCATGGATATAAACAATACCGCAGAACTTTCCATCCCTAAGGCTATTTATCCTGTGTGTCAGAAAATTTAATTCCCTGTCTCTGGCAAACATCCTGCCTTTGTATTCAGCATTCTTATACCTTATCTTTTTTTTCAGGATGCGGTAATAATTTATTTTACCGTCAAATCCCTTGAAATTTTTGCTTCCGGCCAGTTCTGCATCGTAATTAGCCATGATTTTATTATAGACGGCTTCGTCAACGGATATGCATCCCCATTCCGTTGCCATGGTCAGCCTTGCGCTTTTATTGACCACATTTCCCAGTGCCCCGTATTCGCTTCTTGCTTCACTGCCAATAAGGCCTGCAAAAGCCCTGCCGAAGGTAATCCCCATCCTGCAGTTGAGATCTTTTATCTGCAGGCATTTCAGGGCAAAATCCACAGCTCTTTCATGCATCTTTTCCATAGCCACCGGCGCACCGAAGAAAAAAAGAAGTGTGCCCCCTTTATCACCGAAGTCAATCTGTTTAAGGTAGGCTCCATATTTCTTTGATTGGTTTATGGCTTCAGTTATTCCGTCTATAAATGCTCCCTCTTCTTTGAAGGTGAGAAAAAGGCTGATCATGTCCCTGAATTCTCCCTTTACCTTAAGGTTTCTCACAGATTCGGGAACAAAATGCCTTGCAAGGGACATATCGGATTTAATAACAGGTATTTTTTCTGCTTTGGGGCTCTTGAACCGGTCAAGCCTGAAATGAAGGTCTCCCGCCGGTGAACACAGAATATTGCTGTCTATTTTTATTAAATCCCTTTTAAGGCGGTTGTCTATTATAATATTATTTTTTTGAGCCTGGTGTTCGGCATGCGCAGCCTTGTCTATGCCATCTCCCCGGAAAAAAAAGCTGTAATCTTTATCTGTTTTCAGTATTCCCCATTTTACCATGCCTTCTGAAACGCCCATCTTTACAGATATGGCAAAATTACCAAGCCTGGTTTCAACAGGCGACAGCTTTCCAATTCTGTCATTAATATCTCTGCATGTCTGTACCACGCGGCCTAAGCATGTGTCTTTCTTAGCAAATATGGCAGTAAAGGCATCCCCGGCAAAAGTGGATATAAATCCCCCGTTATTATGCACAGAGGCTATTGCTGAGCTGAAGACCTTATTGATAATCATACAGAGGAGCTCTGAGCCCTCTTTATCATAATTCATTAATTCCTGGCTCATCCTGGTGAACCCGGACATGTCAATAAATACAGTATAGCACTCCAGTTCTCCATGATATAATTTCTCAGAGAACCGGTTTAATATAAATACTGGAAGTAAGTTTTTCATTTCACCTAAAATAGGATATTACTAACCAAATACAATGAAAATGCCTGAGAATCAAACAAAATTAAATGTCAATACTGATATTTATTCAGTTATAATCTAAAAAACTGAATCCTCTTAAAATATGCTCAGGCAATTTTTCCTAATATAATCTTTATATCGCAACGTTAACGCTTTCAGGTCTTAAACGCAGGACTGCAGGATATGATCAGGTTATTGCCTTCGTCACTGTAAGGCTCCATTCTAAAGGAACCATAGGCTTTTATATTATTAAACCCGGCTGAACCCAATAGATCAATCAATTCATCCTTTCTGAGTCCGTATAATCTCTGCAAATTTTTTAAAATACGCCCTGTTTTCTTAACCCTTAGAACAGTCTTAAAATCTATATTTTTATCCTCTTTGAAATCGTAAAATCTTTCAAATTTGATTTCAGGATTTTCTATAACCGTTAATTCCTTTATATTCAAGCGGTATATCCTTTCATAATTCAGTATCTGGATTAAAAACAGACCATCACACTTCAGGATTTTGTAAACATTGCTGAACAGTCCTGCAACGCCTTCCATGTCAGGCAGGTGCACCAGTGTATTTCCAAAGCAGGTTACTGCAGAAAATGTGTTTTTGAGGAAATATCTCCCTGTATCCGTCATATCCAGAACACTAAATTCAGGATTGCCTTTCAGTGCTTTTTTCCTTGCAATCTTTATCATGCAGGCACTTGAATCAATCCCAAAAACCCTTCGCTTTCCTGATGCCCTGACAGCAAAGCCGCCCGTTGCACAGCCTATATCCAATAAAGGTCCTGAACAGGTACTAATGTCTTCAATGCTGTTCAGGAATTGATATTTAATTTCACTATCAGGGAATATGCTGTCATAATACCTGCATATGCTCTCATAAAAACTCATTCTTATCCCTTTAATTAAAAGTTACCATTATACTATGATATAAATACTATCTAAGCAAAAAAAACCCGTGTTTATATCTGGTCCCGGAATATTTATTTCAGCCATATTTTCCTGTTTTATTCCCTGCAGTGACAGCTATGGCCATTATCAGTTTTAATGTTTATCTTGCTCTGTAAAGCATCTTGCATTACAAGGAAAGTAGGGTATATTCCTGATATATGCTTATATACATCAGGACAGAGGTAATAATGAATGAGCTATGATGTACATGCCTATCGCTTCAGTTCACGGAGAAATATTATCTTTTCCAAAAACGGGGCTGTAGCAACATCTCACCCCCTGGCTGCCCAGGTGGGCCTGGATGTCCTTCAGAAGGGAGGAAATGCTGTAGATGCAGCTATAGCTTCAGCAGCAGCCCTTGCAGTCTTTGAACCAACATCAAACGGGATAGGAGGAGATGCCTTTGCAATTATCTGCATGAAAGGCAAATTATATGGTATTAATGGAAGCGGAAGATCTCCTGAAAGACTTAGCTATGAATATCTCAGGGAGAAGAATATAAACAGGGTACCGAAGCTGGGCTGGCTTCCCGTTACAGTTCCGGGGATACCCCGAACATGGGCTCAAATGCACAAAAGATTCGGGAGGCTTAAATTTCCGGAGCTGTTTTCAGAAACGATTGAATACTGCAGGGAGGGTTATCCTGTGAGCCCTGCAGTAAGCCGTTCCTGGCACCATTATTTTTACAAAATCTCCGATTACATCTGCAAACCCTGTTTCAGGCCCTGGTTTGACACTTTTACAATTAATGGCAGGCCTCCTGGCCCGGGGGAAATTGTCAGGTTTCCCTGCCATGCAGAGACCCTGGAAAAGATTGGTCAGACCTATGCAGAGGATTTTTACGTGGGCGAAATTGCTGATGATATTGTAAATTTTTCCAATATTACCTCGGGATTTCTGTCAAAGGATGATCTGGAAAACTTTTCCCCCGAATGGACAGATCCTGTTTCTGCAAGTTACGGGGATTATGAGATTTTTGAAATGCCTCCCAATACCCAGGGTATCATTACTCTGATTGCCCTTAAAATACTTATAAAATTAAAAGAAGAGGGAAAATACCAGGACGATCAAGACAGCCTCCACTATGAGATAGAATCTTTAAAATCATCCTTTCAAAGCGCAAACGGGTATATAGCAGACAGAGAGCATATGCAGATAACTTCTGAACAGATGCTTGACGACAGGGCAATTGATGCCCTTGCCAGCAGTATCCTTCCGGATTCCGCTCTGTGCATACCGGATCTGCCCTCCCGGGCAGGGACGGTCTATATTGCCTGCCACGATATCCACGGCAATATGGTATCCTATATTCAGAGCAATTATGGCGGATTCGGTTCCGGTATTGTTATACCCCGGACCGGTATAGCCCTTCATAACCGGGGCAACAATTTCAATATGATACTCCATCACCCCAACTGTATTGATGCAGGCAAAAAGCCTTATCACACAATAATGCCCGGTTTTATCATGAAAAAGGGCATACCGCTGGGTCCTTTCGGTGTAATGGGTGCCTTTATGCAGCCACAGGGCCACCTTCAGGTTCTTCTCAACCTTATCGACAAGGGTATGAACCCCCAGGAAGCCCTGGATGCCCCGCGATGGAACTGGCTTGGTAAAAACCGGGTTATATTCGAACAGGAATTCGACAAAACACTGATTGATAATCTTAGAATAAAAAACCATGATGCTGAGATATCCTGCAATTACTCACTGTTCGGCCGGGGACAGGTGATGTGGAGGTATTCGGAAAACGTGTTCTGTTCAGGGACTGAAAAGAGATGCGATGGCCATATAGCCTCCTTTTGAAATTTTTGTCCTTAATCCCGTTGCCTTTCCTTAACGGGCTGAATAAGAGAATTATGTTTATACTTGCATAAACAAGTGCTATAAATAAATTATTCTGAATAATATTTTTTTATGAAAGGGAATGATATGGAAAAGGCATTTAAGAATTTAATTATAATTCCTGTGTTGATTTACTTTTTCTGCATGGTCATTCCCGCTGAGACTATTTATGTTGATAGCAGTGTACAGGGCGGCTATTTTGATGGAAGCATAGCATACCCTTTCAGCAGTGTTGCGCGGGCTGTTGAAATCGCCGGCTATGGTGATACCATAATGATTGCTCAGGGTATATACCGGGAAAGAATTATAATCTCCAATAACAGCGGGATAAGGCTTTATGGGGGATACAAAAGCGGTAATTTCGATAAAAGGGATATAAAAACATTCAGGACAGTGTTTAAAGGATATGCCAAAGATGCAGTAATTGAGATAAACTATACCGGAGGGTACGGAGATTACCAGGTCTATGAGATAGACGGCCTGACCATAGAAGGGGGAGACAGGGGCATATATGCCATGAACTGGGGGAACGGCGGCAATGCTGAGCTTATTGTGACAGAATGCATTTTGCAGTATAACAGCGGTCTTACAGGTTCGGGGGATTATGGCGGTGGTATATGTTCCAGGGGTATGATTGCTGTCATCAAAAATAACCTAATTAGAAATAACAGCTGTGGAAAGGGTGGAGGTCTTTTTGTCCAGCTTAGCAGTTCGGAATACTCATTTATTATAGAAGGCAATACTGTTCAGGATAACTCCATATATTCGGACCATGGGGCAGGATCCTATGTTCAGGGGTATTCGGGTCTGATAGGGGGAAATACATTCCGGAGCAATATTATTCTTGAGGGCTGGGGATGGGGAGGAGGTCTTATAATCGATGGCAACCAGTATTCAGGCTACACTGACACTACATATATACAGCTGTCCGGCAATGTCTATGACTCCAATGAAAGTCCCTCCGGCGGGTCAGGTCTTTTCATTGATGAGGGAGCCAATGTCAGGATGAAAAATGAACTGCTTATAAACAATATGACCTATGGGGGTTCAAGGGACGGCGCGCTTTATGTGGACGGTACAAGGGCTAATGCCAGTGCTAAAACCATTCTGGAAAACTGCACCATTGCCAACAATACAGGGGGAGACTACAGTTATGGCCATGCTGTCTATGTAGAAGGGGGGTCGGAGGTGACCGCAAGAAATTCAATATTCTGGAACAACAGGTGCAGCGATAATCAGAATGATTTTTATGTTAGCTCTGATTCTTATCTTAATGTTGAATACTCAATATATGAGAGCGGAAAAACGGGTTCGGGTTATTTTTCTGAAATGGAATGTATTCAGGATGATCCGCTGTTTGCAAATTCTCAGGCCGATAATTATTACCTTGAATCCCGTGCAGGCCGCTGGAATCCCGCTATATCCGAATGGGTTGAAGATGAACTGCACAGCCCAGGTATTGATGCAGGCAACCCTCTGTCTGACTATATGCAGGAGCCATGTCCTAATGGAAACAGGGTAAACCTGGGCTGTTACGGTAACACTTCCCATGCATCAAAATCAATCAATGAAGACCCGCCCCATAAGGACAAAGCTGTTATGAGCCTTAAAAAACCCGAAGTAAAAGGAACATATATTTGGTACTGGGAAGAAGATAAAAATCTGCTGATGGAGGAGAAAGCTTCCCACTGGAACAAGATATCGGAGATTGACGCGGTAAAGCTTCTTGCCGGTGATATCATTGGTGATGGCAATACAGAGATAATTGCATATTTTACAGGCATGGGCCTCTGGTATTATTCAATAGAAGGCAATCTGTGGGTAAATATAATGGACAGCAGTGCTCCATGCCTTGATTTTACCCTGGTAAAGAATAATGCCTCTGAACCTTTGAAAATAGCAGCCTCTTTTGAGGAACTCGGCCTCTATATAAGGGAGACGGGGGGCATATGGACAAGGATATTTCATATTCCCGCGCAAATTCTGCTGTCCTGCAATTTTGACAGGGATATTAATGGAATTGATGAGATTTTTACTGTATTCAGCGGTATCAATGGACTCTATAAATATGATTTTAGCACTCAGATGTTTAACAGGATAATTTTTTACAGCCCATGTGCAATGAAAACAGCCGATATTACCGGAGATACGCATCCAGAGATAATATGCTGCTTTGAGTCTGCCGGAACCTATATCCTCAGCCTTGCAGAAGAAAAGGATATCATGGGAGTCCAGTGGGCCAGGATAGCCATGGCCGTTCCCCAGACAGGCCATGACATAAGCTGTGCTGATATTGCCGGGGGTAATGGAGCTGAGATATTTCTTCCCTATACTGACAGGACTTACTGCTATGAACATGAGACAGGAAGCTGGAGCTGTTTCCTCATGGCACCTCTTAAAAGGATGCAGGAAGGCCGGTTCTCCGGCGGGTACAAGGATGATCTGATTGCATGCGAGAGCGCCCAGGGCAGTGTATATATGTATAATTCATCATCTTCAGCCTGGGAGATTATAGCATACCAGGCTGATGTTGAGGTCATGGAGGCTTTTTAATCACCTCTATGCTGACTTCAGCCTGATATTTCAGATACTCATGGTGATCATTGTCCATGATTTCATAGGATGCAAATTTATATACTGGAAAAAACCTGATACAGTAATTGAAATATTATGGATTATTTTCTATGGACAGCTTATTTAGCTGTTTTATTTTCAATTTAACAGTCCACCTGATGCTATTACAATACTTTTCAAAGCCATTTACAATATATTTTGATGTGCTAATTTATTTTTTTATATCAGCCCTTGAAACCTCCGGGTAGAATTTAAAGGGTTAAACACATTGAAAAGCATAGTGATTGCCAAATTAATTCCAGCATAGGGCATTGACAGAACATTCATTTTGTCAGAATTGAAATAGCCAGTTAAGAATCGAATCATGCTTCAGCTTAGGATGTGACCTCCTTCATTGTATGTGTGTGCATATATTATTGACATTTTTAAATTTAATATGTAGTATCATTTATTGTGCATTTAATCAAATCGATAAAAGGGGAAAGAGATATCAGATATCTGATGCCACTGCCTGTATTAGCAGTATTTTTCCTTTTGATTGTGATTTCCCTGCCATATGCTGAAGAAAGCAGGGGAAGCATCGTTCTGAAAATTCACGGCTTCCGGAATAATAAAGGAAAAGCGCGCATTCTGCTTTTCTCAGCTGATGAAAAAGAATATTTCCCGTCTGAGCATAAAAAGGCATACAAGGCCCATATCATACCTGTTGAGAACCAGGAAGCGACTTTTGCATTCAGGGATATCCCCTATGGAAGCTATGCTATCAGCGTCCATCATGACGAAAATGACAACGGCAGGATAGATTCAAACCTTTTTAAGATCCCCAGGGAGGGACTGGGTGCTTCCAATGATGCAAAAGGAAGCTTCGGCCCGCCTTCCTATGATAAGGCAGAAATAAAACTGAACAATGAAACCTTGGAAGTTGAAATCAATATGGTATATCCATAATACTATACAGGAAGGTAATGTACAATGGCAAAAAAGAAGGTAATAATAATAGGTGCAGGGCCTGGCGGATTGACTGCAGGGATGATTCTTTCCCGCAAGGGATTCGATGTCCATATATATGAAAAAAAGGATATAGTTGGCGGCAGGAACGGGTTTTTACGCCTCGGGGATTTTACCTTTGATATAGGGCCGACATTTTTTTTGATGAAATATGTGCTTGAAAACATTTTCAAACTCTGCGGAAAGGAACTGGGGGACTATGTGAAAGTAATTGAGCTTGACCCTATGTACCGGCTGGATTTTCATGATAAAACGTTTATTCCCTCCACCGGCAAAGAGAAGATGATAGAGGAGATTGAAAGAGTTTTTCCCGGAAGTTCCGGCGGTTACAGGAAGTACCTGGAAAAAGAGAAAAAGAAGTTTGACAGGCTCATCCCATGTCTTGAGGTTCCCTACGGCAGGATAAGCGATTATTTTTCAGCAAGGCTGCTCAGGGCAATCCCTTACCTGGATGCACATGTGAGCCTTTTTGATGTCCTGGGCAGGTATTTTGACGATGATACCCTCAAGATATGTTTTACCTTCCAGGCAAAATATATAGGTATGTCTCCCTGGGAGGCACCCGGGCTTTTCAGCATACTGTCTTTTATAGAACACGGGGGCGGAGTATACCACATTGAGGGGGGGCTGAACAGGCTGTCCCATGCAATGGCAGAGGTAACAGAAGAATTCGGAGGGCGTATTCACCTTTCAAGGCCGGTAAAAAAACTTATAATAGAGGATGGCGCTGCCAAGGGTGTCATGCTGGAGGATGGCTCGGAAATCAGGGGAGACTATGTAATTATAAATTCAGATTTTGCTCACTCAATGAAGAATCTTACTGATTCAAAACACAGAAAAAAATATACCGACTCCCATCTTGAGAAAATGAAGTATTCCTGTTCCACATTTATGCTCTATCTGGGGATGGACAGGCTATATGACAGCCTGAACCACCATAACATCTTTTTTGCAAGGGACTATAAGCAGAATGTTGCTGAGATAGTAAAGAGCGATATTATTTCCGAGGATCCTTCCTTCTATGTCCATAATCCAGGCCTCATTGATAAAACAATGGCTCCAGAAGGCAAATCATCTGTCTATGTACTGGTTCCCATCGGCAATACAAGTGGCGGAATAGACTGGCAGAAGAATGAAGAGCCCTTTAAGGAAAAGATCCTCGGCCTTATGGAATCCAGGGCGGGCATGAATGACATCAGGAAGCATATAGAGCAGATCAAGGTAATTACACCGCGATACTGGCTTGAGGAAATGGATATTTATAATGGGGCCACCTTTAATCTGGGGCATAATATGGGTCAAATGCTCTATTACAGACCCCACAACGAGTTTGAGGAGTTTAAGAACTGCTATCTTACGGGGGGCGGTACCCATCCCGGCAGTGGCTTACCTACCATATACGAATCGGGAAGGATAAGCTCTGAACTTATACTTAAAAAAGAGAAAATGAGTCTTTATACCTGAGATTATGAACGAAGAAGAAATTAGGGTAATCTTCCAAAAGCAGAAAGCCTTCTTTGATTCCGGTAAAACCCGGGACCTGCCATTCAGGAAAAATCAGCTGAAAAAGCTGTGCCATATTATAGAGGAAAACACTGAAGATATACTTCATTCCCTTCTTAAAGACCTCAACAAGAGTGCCACAGAGTCCTTTACCGGTGAGATTATGTATGCCATTTTAGAGATAAAAACCCTTCTGAAAAAGCTGAAAAAATGGTCCC
>Ga0334892_1003382_pt1 | contig 10404 bp, 6 predicted proteins | sample GraSluR3_MG_4_FD_207213 | JGI IMG/M metagenome (GOLD analysis project Ga0334892, IMG submission 207213) | Sludge microbial communities from methane-producing bioreactor in Wageningen University, Netherlands - Granular Sludge_15_04-R3 | ecosystem: Engineered > Bioreactor > Anaerobic > Unclassified... | reverse complement strand
AGTCCCTTCGCCAGACGCTGGAGACGGTGCTGGCAGGTCATGGCTCGCCCGTGCCGTCGTCGTGAGGGTGTCGTTGAGCCACGTTGCTATCCGCACCAGCGGCGTAGCCTGTGGCAAATGCACGATGACGGCTCCGCTTACGGCCCGGTCGGCGTCGGGCTCGTCGCGAGCCGATACGACGATGAGAGGCACGCGAGCCAGCTCGGGCTGGGATGCCAGGTGCCGAATCACCTGGTCACCCGTCATGCGGGGCATCACCAGGTCTAGCAGCACTAGGTCGGGCGGAGCTTCTTCTATGAGCCTCACGGCCTCGTCGCCGCTATAGGCGGCTGTTGTCTGGCATTGGGGCACTACTTCGGCCAGCAGCCGCCGCAGCAGGCGCACGGCGTCGGGGTCATCATCCACGATCAGCACGCGCATGTCGGGGGCCAGATCCAGCGGGCGCAGGGCTGCGGCCAGCATCTCCTGGCTGATTGGCTTGACCAGATAGGCCAACACCTGGCCTTGCTTGGCTGCTCGTCCGGCATCTTGCATGCCAAAAGTGATGGGCAGCGCGATCAATGGCATTGCGTCTCCGATGGTGGGCAACTGGCGTCGGAGCTGGGCGATCTGTCGCGGCGAGCCGACGATGCCTGTGGGGTGGAGATCCTCGATGGCTGCCGGCAGGGCCTGGCCCGGTGGAATGCCGACTATTTCCAGGCCACGCATATGGCGTGCCAGGGTGCGGAGGATCTGGGGGTCGTCGCCGATCACGAGGCAGGTCGCCCGGTAGCGTTCGGGACGGGGGGCATCCTCGATCCGCGTCAGCCCAAGGGGTCTCACGTGGGTGTTGGGCAGGGGCAGAGAGAACCAAAATGTAGAGCCGCTACCCTCGGTGCTGTCGGCCCACATCTCGCCGCCGTGGAGCTCGACCAGGCGCTTGCTGATGCTCAGACCGAGACCCACACCACCGCTTCCAGGTCGGTCGTTGGGGCGCAGGGAAGTGAAGGGGGTAAAGAGTCGAGACATCTGCTCCGCGGGAATGCCCGGCCCGGTGTCCGATACGCTCACCAGCACGCGTGAGCCATCCAGGCGGATAGTGATGGCGATGTGGCCCTCGTCGGTGAGGCGGGCGGCGTTGCTCACCAGGTTGGTGAGGATCTGTCGCAGGCGGACTGCGTCGCCGAGGATGGGCGGCAGGCTGGGGGCGATGTCGAGCTTCAGGGCGATCCCCTTGCGCGTGATGAGTGGCTTGACGGCCTCGACCACACGCTCGATGACGTCTCGATCCAGGTGCACCTCGTCCTTGACTAGTGGTAGGCTATCGGCCTCGGCGCGTGAAAGGTCGAGCACGTCCTCTATTAGCGTGGATAGGTGCTGACTGTTGCGATAGATCACGTCAATGTCCCGCCGGTAGGCGGGCGGCAGCGGGTCGGCGTAGGCTTCGGGCGAGAGAGCCAAGACGCGGCTAAAGCCAAGGATCAGGTTCAAGGGGCCGCGGAGCTCGTGGCTGATTGTCGCTACGAGCTGTTCCTTGGCATGGCGGGCCTGGTCGGCCTCGCGTCTGGCTCTCTGGAGCTCGTGGTTCATGCGCTCCAGGCGATAGGTTGATTCGCGTTGGGCGGTGACCAGGCGATGAAGCTCTCCGCGGCGGTCGCGGAGCTCTTGCAGCAGGTTCCGGCTCGTGGCCCAGCCAGCAGCAGAGATCTCAAAGGCGCGGCGTACTTGGAGACTGCCGGCGTAAACCGCGGCCCACACCATGACATAGAGCAAGAGCGAATCGAAACCGATCCACCAGGGCAGCCCGCCAAATACGAGATGGCGGGTCAGCGTGATGGATGCGGCCATCACCACCGTTGTGGCCAGGCTTGCCATAGGCGTGAGCAGCGCATTGGACGCGACGACGATCAGGATGCCTGCAGTGATGGTGATCGACGAGGTGCCTGGAGCGACCATGTTGCCAAGGGCTATGATCATGGCGGCCACCACCAGCCAGCTGGCGGCGACGGTGGACCGACGTCGTAGATAGTATGCCCCCAAGGCGCCGAAGAACAGCACCAAGACTGGCCTTGATATCGCTGTGAGCGGGACCAGGTCGTTGGGCAGCGCGATGGCAAGCCAGGTCAACCCCAAGATGGGCAACGCCAGGATGCTTAGCGCTAGCACATCCTTCTGGATGGCCTGCAACTCACCCTCGACGCTTTGGCGCCAATAGGCGCTCTGGGCGTTCAGTTCATCGGCGGGCTGAGACTCGCTTGCATACGCGCTTGCGACCATGTGGGCACCTCAAGGTTGAAACCAATTGCGGGGTGAAAACAGCTTGTCCAGATGAGCGCCAAGTCCCATGGCGAGGTCCGTGCTCGCGACCAGAACGCCGGGCTCCCAGTCTCCTGGAGAGCCCGGCGTTGCACGGCGTTCTCGATGGTGGCTAGGCGTAGAGGGCGATGGGATCGCCCTGAACCGGTGGTAGCGGGTTCGGGCGCACCAGGATACCGCCCTGCTCGTAGGATTCCATGGCGGCCCAGGTGTACTCGAGCGTGGCCAACGCGTCGCGGCCAGAGGCCCGTAGCTTGTCTTTGGCGACACCGTTGGTGACGTCCTCTAAAAAGGCGTGGATGCGGTTCGGGAACGTCTCGGAAAAGTCATCGATGCCGGATTCGGTTACGATCGGCTTACCGGATTCGCCCAGCTTGAGCGCGGCGGGATCGGCGGCGTCCTTGGGGCGAGGGCCAGGCCAGTAGGTGATCTTTTCGATGCAGTTCTCGATGCAAAAGGTGCCGCGGGTGCCGGCCAGCTCAAAGCTCCACCAGCCGCCGAGGCCAAAGGTCGCGTCACCGCGCTGACTCAGCAGGTAGCCCACGGCGCCGCTGGCAAAGCGTACGTTGATGCTATTGATGGATAGCATCACGTCGCCAGCTCGCCGGCGAAAGCTCGGCTGGGTCACAAACGCCTGGACGTGGGTGATGTCCCCGCCAAAGTGGCGCAGCAGGCTGAACGGATGGGCGAGGAACGCTTTCATGTGAAAGTATGGGAATCCATGCGACCGCGGCGCGGTGGAGAACTGGTAGCTCTCTTCACCACCGGGAAAGCCCATCTTGTGCAGGATGTAGACCACCTCGCCGATCTCGCCGTCTTGCATGTACTGCGTGGCGCGATCCGCCGGCGGTGTAAAGTAGTGGTTGAGATTGACGCCCAGATACAGGTCCAGCTCGTTGGCGGTGGCCACCATCTCGCGAGCCTCTTCGATGTCGTTCGAGATCGGCTTTTCGCAGAGGACGTGCTTGCCGGCCTCAAGCGCCTGCATGGTTGGCTCAAAATGCCAGCTACCATTCTCGTAACCGCCCGTGGTGACGTCGATGATGTCGATGTCGGGCTCGGCATCGAGCATGTCATCCAGGCTATAGTAGGCTTTGGTGCCATGCTGCTCGGCGGCCTTGTCAGCGCGCTCCTTGATGATATCGCACACGCCCACGAGCTCGGACAGTTCATCTTTGTTGTGGCAGCCGGCGTGCTGATTGCCGATGCCGCCTAACCCGACCACTCCGACTTTCAGAGCCATGATCGTGATCCTCCTTTGGGGCGCCTAGGCGCCACTGCAATTCCATACGTTGATAGTATCCCCTGCCGATGGGATGTCAACCTTGGTGATGCGTCATCCGCGAGAGGTGGGCGAGTGGGTCGCACGTGTTGCGTTGACCGCGGACGCGCGCTTCTCTATGATGCGACGCAATCTGTAACGGATGAGCGCCGGAGCGGGACGTGGCTAAACAAAGACGTGGGAACCAGTTGCTGGAATGGGTGATCGTGACGCTCTTGCTGGCGTTGGCCACTTATGCTGTCTTGCAGGTGATCGGCCCGGATGTGGAGGTGTGGGTCGAGCATATCGCCGAGTGGTTCGGGCGTTTGCGCGGGGCATCGTGACCGGCATCGGCTCTGGATGGCATTCTAGGTGCCAGGTGAGCGAACAGGTCCGCTTGACAGCCCTGATGGGCCTGTGCTATACTCCGCGCAAAGCTGAGATCGGGAAAAGTAGCCGCCAGAGCGGGTTTCAGAGAGCCGAGAAGAGGTGAGAGCTCGGCATCAGCGCAGGCGGCGAATGGGTCCGGGAGCTGCACGACCAAACGCGTTGCCAGTAGGTCGTGACGGAGACGCCACCGTTATCATGGCCGAGGGTATCAGGGCGCATCCATGAGCGATGCCTCTCGTACCTGCAAGAGTGAGGCTGGCTGGCGAACCCTGCAATCACGCAGGGTTTTCTGCTACCTGGCCTAATTGGGGTGGTACCGCGGGAGTGTGCGCTCTCGTCCCTTGGGGGATGGGAGCGCTTTTTGCTTACAAGGAGGCAAGTGCGGATGTGATCTGGCCGGTTGGCCGTCGTCGTGTGCGTCGCATCGGATGGTTTCACTAGGAGGCTACCATGGCTACCGAAACGCGCTTCTTGTTGAGTCAGTCGGATCTGCCCACGCAGTGGTACAACGCTCAGGCTGACCTGGCCACGCCTCTGCCACCCACGCTGCACCCGCAGACGTTGCAGCCGGTGGGCCCTGCGGATCTCGAGCCGATCTTTCCCATGGAACTGATCCTCCAGGAGGTCAGCCAGGAGCGCTACATCGACATCCCCCAAGAGGTCCAAGACGTGCTCCGCCTCTGGAGGCCGACGCCGCTGATCCGGGCGGCACGCCTGGAAAAGGCGCTGGGTACGCCGGCTCGCATCTATTTCAAGTACGAGGGGGAAAGCCCGTGCGGCAGCCACAAGCCGAACACGGCGGTGGCGCAGGCGTTCTATAACAAGGCCGCGGGCATCAAAAAGCTCTCTACCGAGACGGGGGCTGGCCAGTGGGGCGGCGCCCTCGCCATGGCCTGCCAGTTCCTCGATATCGGCTGCAAGGTTTATATGGTCAAGGTCAGCTACCAACAGAAGCCCTATCGCCGATCGGTCATGCACCTCTTTGGGGCTGACGTGGTGGCGAGCCCCAGCGAAGAGACCGAGGCCGGGCGGGCGATCCTGGCGCAGGATCCTGATTGCCCTGGCACCCTGGGCATGGCTATCAGCGAGGCCTGTGAGGTCGCCATCAAGGATCCTGAGACCAAGTACTCGCTTGGTAGCGTCCTGAACCACGTGCTGATGCACCAGACGGTCATCGGCGAGGAAGCCATCAAGCAGATGGATCTGGCTGGCGAGACGGACGTCGACGTGGTGATCGGCTGCGTGGGCGGCGGATCGAACTTTGGCGGCATCGCCCTGCCGTTCTTCCGTCAGAACGTGCTGGACGGCACCAAGACGCGCCTGCTAGGAGTGGAGCCCATGGCCTGCCCCAGCATGACCAAGGGCATCTATGCCTATGACTATGGCGACACGGCCAAGTGGGCGCCGGTGGTCAAGATGGACACGTTGGGCCACAATTTCGTGCCAGCGGGCATTCATGCCGGTGGTTTGCGCTACCACGGCGTCTCGCCGCTGCTCTCCAAGCTGCACCGCGAGGGCCAGATCGAGGCGGTGGCCTATCCGCAGATCCCCGTGTTCGAGGCGGCTCGCCTGTTTGCGCAGCATGAGGGCATCATCCCAGCCCCCGAGACATCGCACGCCATCCGTGCGGCCATCGACGAGGCGCTAGATGCCAAGGAAAAGGGCGAGGAGCGGGTCATCCTGTTCAACTTTAGCGGGCACGGCTTTTTGGATCTGGGCGCCTATGATAGCTTTTTGGCCGGCGAACTGGTAGACTATGCCTACCCTGAGGAAAAGGTCCGCGAGGCGCAAAAGACCCTGCCCAACGTCGAGTGATCGTGCGTGAATCGCTGCCGGAGGGGCGCTGCCTAGCATGCGCCCCTTTCGGCTTCCCATAGGAGCTAGCTATGAGGCCACGCGTGTTGGTGACGGAAAAGATGGCACAGGAGGGGCTCGACCTCCTCCAGCAGGCCTGTGAGGTGGATGTCGTTCTGAACCCCGAGCCCGACACGCTGGCCGAGATGCTTGGCAACTATGAGGCGCTGGTGGTTCGCAGCCGCACCAAGGTGACAGCGCCGCTGCTGGCGCGCACCACCTGCCTACGGGTGATCGGGCGACCAGGCACGGGGGTGGATAACGTCGACCTCGATGCCGCCACGCGGCATGGCATCGTGGTCGTCAACGCCCCGACTGCGACGACTGTGGCGGTGGCGGAACACACCATGGGCCTCATGCTGGCCATGGCGCGAAACATCTGCCGTGCCAACATGTCGATGCACCAACAGCGCTGGGAAAAGAGTGGCCTGGTAGGGACCGAGCTATGCCGCAAGACGTTGGGTATTGTCGGGCTGGGGCGGATCGGCTCCGCGGTGGCCCAGCGTGCGCGTAGCTTTGAGATGCGACTCTTGGCGTTCGACCCGTTCGTGTCCAAGTCACGGGCTGATGCGCTCTGCGTGGAGATGGTCTCGTTGGAAGATCTGCTTGCGGTTAGCGATTATGTGACGCTGCACACGCCGCTGAGTGATCGTACCCGTGGGATGCTGGGCGAGCGGGAGCTGGCCCTGATGCGGCCCGACGCGCGCTTGGTCAACTGCGCTCGCGGTGGCTTGGTGGACGAGCAGGCGCTGGTTGCTGCATTGTATGAGGGCCGCTTGGCGGGCGCCGCTCTGGATGTGCTCTCCTCCGAGCCCGAGATCCCCCGCGAGCTAGCCGAGTGTCCCAATCTGCTGCTTTCGCCGCACTTGGGGGCTTCGACGGAGGAGGCCCAAAGCTTGGCGGCTCTCACGGTGGCTGAGCAGGTGATCGACGTGCTCGAGGGCCGTTCCGCGCGCCATCCTGTGAACATTGCCGTTGTGGATCTGGGCGCGGCCAAGCACTTGGCCGGCTATTTGGATCTGGCCCAACGGCTCGGGCGGCTCTGTGGGCAGTCCATCATGGATGGGCTCACCCGTTTCGAGGTGATCTGCGCCGGCGAGCCAACCAGTCTGCCGTCGGAGAGCGTGATGGCGGCGGCCTTGGCAGGATTGCTGGCGGATGTGGCCGAGGTGCCCGTGAACACGGTGAATGCCCGCTACTTGGCTGTCGAGCGCGGCCTCAAGCTGTCCACCACGCAGACCGATGACGCACACGGCTTCCCTGGCCTGGTGACCCTGGTGGCGCATGCGAGGGACTGCACCTGGCAGGTGAGTGGATCGATGCTGCGGGGCCAGCCGAGGGTGGTGCAGGTCGGTAGCTTCTGGTTCGACTTTGCCGCAGAAGGACGGCTGCTGCTCACGGAGCATATCGAGCAGCCAGGGGTGATCGGCCAGATGGGCACGCTGCTGGGAGAGATGGATCTCTCCATCTCTTTTGTCCAGGTAGGGCGCCAAGAGCGCGGGGGCCACGGCCTGATGGTGCTGGGCCTGGATGATGACCCGCCTTCGAGCATGCTGGCGCGTGTCGAGAAACTGCCCAGCGTGCGAGCGGCCTGGATGGTGCGGCTGTAGGCAACCTGGCCTAGTACGATCCCTCCGGGTCGCGTGGCGGCAGCGGGAGGCCATTGATCTGGAGCCAAGCCTCGCGCACATCGGCGACCAGGAACAGGCTGCCCGTGGCCAGAATGAGATCCTCGGGCGCTGCTTCGGCCAAGGCGCCCTCCAGGGCCTGGAGGGGCGTTGGTGCGGTGTCGGCCGAGCGTCCCAAGCCCAGCGCCGTCTCTTGCAGCCAGTGAGGGTCGGTGGCCTTGGGGTGGTCGGCGCGGGTCATGGTGAGCTTGTCGGCCAGCGGCAAGAGCTCGTGGAGCAGCGATTGCGGCTCGTGCGTGACGCTGGCGCCGAAAACCAAGTGAACGCGCCCCCAGGAGAAATGCGATCTCAAGCTCTGTACGAGCTGCTGCATGGAATAGACATTGTGGGCGCCGTCAACGACCACCCACGGAGATCTGCCCAGCACTTCCATGCGGCCCGGCCACCGAACCGTCGCCAGGCCTTGCCCGATCGTGTCGATGGTGATGGACATCCCCTGCCGTTGCAGCTCCCACGCGGCGGCGACCGCGACAGTGGCGTTCTCGAGCTGATGCTGGCCAAGCAGCGGGATATAGAGCTCTGGCCACGTGGCGGACGCGCTTTCGGGCGAAGAGATGGCCAGCCACTGCCCATCGGTGGCCTGGCCGCGCGTCGGTCGCCAGGTCCAGTCTGAGCCGATGGCCGTGATCGGCGCGCGCTGCTCCTGTGCCACCGCGGTGATGACCTCCAGCGCCTCGGGCTGTTGCGGCGCCGAGATGACGGGCACGCCAGGCTTGATGATGCCCGCCTTTTCCCGCGCGATCTGGGCCAGCGTATTGCCCAGCACCTGCATGTGGTCCATGCTTACCGAGGTGATCACCGACACCCGCGGGGTTAGCACGTTGGTGGCATCGAGGCGCCCCCCCAATCCGACCTCAAAGATGCCCACATCCACCCGCTGCTCTGCCATGTAGGCCATGGCCAGGGCGGTGATAGCCTCAAAGACGGTTACCCCGCGGCGCTCGGCCAGCATCGGCTGGAGGCTTGTAGCCCATCGCTGCAGCTCGAATTCGGGGATGGGGGCCCCGTCTATCTGGATGCGCTCACGAAACGAATGCAGATGCGGCGACGTGTACATGCCCGTCCGGTACCCACTGGCGCGCAGAATCGACGCGATCATCGCTGTGGTCGATCCCTTGCCCTTGGTTCCGGCCACATGAACCGATGGGTATTGTGTGTGGGGGTCGCCGAGGGCGCTCAAGAGCTCTCGCACGCGATCGAGGCGCCAGACGCGTTCTGCATAGGGGGGCTGCTCCTGACGTTCGACGTCATAGCGGTTCAGCAACACGCGCAAGGCCTCGTTGTAGGTTAGCATGGACGTTGACTCCCATCGTGTGATTCTGTGCGCGATTGTACACAAAGCACACCGTGCCCCACAATCGCGCGGGTAAGCCATTTGACGCCCTCTGGTGGCTCGGCTAGACTCGTCAAGTGCCTGGCAGAACAGTGGTAGTATGCGGAGGCAGATGGTCCCGTGAAGAGACGATGGGCGGCCGCAATCCTGTTGCTCGCGCTGGTTGGCGCCGCTCTGGCTGGGTGTGGCTCGCGTCCGCTGATCCGTTCGGTGGATGTGCGGCCTGACACGATCTCACCCAATGCCGACGGCGTGGACGACGTCGCAGAGATAAAGTACACGCTGTCGGATCAGGCGATCGTTTCCATCTACCTGACCGATGCCCAGGGGAACCAGCACGTCTTTCGCGATCAGAGACGCCGCTCCAAAGGCGAGCATACCGCTTACTTTGGCGGGGTTATCGGTGATCGCCTGTTGCCCGATGGTGTTTACACCATAATGCTCGAGGCAGAGGGCTGGGATGGCCATACCGAGCGCCAAGAGCGCAGCATTACCTTGACCGATGGCGACCAGGTGCCCATGGAGATCCAGGGGCTGAGCGTCTCGCCGTCGACCTTTACCCCGAACCGCGACGGTATCGCCGACCGCGTCACCATCAGCTACAACCTCAGCAAAGAGGCGGCCAGGGTGGAGGTGTACGTCCTCGGGGCGGACGGAGCCAAGTACCCCGTGGCCGAGGACGCCATCCGCGAGGCCGGCAGCGCTGGCGCACACGAGCATGACTATGACGCAGGGATCGATCTCGGCGCTACCCCTCCGCCAGACGGCGCCTACACCGTGGTGGTCGAAGCCGAGGACTATGTCGGGAACAAGGATCGCGCCGAGGGCCAGTTGACCATCGAGGGCGGCGGCGTGCCACGCGTGGAGATCGTCAACGCGGCAGCCGTCTTTTCGCCGTTGATCGTGCAGCTCGGCGAGACGCTTACCTTTACCTGTACCGTCCGGAACATTGGTACGGTGCCTGTGCGCACCAAAGGCCCAGAGCCGGGAACCGAGTACACCAGCCTGGACAATTTCAACACCCTGGGCGAGTACGAAGAGCCGGGTATCTTTCGCGTCGGCCTGGATTACGAGGGCAACAGCGCGGGGCGGACCTATCCCTTCCGCTGGCAACTGGGCCATGACGATGAGCTCACCGTGCTCGACACACCCATCGGCCCCCAGACATATCTGATGCCTGGCCAGACGGTGACGGTGGTGGGCCACCTGCGCATCACCGAAAAGACCGTCACGGTTGAGCCCTATTTCTGGATCGGGCTGATCCACGAATCGGTTTGGATCGTGCAAGATCGCATCGAGGCGACGCCCATCTCGATCGGCTTCTAGGCGGCGCTATGGACCTAGCCATCGTGGTTGTGAGCTATAACACGCGCGAGCTCACCGCGAACTGTCTCGCGTCTGTGTATGCGGATCTCCAAGACGCCAAGCTGGATGCCCACGTGTGGGTGGTGGACAACGCCTCGCCCGACGGCAGCGCCAGCATGGTGGCGGATCGTTTCCCCCAGGCTACGCTGCTGGCGCAAGATGCCAACCTGGGCTTTGCCGCCGCCACCAACTTGGGGCTCCAGGCCGCGCTGGCCAGC
>Ga0334892_1003379_pt1 | contig 10415 bp, 10 predicted proteins | sample GraSluR3_MG_4_FD_207213 | JGI IMG/M metagenome (GOLD analysis project Ga0334892, IMG submission 207213) | Sludge microbial communities from methane-producing bioreactor in Wageningen University, Netherlands - Granular Sludge_15_04-R3 | ecosystem: Engineered > Bioreactor > Anaerobic >... | reverse complement strand
TACCGTCACCTCGTCATTGGGATAGACCCGCTGCCCCACCTTACGGGCGTCCTGACCGTTGACTTGCACAGCCCCCTGGGTCACCAGGTCGCGAATCTGCTGACGATCCAGAGCAGCCCATCGCTCCGCAAGAAGCTGATCCAGCCGCTGGGCGGCCTCAACGATCAGCGTGTGCAGTTCAGGCATGGATCACCAACCTTTCACGCTCCATCAGGAACGAGTCTACCATCAGCACACCGACCCCGAGGACAATGGCAGCGTCAGCCAGGTTAAACACAGGCCACGACGCCAGGGGCCAGAAATTGACATCGATAAAATCCACCACATAGCCTCGGGCCAGGCGATCGATCACGTTGCCGATCGCCCCGCCCGTCACCAGGCCGAGTGAGATGTGCACCCACAGATCACCGGATGGGATCGTGCGACGAAAGGCCAGGATGCCGACCACCACCACGATCGCCAGCCACATGAAGAGCTGACCTAACGATGGAAAGAGGCCAAACGCCACGCCCGTGTTCTCCACGAGCGTGAAGGAAAAGATCGGCGCAAGCCAGGGAATCAGGTCGGTCGGACGATAGAGAGGTAGGTGCGCCACCATCCACGCTTTAGTGATCTGATCAACCAGCAGGCAACCGGCCAGCATACCGAAGAAGAGCACATCGCTCAGCCGACGGGTGCCGGAGATCTGTTCGGACAGCTCCATCTAGGCGCGTCGCGCTCCTACCGCCGCTGCTCGCGACGCGATTGACACGACAGACAGTAGCCGGCCTCCGGCACGGCCTCAAGCCGCGCCAGCTCGATGCGGACCCCGCACGACTCGCAGATACCGTAGGTGCCGTCCTCAAACCGTTCCAGCGCGTAGACCACGTTCTTGTAGGAATGCTCCATCTGTTGAGCGAGGGTCAGATCGCGGGCCTGCTCGAAGACTTCGGTGCCGGCGTCAGCCATATGATTGCTGTAGCCAACGCCGTCTTCACGGACCTCGCGCTGGACCTCGTCCAACTGCCCGCGCAGCTCCTGCTTCTTCTCTTCGAGTCGACGTCGAAGCTCAGCATAGGTAACCGGCATGCCTCATCTCCCTATCCCTTTTTGTTTGTCCGCTGATTCTACTTGAGATCAGTCAAAAGACAAGAAGTCGGCAGGGCGTACGCATCTGAAACGCCTGTCGGGTGCACGGCCTTGGCATCCGCGATCCGTAGGCCCGCCGCTGGACGCGACCACCCCAAGGACGGGACGAGGAGCCCCCAAAGGCATGCTTGTAGCCCCGTCCCGGGGCGTCGGACCGGGCAGCACCCTCACCCTAGGCCATGATGGCCATACCTGCAGTAACGCCGACGAGCTTCAGTTACTTTTCTGTAATCCCTCTGTAACCACATTCGTGGCGAGCACAGCTACAATGATCACAGAAGCACGTCGCAGGTGTTGGTTGACAGCCACCCGACGCAGACGAAACATCTCGATAGGTCCGTACAGGAGGGATAACATGCGCAAGAAGCACTGGTCACTGGTTCTGGTTCTGGGGATGCTGCTCAGCCTGCTGCCACAGGCTGCGATGGCACAGTCGCCCAACTTCTACACGTCGGTCATCGTCAGCGATGTGACATCGGGCGCTCCCGTCGTGGGTGGCTCTTTCACGACGGACGTCAGCTTGTCGATTGTCAACAACGCCACCCCAGCCGTAGGGATTATGGGCGTGGACCTCTACATCGGCTTCGATCCGGCCATCGTAGCCGTGAACGACGCCGATGACAACCCCGCCAACGGCATTCAGGTGAACGTCTCCACGGGCTTCTTCGGCGGCACAACGATCGTTGCCGAGAACATCGTGGAGGTACCCTGTTCTGCTGGTGGTGCAGCCGCCTGCGTCCGCCTCGCCCTAAGCACCACCGGTGCTCCCGTTACCAATCGCACCGGCAAAATCGCCACGATCACCTGGGGCGGTCTGGCCGAAGGTCCCACAGGCATCCAGGTGCTGACCACCGATGCCACCGTCCTGGCTGACGCCGAGGGTGGCGAGGTCTTGATCAACAGCACCTCGGTCCCGGCGATCGCCATCCAGGCGGCGGGCATCATCTCGGGTCGCGTCGAGCGCCAGGGTGTTGCCGTGCCCGATCTTGACGGTACTCTGGTCGTCGCCTACAATGCAGGTGGTGGGGTGATTGCCGAGGGAACGACAGACGGGCATGGCTTCTTCGAACTCAGCGTGCCTCAGGGTGGCATCTACCTGGTCCAGGCCTTCTATCACGGCTACCTCAAGGCACAGAAGGCCAACGTTTACGTCGTCGGGGCCTCGGTGAACGTCGGCACCACCAAGCTGCTCGGCGGAGATGTCAATGGTGACAACAACGTGAACATCCTGGATGTCGTCGGCATTATCGGCTCCTTCGGAGCCGGTGGTATGCTGCCGGCAGACATCAATGGCGACGGCACCGTGAACATCTTCGATCTGACCATCGCCGCCGGCAACTTCGGCAAGACCGGCCCCACCGCGTGGTAGTGACATTCTCACAGCCTAAAGGAGCATGATACGATGAAAAAGATCTTCCGACGTACACTTCAGGTCCTTGCGCTCCTGGTGATGTTGAGCGCACCGATCGCGCCCGTGCTGGCAGCCGACACCGTCGTCTCGCTCAGCCCGGCCTCGGGAAGCCTCAACGTGGGCGACACGCTGGTGGTCGATGTGATGGTCTCGAACGTCACCGCCCTGTTCGGCGCCGAGTTCCACCTAACCTTCGACGCCGCCAAGCTCGAGGTCGTGGATGCGGACGCCGGCACGGACGGCGCGCAGATCGCCCTGGGCAGCTTCCTGAGCAATGACTTCGTCGCTCAGAACATCGCCGACAACGCCGCGGGTAAGGTCGACTTCGGCGTCTCGCAGATGTCGCCCCACGGTCCCGTGAGCGGCAATGGCGTGCTCGCCAAGATCACCTTCCGCGCGAAGGCCGCAGGGACCGCCAACCTGTCGTTCAGCAGCGTCCTGCTCGCCGACGCCAGCGGCACCCAAATCCAGGCGACGGCACAGAACGGCGCCCTCACGGTCGCCGGCGACGCCACGCCCGAGCCCACCACCACGACGCCCACCACGACGGCGACGGCGACAGCCACCACGACGACCACCCCGCCGCCCTCCTCCTGCACCGCGCAGGGCTACCACGTCGTTCGCGCGGGTGAGACCCTCTACTCGATCGGTCGCGCCTATGCGACCCTGCCGAGCAAGATCGCAGCCTGCAACGGCATCGTCAATGCCAGCCGCATCTACGTGGGCATGAAGCTCCTCATCCCCGTCGCGCCGTGGTCACCGATTCCCGCCGGCCCCGTGGCGGTACGCCAGTTCACGCCCGGCGGCACGGTCACGCCCGCTCCGGTAACGCCGACGCCCACGCCCGGATGTCGCTACTATCACACCGTCCGCTACGGCGAGACCCTGACCGCCATTGCCGTCCGCTACGGCACCAGTGTCTGGGCCATCGGCCGCGCCAACTCCATCTACAACCTCAACTTGATCTACGCGGGCCAGGTGCTCTGCATTCCCTAAGGCCCTCAGCTGTAGGACCTAGACTGAAGACGCCGCCACGAGAGCTCGTGGCGGCGTCTCCATATGCTCGCCCTTATCTCGCGGGGCGCACGTAGAGCAGGACCGAGACGCCGGTGTAATGATCCGCCTCCGCAAGCTCGTACGTCGTGTCTAACCATCCCCTGACGAGTTCCCGCTCATCCCACAGCCGGGCCTCCGAATAGATCAGCCAAACACGGTCCCGATTCGCCACCAGCCGGCGGACCTCCCGCCCCACGTGATCGGCATCCAGACGATAGCCCCCGCCGGCATCGCGCCAGTTCGTGTAGGGCGCCTCGGCGACGTCATCATCGTACACGTCGCCGTAGACCTCGTAGACCAAGCGGTTATACGGGATCTGAAAGAGCAACAGGTCCCCAGCCTCCCGGCGCGCCCCCACGACGGCAGCAGCTTGCGCGAATTGCGGCTTGATCGGCACGCTCGCCTGGACCCATAGGCCATGGACGCTCAAGACGGTCATCAGCCCGAGGGCGAGCCACGCCGTTCCCCTGTGCCGGCACCATAGCCACTCGATCCCCAGGGCGACGAGCATGTAGAACGCCGGCGCCGACCATATCAGGTAGCGGTCGGTGAAGATCGGACCACGCAGCGACACCAGCCAGATCGCTAACAAGGGCAGCAACAGCCAGGTGGCGACACTGAGGGCGCGCTGCCGTGCGATACGTCCTACGTCGAACGGACGACGTGGGGCCACCAGACCGAGGAGCGCCGGCCCTCCGGTAAGGACCATCGCCGCGATCAACACACCTTGTCTCCCCCAGGCTCCCTGGCTGATGCCCACGCTCCAACCGTTGAGCAACGCCATGGCCATCTGGCCCAGGTTGTACCTTGGAAAGCCTGTCTCTCGCGGCATCCACGCCAACGCAGCCTGCCAACGCAGGAGAGGGAGATAGGGCAACGTCAGCCCGGCGGCTACCATCAGTCCGCCGATCCAGGCGCGACGTGCTCTCGCCGGGTGCAGCAGGAACCAGAGAACCAGGACGGGTATCAGCAACGCCGCGAGGATGTGGCTGTAGATCGCCAGCGTCGTGGCGAGAAAGACCACGAACCACAACCCGGCCCTCGGCGTCTTGCACGCTCGGTCAAGCGCATAGAGCGCCGTCAGCACCAGCATCGGCACCCAGGTGTACATCTTGATCTCCTGGGCATACCAGACCAGATAGGGCGAGAGCGCCATCAACCACAAGCCGAGCCACGCTATGCGCCGGTCCCAGAGTCTCCGGGCCAGCGCATAACCCAGCGCCAGAAAAAGGAGTCCGCACAAGACCGAAAGGTAGCGCATCGCATAGACACGCTCACCGGTGAGCGCGATCCAGCCGCGGAGCACCATCGAATACAGGGGGCCATTCCAGCCCGGGCGGGTCAGGTTGCTGAGCAGCTCGGAGAAGGGCAGAAAGGCGAAGCGCCACTGATCAACCTCATCGCGCCAGAGACCCTGTGCAGTCAGTGTCGAAGCTCGCACGGCGAAGGCCATTAGGAGCAGGGCCAGGCGTCTCCTATGCATCGATCCACGACGGCTTTCATCCATGGCTTGGCTATTAGGCACTGGTCTCCCTTCCCCCCGCGAACTATAATACAAGGTGCGGACGAGGCAATCACACGATCCCACACAGGAGGTCCTATGAAGCAGCACGAACTACCCATCCTTGCCGAGGTCACCTACAGAGTTCCGACGGTCGAACGCGGCTACACCGGACAGACGCTCTACGTGAACGTCGGGCACGGTGAGGTTAAGTCAAAGCCGGTCACCGAACAGATGAAGGAGCTCTTCGTCGGCGGGCGGGGGTTCGATCTATGGCTCCTCTGGCATGCCGCCACACCCGAGACCCGCTGGGATGATCCCGAGAACGAGATCGTCATCTCGTCGGGGCCCTGTGGAGGCGTCACACAATATCCGGGGTCGGGAAAGTCGATCGCGGCATCGATCTCCCCCTTGACGGACGTCGTCATCGACAGCAATGCGGGCGGCCACTTCGGCCCCTTTCTCAAGTTCGCCGGTTGGGACGCGATCGAGGTCCAGGGTGCGGCTGCTCACGAGGTGATCGTCTACATCGATGCTTCCGCGGGCATCAGCGGCGAGGCTCGCGTACAGATCCTCACGGTGCCGGAGGACTGCCCCACGGACACCCACTTGCTGGGCCAATGGATCACCGAGAGATTCACCGAGACGGAGAAGGACCGTGAATTGACGTCCTTCGTCTCCGCGGGTCGAGGCTCTGAACACAGCCTTATGGGATGCCTCAACTTCAGCCTCTACGATCGCAAGCGCCAGGACCTACGATACAAGCAAGCTGGGCGCGGCGGGATCGGCACCGTCTTGCGCCACAAGCACGTCAAGGCCCTGATCGTGCGCAGCCCGGCCTTCGACAGCAAGAGCAACCGACCCGCCGACCCGGCGCGCATTCAGCGAACCGGCGCCGAGATGCAGCGTGAGGTAGCCAAGTGGGATCCCGTTCAGAACCGGATGCGCAGCCGGGGCACCTCCTATCTGGTGGAGATCATGAACGACTACGATCTCCTGCCGGTGATGAACTTCCGGTATGGACAACACGACGAGACACCCAAGATCAGTGCTGACATCTGGGAGAACCGCTTCACGCAGAATCTGCCGGACGGCTGCTGGTACGGATGTACGGTGGCCTGCGCACACGCGGTCGATAACTACAAGGTCCGCACCGGCCCCTACGCCGGGAGTTGCGTGATCGTCGATGGACCGGAATATGAGACCATCGCCGGCGTTGGGAGCAACTGCGGCATCTTCGATCCCGGCGCGATCCTTGAGATCAACTTCTACTGTGATACCTACGGGATCGACACCATCTCCTTCGGCACCGGTATGGCTTTTGTGATGGAGTGCTACGAGGCCGGTGTATTGGATCGCGACAAGACCGGTGGCTTGGAGCTAGCCTTCGGCAATGCCGATGCCGCGCTGGAGGTGCTGCACCAGATGGCGCGCGGCGAGGGCTTCGGCCTCATCTTCGGACAGGGCATCCGCAAGATGAAAGCCGCCTTCGTCGAACGATTCGGCGCCGATCCCGCATTCCTTGACGACATCGGTATGGAGGCCAAGGGTCTCGAGTACTCCGAGTATATGACCAAGGAATCGCTGGCGCAGCAGGGTGGCTACGGCCTCACCAACAAGGGCCCGCAGCACGACGAAGCCTGGCTGATCTTTATGGATCAAGTCAACAACCAGCTTCCAACCTTCGAGGACAAGGCCGAGGCCCTGCACTACTTCCCCATGTGGCGGACCTGGTTCGGACTAGCCGGCTTCTGCAAACTACCCTGGAACGATGTCGTCGATCCGAAGAACGCCGAAGCCGACGAACCCGCCAAGATCCCCCACCACGTCGCCAACTACGTCGAGATCTTCAGCGGCGTCACGGGGCGCGAGGTGACCGCCGACGATCTCATCCGCATGTCCGAACGTGTCTACAACCTCCAGCGCGTCTTCAATATCCGCCTCGGCAAAGGCTTACGCGATCACGATAGCATCCCCTATCGCTCGATGGGCCCGGTGACGCCGGCGGAGTACCTCTCGCGCCAGGCACGTTACGACAAGCAACTACAGGAGTGGCTACACCTTGACCCCGACTCGATGTCGGTCGAGGAGAAAATCACTGCGCACCGCCGGCACCGAGAAGACCAATACGAACAGCTCATCGATGCGGTCTACGCCCGCCGCGGCTGGACGTCCAACGGCGTCCCCACCCCGGAGACCCTCGCCGACCTCGGGATCGCTATGCCCGAGGTGCTGGCGGTCATCGAGCCGCATCTATGAACCCGTCGCCCGCGGCGGGTACCGTGACGGTCAACCAGCACAGCACCATCACGTGGCGTCCCGGGATGACGGTCGAGGATCTCCTGAGAGAGATGCGCTATAGCTTCCCGCGCGTGATCGTCACGATCGACGACACGCGCGTCCCTCACGACGCCTACAACGCGACACTTATCCCTGAAGGTGCCGACGTGCGCGTCATCCACCTCATGGCAGGAGGTTAGCAACTCGTGGTACCCTGGGTTGAGACCGGCTTTCGCATCGTCATTCTGCTTGGGCTGCTGCTAAGTTGGGTCGGCACGATCATCCCCATCTTTCCGGGGCCTACGGTGATGTGGATCTTCGTACTCATCCACGGCATCGTGATGGGGTTCGGGACGTGGGGCTGGATCATCTTCGGCGTGATCAGCGTGCTGACGGTGATCTCGTGGCTGACGGATAACCTCTTCAGCATCCGTGGCGCACGCCAAGGGGGCGCTACGTGGACCTCGGTCGCGATCGCGACAGCTGTCGGCCTGGTCGGCAGTCTCCTCTTGACGCCGATCGGCGGCATCGAGCTGACGTTACTGACGCTCTATCTCGTGGAGCTCCATCGTAAGGGCGATGCCGCCACTGCGTGGCAAGCGACGAAAGAGATGTTGATGGGCTGGGGTTGGGCCACGCTGGCCCGACTTGGGCTGGGCCTCGGCGTCATGATCCTGTGGGGGATCTGGGCGTGGTGGCTATGACTTGCCGAGAAGGCCCCCCAGGCCGCCGGCCCCCTTCTTGAGCAGATCACCAGCCTGATCCATCACCGACTCGTTCTCTAGGGCGGCCTCAAGCTGCGAGGCGATCGGGGCCGGCAGCTTCTCCTTGAGGAAGCCCAACACCGTCTCCACAGCCTGCTTGGCTTGCGCTTCCTTCAGACCGGTCTTCTGCTGCACCAATTTCACCAGTTCATCCATCGTATGACCTCCAGTTGTTGAGGAGCGTTGGCAATCTGTAGACATGATGATTGTACCAGAGATGTCGTCTCTGCCAAAGCAGCGCCCACGTCAGGCCTCTTCCGGGAAGCTCGAAGAGCCTCGCTCACCACAGAGAGAGCGTCGGACGCCTGCCACCCCACGCCACAACGCACCTCCTGGCTTCCCGGAAGGTCACCCTGACGCGGACGTGCCCCGCGTCCACGGCCACGTCTGTGTTCCCCCATCTCAGCGTGCTGTATAATGACAACCGGAGATGACCATGAACCGACAACAGCCCAGCCGCACCATCCGCTACGTCCTTGAGGGTCTTGCGGTCCTCAGCACCGCCGTGTTGGCCTCGCTCACGCTGGCCCTTCACATCAGCCGTCCCCCCATCACCTACGCCCAGGAAATCGACACCTTCAGCGTGACGGTGCAGGCCCGCGTCGACGAGGTTCTGGACGAGTCCATCTCGGAGGACGCCGACGGTCTCGTCATCGTTGCCCAGACCCTCCGTCTGAGCTTCTTGACCCAGGGACCCTATGAGGGTGAGCAAGCTGTTCTCGAGTATCACGGCACCGGTCCCACCCTCAACGCCGTTCGCTTCCGGGAGGGACAGCGTGCGCTGGTGATGATCTCCACGCTTCCAGACGGAAGCGATGTCAGTGGGCGGACCGTCTACCAGGTCGCCGACCATGTGCGGCTCCTGCCGCTGGCCCTGATCGCGGGTACGTTCGTGGCCGTCACGATGGCTATCGGTCGCTGGCAAGGGTTGCGCGGACTACTAGGGTTGGTCCTCAGCGGCCTCCTGATCGGTGGGTTCATCCTCCCGCAGATTCTGGCCCACCGCGACCCTGTGCTCGTGACGCTGATCAGCACCGGTCTGCTCCTGGCGGTGACCCTCTACCTGATCCAGGGGTGGAACGTCACCGGACACACCGCGCTGCTCGGCATGACGGTCAGCCTGGCCGTAACAGGGCTCTTGGCTGTCCTGGCGACCAGGGTGGCCTTCCTGACGGGCTACGGTTCCGAGGAGACGCTCTTCCTGCAGGCGGTGGGCATCAACGTGCAAATGCGAGGGCTTCTGCTCGCCGGGATGATCCTGGGGGCAGCCGGCGTACTCGACGACGTCATCCTCGCGCAGGCCGTGACGATCTTCGAGTTAAGCGCCACCGACCCGACACTGAGGCCTCGGGCGCTCTACAAGCGCGGCATGCGCATCGGCGTGACCCACCTCGCCTCGATGATCAATACGCTCGTCCTGGCCTATGCGAGCACGGCGCTGCCGCTACTGATCCTCTTCTACCTCTATCCGGAACCCTGGTATCTGACGATCAACCGCGAACTCATCGCCGAGGAGATCGTCCGCGCGCTGGTGGGGAGTACAGGATTGCTGCTGGCGGTGCCGCTGACCACGGCGATCTCAGCGTGGGTCGCGCCACGTACTGCCGATAGCCCAAGCTCCGCAGCCGGCTGATCCGCGCGACCTCACACCGACCACGACGTCAGACCGCCCTCCCCCATACCTCACGGAAGGCGACCAGGGTCTGCGCCACATCATCATCGCTGATCCAGACATGGGTCACGACCCGGAAGGAACGTGGCCCACGGTTGGGCAGCAGCACCCCACGCGCCTTGAGCGCCGCCGCTAATGTGACACCATCCAGCGGGCACGCTGCATCGAGCGAGAAGTAGAAGATGTTGGTGTGCACCGGGCCCACGACCGTACCCGGCAGGGCGGCGATTCCCTCAGCCAAGGCACGCGCGCGTGTATGGTCCGCCGCGAGGCGCTGGGGCATCGTCTCCAAGGCCACAATGCCCGCCGCAGCAACGACGCCCGCCTGCCGCATCCCACCGCCCAGGACCTTCCGCGCACGATGCACCTCGGCGATAAACGCACGACTGCCGCAGATCATCGAACCGACCGGGGCGGAGAGGCCCTTGGAAAGACAGAAGGTCACCGAGTCCACCTCCTCGACCAGGGCTCGCGCCTCAACATCCAGAGCCGCTGCAGCATTGAAGATCCGGGCGCCATCCACATGCACCCTCAGCCCATGAGCGTGAGCGAGCTCGGCGACCCGGCTGACGTAGTCCGGCGCCAGCGGCGAACCGTCGCAGG
>Ga0334892_1003378_pt1 | contig 10416 bp, 8 predicted proteins | sample GraSluR3_MG_4_FD_207213 | JGI IMG/M metagenome (GOLD analysis project Ga0334892, IMG submission 207213) | Sludge microbial communities from methane-producing bioreactor in Wageningen University, Netherlands - Granular Sludge_15_04-R3 | ecosystem: Engineered > Bioreactor > Anaerobic > Unclassified... | reverse complement strand
GCTTACTGGAAATCGACACCCGACAAAGGCCAGACTGACGCGATCAATAAGGGGTTTGATCGGGCAAAGGGTAAATATCTGGCATGGCTGAACTCGGATGATATCTATCAACCAGGCGCCATCTCTGAGGCGGTCGCTTACCTTGAGGCACATCCTGAGGTGGGGATGGTGTATGGCGACTGCAGTTTTATCGATGCCGAGGGTCAGAAGATTGGCGATTTTCCGGCTGCACAAACAGATTATCAACGACTGCGGCGGGGGTATGTGCATATTCCGCAGCAATCCGCTTTTTTTCGGGCGGATTTGTGGCAGGCAGCGGGTCCATTAGATCCCAGTTTTTATTTTGCGATGGACTATGACCTGTGGGTGCGGTTGGCAGAACAAGCGCCGGTTGTTTACCTGCCCGCGCACCATTGGGCGAGCTTTCGCCTGCACGGCGATGCCAAGACAATTGCGGCGGATGCTCGCTGCTGGCCAGAAATGCTGCGGGTGCATTACCGCGAAGGGGGTTCCTGGCTTTCGCCCATTGTATTCAAATATGGATTGCGGAAAATTGCCGCACCGTGGATCAATTGGCGGCGGAAACGGATGTTTCGAAAATCCAAGAATGAGATGTGATGAAAAGCAGTTCCACTGATCATTTTAAAAAATTGGAAAAATTTAGATCAAGTAATAATGACAGATGGAGGAATGTGATGGCAGAGAAAAAAGATCGTCGACTGGACCGTGTGGGGGCTGATAATGAAAGCTTTTTAGTGGGATTATATAACAATCTGCGGTTAATTTTCCACCTGGTAAAAGACCCCCGAATCAGCTTCCTCACCAAGATACTGCCGATTGGCGCTTTGATCTATCTGATTATGCCTACCGATGTCTTGCCCATCAATCCGATTGATGACGGCTTGATCCTCTGGTTGGGCGGGTATTTGTTTATTGAACTTTGTCCTGAAGACATTGTGGAAGAGCACAGGGCAGCCCTGCAACGGTCATCTGGAAAAGATAGCTCTGAACAAGAGCGCTCCACGGATGTGGTGGATGGATCCTATCGTGAAGTTGACGAGGGAGAAGACCAATAAGGTCGGACAGTGTGGGCATTTTGGAACAGGGCATTTTGGAACCGTAGGCATGTATTGGCATATGTTATAATTTGAGGGTACATTATTGGTAAGAGTCGGATCAAAAGTGGAGGTGCGCCTGTGGCTTATCGACATTGGGAAGTGATCAAAGTTTCATATTGTGACCGCGCAGATGAGGAAGTTGCCCTGGAAGCGGATATTGTTTACCCGGCAACCTTTTTACCAGAGCAGCCGCCCCGCATTATTACACATCGTTGTTCGCGCGGACTGGCATGCAACAGTTTTAAGCAGCCGGGCTGCTGCTGGTCGGGCACAAATCCGGATTATGATCCTTTCAAAGACTCTGAAGTATCCAAGCCTGCTGATTGAGAACAGTATCATTATCTGACACAAAAGCGCCTGACCAGGCGCTTTGTGGTTTAAATGACACTTATTCGAACTCAAGATCGAGTATTTTTTAGGTTAGTTAATCACGCCAAGCTCCTTACCCACCTTCGCAAAGGCTGCCAGGGCTTTTTCAAGGTCCTGGCTGGAATGGGTTGCGGAGATCATCACCCGAATGCGAGCCAGCCCTCTTGGAACCGTTGGGAAGCCCAATGCCATCGCAAAGACCTCTTCCTCATACAACAGGCGGCTGAATTCCCGCGCCAGCTTGGCATCGCCCAGCATGACAGGGGTGATGGGGGTCATGCTCTTACCGGTGTCAAACCCAAGGGTGCGCATTTCTCTCTTGAAGATGTCTGCATTACCCCAGAGTCGGTCCACCAGCTCGGTAGATTCCTCAAGGACGTCAATGGCGGCAATCGTGGCAGCAACATCGGGCACCGTGATGGCTGAAGAGAACAGGAAAGGTCGTCCTCGCTGACGCAGCCATTCGACAAATTTCGTTTTTCCGGCGACTACGCCGCCCATCACGCCAAAGGCTTTGGAAAAAGTTCCCACTTCAACATCCACACGGCCGTGCAGGTGGAAGTGATCCACAATGCCGCGTCCACCCTTGCCCAGCACACCCTCACCATGAGCATCATCTACCATCAGCATCAAGTCGTGGGCTTCGGCAATGTCGGCAATTTTGTCCAGCGGCGGAAAGTCGCCATCCATTGAAAATACGCCGTCAGTGATGATCAGTCCTCGTCGGAATTTACCTGTGTTTTCCTGGATCACGGCTTCCAATGAAGAGGGATCTGCGTGTGTATAACGCATAATGGGTGCGCCGGAGAGCCGGCAGCCGTCGATAATGGAGGCATGGTTAAGCTCATCGGAGAAGATCATGTCTTCTTTGCCGACCAGCGCCGGGATGGTGCCCAGATTGGCTGTGAAGCCCGACTGGAAAGTGATGGCGTCTTCAACACCCTTGAACTTGGCAATCCGGTCTTCGAGTTCAAGGTGCAGATCCATTGTTCCCGCGATGGTCCGCACAGCGCCAGGACCCATGCCATAAGAATCCATGGCTTGTTTAGCAGCGGCGACCAGGCGCGGGTGATTCGCTAAACCCAGGTAGTTGTTGGAGCAGAAATTCAACACGCGCTTGCCGTCAACAATCAGCCAGGCGCCCTGTGGTGACCCCAGCGTGCGGATGGTGTTATACAGCCCGGTGTCTTTCAGGTTTTTCAGTTCATCATCAATCCAATTTAATTTAGTGGACATAACTCCTCGATTTTTTGGTTGGGTCAACGTGTCAAATTAAATTATACCTGCAGTTCATTCTGCCCATGCGGAAATTCGGGTTGCTTTCATGCTGATTATTCGATGCTGACTTCCCATAGGTGAACGTGCGCGATCTCTCCATCATGCGGGTTGAGAATTTCGATGATCAGTTTGTCCACATCAAACGGCTGGCGATCCTGAAGCACCCTCTCACGATTGACCGCTGCGCTGCCGACCTCGTCTGTCAAGTTTATTTGGGATTCGGATCCTAAAAAGCCCTCAACTGTCACTCGGGTGGGTGTGCCGCCGATGATCACATTGACTGTGTGAATCTCTATCGGATTTTCAAATGTCAGGATCAGCCGCATGGGGTTGGCTTCTAAAGTGCGCACTAACGTGGTTGGATCACCATCAAACACCTGATCAATCTCGTTCATATCCAGGAGGGGAAATTGAACCGTGACAGGTTGATTATTGATGATCAGCGTTTTCGATTGGAGCGCCTGGCGTGCTGCTTTCTCTTCGGCAAGGATTGCATCGATATGATCCACGTATGCCAGGCGAACAAAATAGAAACCCGTTGATCCATCTGGATAGGGAAGCGTTTCTTCGATGATGATATCTGTGAACTTGCCGGATTTGGAGGCGTATACGAGGTCCTCTTCTGTCATTACAAATAGCAAATCACTGCCCAGGGGTAGATAGTTCAGTCCATAAGCATTGATATTGCCCATGCGGATGTTGGGGAGGTCATCTGCAAAATAGCGCAATAGCACATCAGGTGCATTTGCCCAGGTGGAGCTGACCAGGAGGGTTGTTTCAGGGTCACCCCGGGCAATTTCCGCGGCACGGGAGAAGACCTGCTTTCCGCCATATTGCATGCCAGCCAATCCGTAATCCTCATACCAGAGCGGTCCGTTGCGGAGTGCATCTCCCATCATCCAGAGACAATAACCCGCCAGGCAAAGGAACAGCACCAGGACAACCACAACCTGATTCAGGTTGTGGCGTTTTTTTAAAAGCCAGGTAATCGTCTGTTCAATGCCAAGGCTGATCAGGATGACAGTTGGAATGATGAAAACCAGCCCTCGAGTGATCCCCCAATCCACGATGGCTGCGCCACTTGGAGCTGCCAGGCTGGCAAGAAGGAGTGTGCGGTGGGCAGGGTTTTTAAATTGGCGAAGGGATTGGATCAGGCCGGTTAGCCAGAAGGGGAAGGCAGCAAGAGCAATATGTCCATAGCCTTTCATCGTATGACGAGCCAGGTCATGCTGATTCGAAAATAGCCAGGCGGGCAGATGGATGTTTGGCCACAGCCGTTCCAGGAGAGATGGGTTAGGCCAGAACCAGTAGAATGGATTGAGTCCCTTCAGGTAGCGGAGGATGTAATTGCCCACCTTTTCATAGAGTGGGAGGGGCTTGACCCAGTAAGAATTCAGAATGGTCAGATGTTGAAGCGTTTCCTGCCTGGTGGTCAGCACAAAACGCAGGTAGGGGAAAGCGAGGATGACCAGTATGCCTAATCCCGCAAGGGCGATTCTTCGATGCTGCCAGTGATAGCGCCAATCGGCGACCAGGAACATCAGTCCGCTCGTCACGACGATGATCTGCCCGGGGCTGTAGGCATAAAAAGCCAGCGCACCAAAGATCAACGACAGGTAGAGCATTTTTGGATTTTTCTGGCGATAGAGCAAATAAAAATACAGGAATCCAGCATACAGGGATGCCATTAGCACCGTCTCAAAGGCGGTGCGCGAATGCAGGAACCAGGCAGGGATTGCAGCCAGCACCAGGGCTCCGAGCCACCAGTTGGGCTGATCAAAGATTTGCTTCAGGGTCAGGCTGATTCCGACGGCGGCAACCAGTGAAAAAAGCACAGAAACGCCCCGTGTGACCCAGATGGATTTGCCAAAGATCAGGGCAGGTAAGACCTGGGCATAAACCGACAGGCTGAGGTTATATTGCCCGCCATTTTCAAAATAGGTCGGAAGAAGTATTCCCTCTGGGCTGCGAAAGCGGTTTGCCACCAGGTCAACGGCATGTTGGGTCTGAATGGCTTCGTCGGTAAAGAAGTAAATCGGGAAATCTGGCAGGCGGATGAGCCGCGTGGTGAGATAGACGAACAGAGAGAGCAAGAACAGAACCAGCGCCAGCCTGTTCTTTGGTTTCAAAGAGGCGTTTGACGGGCGTTGTTTGTGATTTTCACTGTTGGGTATTTCAGGCGGGAACATGCCAGCACTCCTGTGGTGACTGTGCCCAGATTATAGCATGTTTAATCAGGGGATTGCCGCTGTCATTTATTCGAACGGCCAGGCGATTTGTTGCCATTGACCCTGGCTGGCGGCAGGGTAGCCGCCAAAGGTGAACCAGATTGTTTTTTGGGTCGGATTGTAAAGATTGGCATAGACAGTGCCGTAATCTTCCTGATGCTGTTCGATTTGCGGATTGGCAAGAACGGCGATCAGGTCTCTTGCTTCAGGTGATTGGGATATGATGACAAGCCGTTCCTGCATTGCGGCCAGGCGCTGGACGGACTGTGGCGCATATTCGACTGCGGATTGGGGTGCGGGAAGCATCTGGTAGTGATTTGTGCCCGCAAGGAAGCCCTCCTGCAGACCCTGGCGCGCCACCCGCTGGCAGGCGCATTCCAACAGGGCGCCTGCTGGCTTGCTCTCATGGTTTTGCAGAGCAAAGATCAGCATGCTTCCGGTGCGTGTGGTGGACTGCAGCACCTGTTCCACCTCGTTAATGGTTTGACAGGTTTCAAGCATTTCGGACATCAAAACATAGGGCGTCCAGGCATCCGCTTTGGGCGTATCGAAGGAGGGCAGCCAGTTGTAGTGCAGCCACAAGCCAGCCTGGTTGATCCCGGTGGCAGCGAAGATCTCACCACGCATGCCGAAAATGAGCGTGCTCAATCTGCCAGGGATAGCCCGTTGGATGGCATACCCCCACAGATCAGGCGTCCACAGGTCATTGTTTCGCCCAACCCACAGCCCATCCTTGGTGGCCAGCAGGAAAGCGCTGCATCCAGCTGGACTACCGGCATCGGCATAACCCCATTCTGCCAACCGTTGTAACGAAACACCAGAACCAGCGGCGATCCCCCTGATTTCTTCCTGAAAACGCGCCGGTAAAGTTTCGAACCATGTCATTGCGCCCTGCTGCAGCGATTCAAAATCCAGGCTGCCAAATTTCAGCGGACCATTTTGGAGGTAATGCTGAATATCCTCTAAGAGGGAGGATTGGAGGTGGGTTCCCAGTTGTCTGCCTATCTGAAAGGGTGTGCCAGAAAGGCTTATCAGGCGATCCCCAAAAGTGTTGTGATTCATTGTCAAGATTTCCATCTTGGGTCCATTTTACTTTGAATAGGGCATCTCGACGAAAAATGGGGCACTTGATCTATGATCATAGTGCCAATCCAGTGAAGTTTAAGGTATGATATAACATCAGAACCACACCAAAGAAATCGAGATTGGATTGGACGGCAGAAAGAATGACTGACGAAATTTTCCCTGAACTATTTGAGCGGCTTGTTGATCTGGCTGCCTTTGCCTTTGACCCCGCTGAGGCAGAATACTTGCGGCAAGAGCTGAATAACCAGTTGAAAGCTATCCACCAGCTGGAGGCTGTCCCGCTTGCGGATGATGTTCCGCTGGCATCTCATGGCGTGGGTTATCCTCCACAATCCAGGCCTGAACTACGCAAGGATCTGTGGGTTCCCTTCGAAAACCCGGATGAGATCCTGGCGCAGGCACCCCAGGTTGAAGATCGTTACCTGGTAGTTCCCGATATTCCCCATACAAAGTTGGATTGACGCTTATGTCTGCATTAGATTACGCTGCACACACGATTGCACAAAAAGTGAACGCTGGCGAGCTGTCAGCTGTTGAAGTCCTTGAAGATGCGCTGGCACGGATTGAACAGGTTGAGGGTCGGCACGGTGCACTGGATTATGGTGAGCTGACCGATGAGGACAGGAAAAAGGTGCATGCCTTCATCACATTGACACAAGACCGTGCATATGCGCAAGCTCGTCAGGTGGATGCTCTGGTGAGTGCTGGTAAGTTGGCAGGCCCGCTGGCTGGGGTGCCGCTTTCCATCAAGGATATCTTCTGTGTGAAGGATACCCCCTCCACAGCAGCTTCCCGCATATTGTCAAATTTTGTTGCACCCTATACGGCAACGGCGGTTGAACGTTTGGAATCGGCAGGCGCACTGACCCTGGGTAAGGTCAACCTGGACGAGTTTACCCATGGCTCCTCCACAGAATCCTCTGCATTTCAGCCTTCCACGCGCAACCCCTGGGATCCAGACCGGGTGCCGGGGGGGTCTTCCGGCGGTTCCGCCGCGTCAGTGGCGGCAGGTGAGGTGATGCTTTCTCTTGGCACGGATACCGCTGGCTCGATCCGACAGCCCGCAGCTTTTTGCGGTGTGGTGGGGCTGAAGCCCACCTATGGGCGGGTTTCACGCTATGGTTTAATTGCTTTTGGATCGTCGTTGGATTGCCCGGGATCTGTGGCGCGGGATGTGCGTGATGCAGCCTTGATGCTGGGGGTGATGGCAGGTGCTGACCCACGTGACAGCACGGCTTCCTTGCATCCGGTGCCGGATTACCTGGCAATTCTTAGTGAAGGTGTGAAAGGGCTGCGCATTGGTTTGTCACCGGATTACATGCAGATTGCCTTCCCGGACCCACAAACCGGGGCACTTATTCGGCAGGAATTACCCGCAGAGATCCGCAATGCGACCCTGCGCGCAGCGGAAGCCCTAGCGGATCAGGGTGCTGAGATTGTGGAGGGCGTTCCCATGCCCAATATGGTCTATGGTATCCCGGCTTATTTTGTCGTCAGCCGGGTCGAGGCAGCCTCAAACCTCCATCGCTTTGACGGGGTGAAATACGGCTATCGAACGTCTTCGGAATTTCGCGATTTGCATGAAATGTATCGCAAAACTCGTGCAGAGGGCTTTGGTCTGCAGCCGAAATTGCGTATTTTGATGGGTATGTATGTGAGTGCGGCTCAATACAGCGAGCAGTATTACCAGCGGGCTTTACGGGTTCGCTCAATGATCCGCGCTGATTTTGAGTCCGCTTTCGATTCAGGTGGGGCTTACCGGCTGGATGCACTGCTGACGCCCACCACGCCCACCACTGCCTTCAAAATCGCCGATATTTATGGCGATTCTGTGCTGATGCAATATGCGGATCAATTGACGGTACCTGCTAATCATGCCGGCATTCCTGGGATTTCTATCCCAGCCGGGCTTGATGGGGATGGGCTGCCGATTGGGATTCAACTGCTGGCACCTGACTTTGGTGAAGAGATGCTCTTGCGGGTCGGGTATGCCTTTGAGCAAGCAACCGCTGATGCGGCATGGCGAAAACAAAAGCCGCAGGTTTTACGATAGGTAAGGGCAAGTGAAAATGACAGAGTATGAAACCGTAATTGGGCTTGAAACACATATCCAGTTAAACACAGAAACCAAGATCTTTTGTGCATGCAAAGCGGACTCGTGGGAAGACCCTCCCAACACCAACATCTGCCCGGTGTGCGCCGGGTTGCCCGGTGTGCTGCCGGTTCTGAATGAGGCTGTGGTTCGCAAAGGGGCACTGCTGGCAGCAGCCATGCATTCGGAATTTCGGTTAAAGTCATTCTTTGACCGTAAGAACTACTTCTATCCAGACCTGCCCAAGGGTTACCAGATTTCCCAGTATGACATGGCATTGGGTAATGGCGGTTATCTTGACCTGCCGATGCCAGATGGCTCGATCCGCCACGTTGGTATTACCAAACTGCATATGGAAGAGGATGCTGGCAAGACCAAGTATGAAAATGGACGCCGCTATGTGGACTTTAACCGCTGCGGCGTGCCGCTGGTGGAAATGGTGACAGAGCCGGATTTACGCTCGGCGGATGAGGCTGCGCAATACCTGATCCGGCTGCGCCAGTTATTACGCTGGCTGGGTATTTCAGAAGCGGATATGGAAAAGGGGCATCTGCGTTGTGATGCGAATGTGTCCATCAGGCCGGTGGGCAGCACCGTGCTGAACACCAAGACTGAGATCAAAAATGTCAACTCCATCGAAGCTGTACGCACTGCGATTATTAAGGAAGTTGAACGCCAGGTTGAACTGGTGGAATCGGGCGGCAGGGTGGAAGCCTGGACGCTGGATTGGGATGACACACATCATCGCCTGACCAAAATGCGTTCAAAGGAAACAGAAGCCGATTATCGCTACTTCCGTGAGCCCGACCTGCTGCCATTGGAGCTGGACGAAGCATGGCGCGAGGGCGTATTGGCTGACCTGCCCGAATTGCCGCTGGAACGACGGGCGCGCTTTTTGCAGGATTATGACCTGCCGGAGTATGACGCAGACATTCTGACAGCTGATCGGCCAATCTCGGATTATTTTGAGGCAGCAGTTGCTGCTTATGCTGGGGATCCTAAGGTGGTTTCAAACTGGATCATGAATGAGATCCTGCGCATGCTCAATGAGCAGGGCATCAGTGCGGATCAGCTCCTGTTGAAGCCTGATCAGCTGGCTGCAGTGATCAGGATGGTCGATTCGGGAACGATTAACAATGCCACCGGAAAAGCCCTGTTGAGCAAAGTGCAGCAAACTGGCAAATCACCGCTCGAAATTGTTGATGCGGAAGGGCTGGCACAGCTCAGCGATGATGCAGCGTTGCAATCCGTGATTGATCAGGTGCTGGCTGCCCATCCGGACGAGGTGATGAGTTTCCGCAGCGGCAAAGAAGGCTTGTTTGGCTGGTTTATGGGACAGGTGATGCGCGAAACGCGCGGCAAAGCCGACCCGCAGCTGACAAAGCAATTATTGCTGGATGCACTTTCAAAGCGAGACTAATCTCTTTGTACACATTATTTATCGCATGAATAGATAAGTTGTTTGTCTGAGTGAAATGAGTTATTGAGGGATCATAAATGCAATCCATTGGTCAATCTATTGTTCGTGTCGATGCAAAAGCAAAAGCGATGGGGCAAGCCCATTTCCCGGGGGATTTTAATCTGCCCGGTCAGCTTTATATGAAGATTTTATTTGCTAATCGTCCTCATGCGCGGGTGAAGGTGATTGATACCTCAGCCGCTGAAGCGCTTCAGGGCGTCGTGGCAGTATTCACGGCAAAGGATGTGCCGGATAACATCTATGGCATGATCTTTCCGGATCAGCCTGTTTTGTGTGGACCCGACTCCAATAACCCATACGGCGACAGGGTGCGCTTTGTTGGTGACCAGGTGGCGCTGGTGGTTGCTGAGACAGAAGCCATTGCGGCCAAAGCGCGTGATTTGATCCAGGTTGAGTTTGAAGACCTCCCGGTAGTTGCTTCGCTTGAGGAGGCACTTGCTGAAGATGCCCCAGTGATCCATCCGGATAAGGGTTCCAATACTTTTTGTTCTTATAAAATTCGACATGGCGATGTGGATGCAGCCTTCTTGAATTGTGATGTGATTGTGGAGAGTGAATATCACACCCCGGTGCAGGAGCATGCCTATTTGCAGCCCGAAGCCGGTCTCGCGTATCTTGACGAGCAAGGACGGATCACGGTTGTGGTTGGCGGGCAGTGTAACCATGAGGACCGCCATCAGATCGCTCATGCGCTCCAACTGCCAGAGGAGCAGGTGCGGGTCATCTACCCTGTGGTTGGGGGTGCTTTTGGCGGCAGGGAGGATG
>Ga0334892_1003377_pt1 | contig 10416 bp, 6 predicted proteins | sample GraSluR3_MG_4_FD_207213 | JGI IMG/M metagenome (GOLD analysis project Ga0334892, IMG submission 207213) | Sludge microbial communities from methane-producing bioreactor in Wageningen University, Netherlands - Granular Sludge_15_04-R3 | ecosystem: Engineered > Bioreactor > Anaerobic > Unclassified... | reverse complement strand
TATAAGCTACCAAGCAATAAAGCACCTAAATTTTTACTCATGCTTTTTGGTGGGCTATTTGGCGTATCCTCAAAATTCGTAAAACGCAATGTTGGGATTCCTGTTAAGTTTAACACATCGAAAAGCAAGAATGAGCTTGGACTAAACTACCGCCCCCTAAACGAAACGCTGGCCGATATGGTTCACCAAATGCACGAACAGGGCATTGTTTAGCGAGCCTATTAGCCATTAAATACAACTATTTTGCTAGCTTTACACCATGCTAAAGCTAGCAAAATATGCAAACAAAAATCCGCTATTTAGTTGAGATAGCCTACAAAGGAACCACCTATCACGGATGGCAGCGACAGCCGAAAGTCACAACCGTTCAGCAAACCCTTGAAGAAGCCCTCACAAAAGCATTACATACAAATGTAATTTGCATTGGCTGTGGGCGTACCGATGCAATGGTGCATGCTAGTCAGTTTTACTTTCACATCGATCTAGCATCGCCCCTCACTTTTGACCTAGCTCATAGGCTAAACAAAATGCTTCCGAACGACATTAGCATTCTCAGTTACAATCAGGTTGGTAGTTCGGTTCATGCTCAGCACACTGCAACATCAAGAACCTATAACTATTTAATTCACACCAAAAAGGACCCGCAACTTGCCGATTTAAGTTCGCTTTATCAGCATAGTTTTAATACTGCTGAAATGTGCAAAGCAGTTAGAATGCTTGCATCACATACTAACTTCGTAAACTTTTGCCGTTGCCCTAGTCGGCATAGCAGCACTATTTGCAATATCCACTCAGCAAAACTATTTGCCAATAAACAAGCAGAAATGCTGAGGTTTGAGATTAAAGCAAATCGTTTTCTTCAGGGTATGGTTCGGCTTATTGTACAACGATTAATTGATGTGGGTTCAGGTGAGATTTCTATTGATGAGTTCAGTAAAGTGCTAAACAACGAGATAAAACCTAAAAAAGTGATTGCTGCTTATCCGCAAGGTCTCTACTTAACCAAGGTCGATTATCCTGCAAATACAGTGATAAAAAGAGAAACCTCAAGCCCCTACTTTCAATTGCTTAGCAGTGCAGAATGGGAGTTGCTATCAGATTAGAAATTTCATTAGCATTGCCAAAAAACTGCATTTTACAAGAATAACGTAACAACTAAACGGTTAAATTTGCTGCTAAAACAGCAGTAATGATTACGTTTTTTGGATCTCTTCTGATATTGATTATTGGCTATTTCACCTACGGTTGGTTTGTTGAACGAGTTTTTGGCATCGACACCAAAAGAAAAACGCCTGCATACACTCATAACGATGGGGTAGATTATGTCCCTCTACCCTGGTGGAAAATATTCCTAATACAATTTTTGAACATTGCGGGACTAGGTCCAATTTTCGGGGCAATACTTGGAGCAGTATACGGCCCTATTGCATTTATTTGGATAGTTTTTGGTTGCCTATTTGCTGGCGCTGTCCACGACTACTTCTCCGGTATGCTTTCAATCAGAGATGGAGGAGCAAGCATCCCCGAAATTGTTGGAAAGTATTTGGGCAACGGATTTAAGCAATTCATGAGGGGATTTACTGTAATACTAATGATACTCGTAGGCGCAGTATTTATGGTTGGCCCTGCAGGAATATTGGCAAGCTTAACACCCGAAACTCTATCGAAAACGTTCTGGATTTACGCAGTGTTTGCCTATTACATTCTAGCAACCCTGTTACCTATCGATAAGGTAATTGGCAGAATATATCCGCTTTTTGGTGCTGCACTGCTTTTTATGGCTGTTGGTATTGGCATTGCAATGGTTGTAGGCAACTATGATCTGGTCAATCTTTCGGCTGATACAATGGTAAACATGAAAGCAAATGCCAGTGAATTTCCCGTTTTCCCTATGCTTTTCGTAACCATGCCTGTGGAGCCATTTCCGGATTTCATTCAACCCAAAGCCCATTAATGGCTCGTTGCTTAAAAAACGAAAAACTTGGGCGAAGAGTTTTCTATGGTGCAATGGTGGCCGAAGGCATTGTTGCGCTTATTTGGGCTGCTGCTGCAATGGCATTTTTGGAGGAGTAAAAGAGCTTAACCATGAACTTGCTGCACATCAAAACGATGCAGCCTGGGTGGTAAAGGTTATTTCAGATACAACGCTTGGCAAACTTGGCGGCATTTTAGCCATACTGGGGGTAGTTGCTGCTCCTATAACCTCGGGCGATACAGCATTCCGATCGGCAAGGCTAATTGTTGCCGATTTCATGAACTTTAAGCAGAAAAAAATATCAAGCAGACTGGCAGTGAGCATACCCATTTTCACGGTTGGGTTTTTGCTAACGCAATTCGATTTCGCCATAATATGGCGATATATGGCATGGAGCAATCAAACCCTTGCAACAATTGTGCTGTGGGCTATTACCTTTTACCTGCTAGTTGAGAAGAAAGGATATTGGATTACGCTTATTCCAGCAATCTTCATGACTGCTGTTATAGCAAACTATATTCTTATTGCACCCGAAGGGTTTAAGCTACCCCAATCCGTAGGTTATCCCATTGGCATTGGAGCAGCACTGCTATCAACATTGGCATTTTGGGTGGCTAAGCGCAAAATACAATCTGCTTAGGCCTGTCCCCCACCAAAATTCATTGGGAAAGGTGGAATACCCGAATTCGTTTCGCCAACTTTAATTGGTCCATGATTACTCTCAAACTTGGCAACATTATCCTTTAATGCGGCCAGCAAGCGTTTAGCATGATCGGGGGTTAAAATAACTCTTGTTTGAACTTTTGCCTTTGGCAAACCTGGCATAACCCTTACAAAATCGAGAATAAACTCCGATGCCGAATGAGTTATAATGGCCAAATTAGCATAGTTTCCCTGTGCAACATCCTCGGTAAGTTCAATATTCAACGGATTTTTCTTTTCGCTCATATCAGTAAAATTTAGTTTTGAGATGTTAAAGATAAAAAAAAGCGAGGGTTATGCCCTCGCTTTCCAAATATTAAACGCTATCTAGCTCTCGGCTATTGTGTCTTCCACAGCCTGATTTGCTTGAGCAATAAGCTCTTGATCCTCGTTTGAGTAAACAATCATGTTGTTGAAGTCGCGCAATCCGGTTCCTGCAGGAATTAGGTGTCCGCAAATAACGTTCTCCTTCAATCCTTGAAGAGTATCAACCTTTCCGTGGATTGCAGCCTCGTTAAGCACCTTTGTTGTTTCCTGGAAGGATGCTGCCGACATAAAGCTACTTGTTTGTAGTGCAGCCCTTGTAATACCTTGTAACACCTGATTTGATGTTGCAGGTACAGCATCGCGCGCAACGATGGGTTTTAAATCCTTACGTTTAAGAATTGAGTTCTCATCTCTTAGCTTACGAGCAGTGATAATCTGACCTGGGCGTGCTTCTGGCGAATCGCCAGCATCAACAACAATTTTCTTGTCAAAAATCCAGTCGTTCTCTTCCATAAACTCCCACTTATCAACAATCTGCTTCTCAAGGAAACGAGTATCTCCTGGATCATCAATATCTACCTTACGCATCATTTGGCGAACGATAACCTCAAAGTGCTTATCGTTAATTTTTACACCCTGCATGCGGTAAACTTCTTGAACCTCATTTACAATGTACTCTTGAACTTTGGTTGGACCTTTGATTGCAAGTATGTCAGATGGTGTGATTGCTCCGTCAGACAATGGAATGCCAGCGCGTACGTAATCGTTCTCCTGAACAAGAATTTGCTTTGATAGGGGAACAAGGTACTTCTTAACCTCTCCGGTTTTCGAAGTAATCATAATCTCTCTATTTCCACGCTTTACCTTACCAAACGATACTTCACCGTCAATTTCAGAAACAACAGCTGGGTTCGATGGGTTACGCGCCTCGAATAGCTCGGTTACGCGAGGAAGACCACCCGTGATATCGCCCGATTTACCAACAGCTCTTGGTATTTTTACAAGAATATCACCTGCTTTAACCTCTTTACCCTCTTCGGTAACGATATGTGAAGATACAGGTAAGTTGTACGATTTAAGCACATCTTTGCCCTTCATAATTTTCACCATCGGGTTCTTGGTACGATCGCGAGTTTCAATAATCACCTTCTCACGATATCCGGTTTGCTCGTCGGACTCTTCCCTAAAGGTTACATCCTTAATTACCGAATCGAAAGCAATCTTACCATCTGTTTCTGAGATAATCACAGCATTCCATGGATCCCACTCGCACAGATGTTGTCCTTTAGCTACATCATCACCATCGTTAATGTAAAGTTTTGAGCCGTAAGGGATATTATGGGTTGATAGCGTAATACCAGTATTCTTATCAATTATGCGCATTTCAGCCAGTCGACCAATAACCACATGATGGTTTTGACCTAGCTCATCAACCTTCTGAATGCTTTTAAGCTCTTCAATTTCCACTCGTCCATCGAATTTCGAAACGATTTTTGAGTCGGCTATAATATTCGATGCTGTACCCCCAACGTGGAAAGTACGAAGGGTTAGCTGTGTACCTGGTTCACCAATTGATTGTGCAGCAATAACTCCAACGGCTTCGCCTTTTTGAACCATTCGACCTGTTGAAAGGTTTCGTCCGTAGCACTTAGCACAAACGCCTCGTTTCGACTCACAGGTTAATACCGAACGAATCTCAACTTGCTCAATGGGCGAATCGGCAATCTCTTGGCTAATCTCCTCGGTTAGCTCCTCACCCGCTGCAATAATTAGCTTGCCTGTAAGCGGATGGTATACATCGTGAACGGTTGTTCTACCTAAAATACGCTCGTAAAGGCTCTCTACAACTTCTTCGTTCTTTTTTATAGCACTTGCTTGCAATCCGCGAAGTGTTCCACAGTCCTCTTCGTTAATAATTACATCTTGCGATACGTCAACCAAACGACGAGTTAGGTAACCCGCATCGGCAGTTTTCAATGCAGTATCGGCCAAACCTTTACGCGCACCGTGAGTTGAAATAAAGTACTCAAGTACCGATAACCCTTCCTTAAAGTTTGCAAGAATTGGGTTTTCAATAATCTCGCTTCCAGTTGAGCCAGACTTTTGTGGCTTAGCCATAAGTCCACGCATACCGCATAGCTGACGAATCTGCTCTTTCGAACCCCTTGCACCAGAGTCAAGCATCATGTAAACGGAGTTGAACCCTTGATTATCCTCTGCCAGTTTTTTCAGCAGCGTTAGAGTTAACTTTGCATTAGTGTGAGTCCAAATATCGATAATTGCGTTGTAACGCTCGTTATTGGTAATCAAACCCATATTGTAATTAGCCATAACCTCATCAACTTGGCTATAGCCTTCTTCAACGTAAGTTTCCTTTTCGAGGGGAACCATCACGTCATCGAGGTTAAACGATAAACCACCTTTAAACGCAAACGTATAACCTAAATCTTTAATATCGTCGAGGAATTGCGAAGTTCTGGCAATACCAACCTTTTTTAGTACCCGACCAATAATATCGCGAAGCGATTTTTTGGTAAGCAAATCGTTGATATAGCCCATTTCCTTGGGCACGAACTGGTTGAAAATAATTCTACCAACTGTAGTCTCTATATGCTCAAAGGTTACGGTTCCATCCTCATTATGGATTGGCAAACGCACTTTTACATTGGCATGCAGCTCAGCAACTTTTTCGTTGTAGGCAATAATTGCCTCTTCGGCAGAGTAAAATCTAAGCCCTTCGCCTTTGGCACCCTTACGCGACTTGGTAATGTAGTAAAGACCAAGAACCATATCCTGCGATGGTACTGTAATAGGAGCACCGTTAGCAGGGTTAAGGATGTTGTGCGAACCAAGCATCAGAATTTGAGCCTCAAGAATGGCCTCATTTCCAAGAGGAAGGTGCACAGCCATTTGGTCACCATCGAAGTCGGCGTTAAATGCAGTACATGATAGTGGGTGAAGTTGAATTGCTTTACCTTCAATAAGTTTAGGTTGAAAAGCCTGAATACCCAAACGGTGAAGCGTTGGAGCACGGTTCAACAGCACGGGATGGCCTTTAAGAACATTTTCAAGAATATCCCAAATTACAGGATCCTTTCTATCAACAATCTTTTTAGCCGATTTAACCGTTTTTACTATTCCTCTCTCAATAAGCTTACGAATAATAAATGGCTTGTAGAGCTCTGCTGCCATATCTTTGGGTAAACCACACTCATGCATTTTCAGCTCAGGACCTACAACAATTACCGAACGAGCCGAGTAGTCGACACGTTTACCCAGTAGGTTTTGACGAAAACGTCCTTGTTTCCCTTTTAGGCTATCGCTAAGCGATTTTAGCGGACGATTGGCATCTGTTTTAACGGCATTGCTCTTGCGTGAGTTGTCGAATAGTGAATCCACTGCCTCTTGAAGCATCCTCTTTTCGTTACGAAGAATTACCTCAGGGGCCTTTATTTCGATAAGCCTTTTAAGGCGATTGTTACGAATAATTACGCGACGATACAAATCGTTAAGATCCGAAGTGGCAAAACGTCCTCCATCGAGGGGAACAAGTGGCCTTAGCTCGGGCGGAATTACGGGAATAACCTTTAAGATCATCCACTCTGGATTATTAATTTGAGCCGATTCACGGAATGCCTCAACAACCTGTAAGCGCTTTAGCGCTTCGTTTTTACGCTGCTGTGAGGTTTCGTTATTCGCTTTATGGCGCAAATCGTAGCTAAGCTCATCGAGCTTAAGGCGCGAGAGCAACATGTGAATTGCCTCTGCTCCCATACCAGCAATGAACTTGCTGGGATCGTCATCGTCGAGATGTTGATTTTCCTTGGGTAAAGTTTCGAGGATATCGAGATACTCCTCTTCGGTAAGAAAATCTAGGTAGCTAACATTCTCGGCAATCCCAGGATTTATCACTATGTAGCGCTCGTAGTAGATAATTGAATCGAGCTTTTTAGTTGGCAAACCAAGTAGGTAACCAATTTTATTTGGCAACGAACGGAAATACCAAATGTGCGCAACTGGAACCACTAGATTAATATGGCCCATTCGCTCACGACGAACCTTTTTTTCGGTAACTTCAACACCACACCTATCGCACACAATGCCTTTGTAGCGAATACGCTTGTATTTTCCACAATGGCACTCATAATCTTTCACTGGCCCAAAAATTCTCTCACAGAACAATCCATCGCGCTCGGGCTTATACGTTCTATAGTTAATGGTCTCGGGTTTAAGAACTTCACCGCTCGACCGCTCTAATACCTCTTCTGGAGATGATAGGCCAATAGTTATTTTGGTGAAGTCGGTTTTTACCTTATTTTCCCTTCTGAACGACATATTCTAAGTATTATAAAGTTAAGCTATTGGCAAAGTGAGCGCTTTGCTCACTTTGCTATGGTAACAACTCTCTTAATCGAGACTAACGTTAAGGCCAAGGCCTCTTAGCTCGTGCAGTAGCACATTAAGCGATTCAGGAATACCTGGACGAGGCATTGGTTCGCCTTTAACAATTGACTCATATGCTTTAGCGCGTCCCATTACATCATCCGATTTAATGGTTAATATCTCCTGAAGAATGTGAGATGCTCCAAAGGCCTCGAGTGCCCAAACCTCCATTTCACCAAAACGCTGACCACCAAACTGTGCTTTACCACCAAGTGGTTGCTGGGTAATGAGCGAATATGGACCAATTGAACGAGCATGCATTTTATCATCAATCATATGCCCAAGTTTAAGCATATAGATTATACCCACTGTAGCGGGCTGATCAAAACGTTCGCCTGTTCCACCGTCGTATAGGTAGGTTTTACCTGAACGAGGAAGACCAGCCTCATCGGTGTACTTATTAATCTCGTCGATTTTAGCACCATCAAAAATTGGCGTGGCAAACTTAAGTCCAAGTTTCTCGCCTGCTCATCCTAGTACAGTTTCGTAAATCTGTCCAAGGTTCATACGCGAAGGTACACCAAGTGGGTTCAGCACTATATCTACAGGTGTTCCATCTTCGAGGAATGGCATGTCTTCATCGCGAACAATTTTGGCAACAATACCCTTGTTCCCGTGTCTACCTGCCATCTTATCACCAACCTTAATCTTACGCTTTTTAGCAATGTATACCTTGGCAAGCTGAACAATACCCGCTGGCATTTCATCGCCAATGGTTACGTTAAACTTCTTACGTTTATGATCAGCTTCAAACTCCTTATACTTGAGGATGTAGTTATGGATTACCTTTTTAATGGTCTCGTTCTTCTTCTTGTCTGTAGTCCATTTATTCGCATTGATATTTAGGTAATCGATCTCGGTGAGCATCTTTTGGGTAAACTTCACTCCTCTCGGAATGATTTCCTGTCCGAATAGATCGGAAACACCCTGAGACGTTTTGCCGTTTACAAGGAAGAAGAGCTTATCGATTAACTTCTCCTTTAAGGAGTTAACATTGGCGTTAAATTCCTCATCAAGTTTAGCAACCAAACTCTTCTCGCTTCCTTTTCCTTTCTTGTTATCTTTTACAGAGCGAGAGAAAAGCTTTTTGTCGATAACTACACCATGTAGTGAAGGAGAAGCCTTAAGCGATGCATCTTTCACATCACCAGCCTTGTCTCCAAAGATTGCCCTTAGCAGTTTCTCTTCGGGTGTTGGATCGGATTCGCCCTTTGGCGTAATTTTACCAATTAGAATGTCGCCAGGAACAACATTAGCACCGATGCGAATCATACCGTGCTCATCCAAATCTTTTGTAGCTTCTTCGCTAACGTTTGGAATATCGGCTGTTAACTCTTCAACACCACGTTTTGTGTCTCTAACCTCAAGCACAAACTCATCAACATGCACCGAAGTGAACACATCTTCACGCACTAGACGTTCGCTAATAACAATAGCATCCTCAAAGTTGTAACCTTTCCATGGCATGAATGCCACCTTGAGGTTACGGCCTATGGCAAGTTCTCCCTGCTGCGTTCCGTATCCTTCGGTAAGAATTTGACCTTGCTTAACCTCTTGCCCTTTGCTAACCATTGGTTTTAGGGTAACTGAGGTATTCTGGTTCGTTTTCTTATATTTAGGTAGTTTATAACGCTTAATTTCAGGATCGAAGCTAACAAAGCGCTCCTCTTCTGTTTGGTTATAACGAACTACAATCTCGTCTGAATCAACGTATTCAATCACACCATCTTGCTCAGCAACAATTTGCACTCGGCTATCGCGAACAACCACACCCTCTAAACCAGTACCTACAATTGGTGCTTCGGGTTGTAGAAGTGGAACTGCCTGACGCATCATGTTCGATCCCATCAGCGCACGGTTTGCATCGTCGTTTTCGAGGAATGGGATTAGCGAAGCTGCAATTGAGGCAATCTGATTAGGCGCAACGTCCATCATGTCAACTTTCTCCCTTTCGGTAAGCGGAAAATCGGACTCTAACCTCGATTTAACCTTAGCGTTAAGAAAGTTGCCTTCCTCATCGAGTGGTGCATTTGCCTGCCCTATGGTTTTAAACTCTTCCTCTTCAGCGCTAAGGTAAACTACGCCTTCGTTGGATAAATCAACCTTACCGGTTTCAACTTTACGGTATGGGGTTTCGATAAAACCAAGGTCATTTATTCTGGCGTATACGCAAAGCGATGAAATAAGACCAATGTTCGGTCCTTCAGGAGTTTCAATCGGACAAAGTCTGCCGTAGTGGGTATAGTGTACGTCACGAACCTCGAATCCGGCACGTTCACGCGATAAACCACCTGGGCCTAATGCCGATAAACGGCGCTTGTGGGTCATCTCAGCTAGCGGATTGGTTTGATCCATGAACTGAGAAAGCTGGTTTGTACCGAAGAACGAATTAATTACCGATGAAAGGGTTTTGGCATTGATTAAATCAATGGGTGTAAACACCTCGTTGTCCCTAACGTTCATGCGTTCGCGAATGGTACGAGCCATACGGGCTAAACCAACGCTAAATTGGTTCCCCAGCTGCTCTCCCACGGTACGCACACGGCGGTTGCTTAGGTGGTCAATATCATCTACATCGGCTTTTGAGTTGATAAGCTCGATGAGATATTTAATAATCTCAATAATATCCTCTTTGGTAAGTACCTTAACATCAATTTCGGTGTTAAGGTTAAGCTTTTTGTTGATCCTGTAACGGCCAACCTCTCCTAGGTCGTAGCGCTTATCGGAAAAGAATAGCTTATCGATCACGTCACGCGCGGTTGCCTCGTCGGGTGGCTCGGAGTTACGCAGCTGTCGGTAAATATGCACAACGGCTTCTTTCTCGGAGTTACAGGGGTCTTTATGTAAGGTGTTATAGATAATGGCGTAATCGGAGATATTGTGATCCTCCTTATGCAGAAGAATTGTTTTAGCACCAGAATCTACTACATCGTCTATATGTTCGTTTTCAAGTATAGTTTCTCTATCGAGAATTATTTCATTCCTTTCAATGGATACAACTTCGCCGGTATCCTCATCAACAAAGTCTT
>Ga0334892_1003375_pt1 | contig 10433 bp, 10 predicted proteins | sample GraSluR3_MG_4_FD_207213 | JGI IMG/M metagenome (GOLD analysis project Ga0334892, IMG submission 207213) | Sludge microbial communities from methane-producing bioreactor in Wageningen University, Netherlands - Granular Sludge_15_04-R3 | ecosystem: Engineered > Bioreactor > Anaerobic >... | reverse complement strand
GGCAATTGCAAAACTAAATTGCAGCAATAGAGACAATAATACTATGGCAGCAACAGTAATTATCTTTTTTGATAGAATATTCTTTTTCATAAAACCTCCTAATGATTGAGCAGTTTTTATTACTCTCTATCTATAGCTCAAAAATAATCTTTTTGATTACTACTTTTAAAAACCTATCATTTTTTAACTAAAAAATTTCAATTAATTACTAATAGCATTATTCTTAATACTTCTTTCTGAGCAAGTCTTCAATTGCCTTTTTGCTACCCATAAATGGCCCTTCTGCTTCCATCTTTAAACTTACTGCTGCAGCTGCCCAGTCAAGCGCCTTTTGGGGAGAATTTTCTAATCTCTTGAGCATATATGTGGAAATTACAGTATCACCACGACCACTGCGTCCAACGATATTTTTTGGGTAAAAGTTACTTTCATAATATTTTTTGCCATCATAGAGAAGAATTCCATCACGATGTGTTATTACAACTTCTTCAGGCCCATATTCTGCTAAAATCCGTGCAGATTTTTTTATGTCATTCTCTCCTGTAAGAAATTCTGCCTCTACAGCATCCGCCTTCAATACGTTAATCAAGTATAGGTAATTACCTATTTCCGGCCATTCTTTATTTGCCAATATATTGTCCTCAATAATCCTTATATATCCCTGAACATCTAATGAAATCAGGGAATTTTTTTCTCTTATTTTTTTAATCACATTTACTGGTACTTCTCCCCTGATTGAAGGACCAATGGCAAATATTCTGGAATATATATCATTAACTTCTTCTACAGTGAAAGGGCCAGCAGAGTTCTTAAAATGGATTATTCGATAATCAGGATTATTTGTAGGGTATTCTATTACTAATTCAGTAGATTTGGCTGTATATTTTACAAAGACATCCACCCCTGCCTGTTCTAATTTCTCCACTACATGTTTATCTTCACTTGACAATCTGGTTATTGCGGCAACTTTTGAGCCTAAACAGGCAGCCATGTGAGCTCCATAATTGATTGCCCCTCCATCAACATGTCTGGTTCCCTCATTAGATATAATAGTATCTTTTGTATAATGACCCAAAACTGCAATATCATATATTTTGTTTTCCATATTTTTCTCCATTCATACCCTTATCTTCTTAAAATTTGAATTCACCTTTTGCTTTATATAGTGCCTGCTTAATCATGTAAAAGTGCATTAAATTTTTAAAGCTATTACTTTTTAAGCGATGTTTTACCCAATAATCTTTCTGTTTTGCAATCATAGATAAGCAAACTATTCTCTATAAAATCTAATCCTACCTCTGTTTCAGGATCATGAATAACCCTTTCTTCCTGTCGCACGGTAAAAAATATCTTTTTATTATAAACTCTTGTGAAAATATCGGCCCCTGTTGGCAAAGTTGAATATATTTTAAAATTTAGTGACTTCTTTTTATCTACCCTGGTAATTTTAATATCTTCCGGCCTTACTGCAAGGGTAACTTCTTGATTAATATTCACACCATCAATTTTAACTAAAGGGAAAAATAGTTCATCAGCTGCCAGACCGAACTGTCCATCTTTTTCACAAATCTCTCCCTTAACCATATTGATTCTTGGGGTACCAACAAATTCGGCTACAAAAAGATTAGAGGGATTCTTATATAATTCCATAGGTTCATCAATCTGTTGTAATTCACCTTTATTCATAACCACCACTTGTGTGCCAAGTGACAATGCTTCGATTTGGTCATGAGTAACATATACAATTGTTTGTTTCGTTTTGCTGTGGATTCTTTTTAATTCTGTCCGCATATCAACTCTTAATTTTGCGTCAAGATTGCTTAAAGGCTCATCCATCAACAGGCAACTCGGTTGCGGGGCTAAACTTCGAGCCAACGCCACTCTTTGCTGTTGTCCTCCACTTAATTCAGACGGATATCTTTTTAACAAATCATCTATTCCCATTAATTTAGCGATTTCTTGTACTCTTTTTTTAGTATCCTGGGAAGACACTTTACTCATTTCAAGTCCGAAAGCAATATTTTGAAATACAGTCATATGTGGCCATAAAGCATAACTTTGAAAAATCAACCCTACATCTCTATCTCCGGGAGACATAGAAAAGGCTTCTTCAGAAGAGTATACCAATTTATCACCCATATATATCTTACCTTTTGTTGGCTCCTCTAACCCAGCAATCATTCGCAAAGTGGTAGTTTTACCACAACCAGACGGGCCTAAAAAACACATAAAGCTACCATCAGGTATTTTTAAACTAAAATTTTTAACAGCTATAACTTCTCCCCATGATTTTGTAACATTTTCCAATACAATATCCGGCACTTGCTTAACCTCCTAACCCTTTTGATAGATCACTTTTTGTTATTTTTTGAACAATAGCACATAATATTAATACAACAAAAATATTGATTAATAGTAAGGCATTTGAAATAGAATAATATCCATAATCAGTATATTTAAAAGTCAAGGTAGTCAGCAAATGAGTACCAGGTGTGATTAGAATTATCAATAAACTTAACTCTCTCATTGCCGAAACCATCGGCAGCAATATACCGCTTAATAAATTACTTTTTTGCAGAGGCATTATAAGTCGACGCATCCTGGTAAACCAACCGGCTCCGGCAATAATCCCAGCCTCTTCTATTTCGTGGCCAAGTTGCATCATTCCGCTAATACCTGCTCTGGTAGCAAATGGTAAATTTTTTACCGTGGTTACTAATATTAAGAGGGCAAAAGTGCCATATAGACTGGGTATAAAACCACGCGGTTTGGCAAATAGTGATAGATAAATTGCACCAAAGGCAATACTTGGAATTAGGTAAGGCAAAAATGAAACCTGGTCTAATGATTTAGAAAGAAAAGTTCCTCTTAGCCGGACAACCGTGTAACCTATCAATAAACCGGCTATTGCGCAGAAGAACGAAGATAAAAGGCCTAGCTTTAGACTATTCCAGGTAGCCTGCCACATTTCCGGGCTCCGCAATACGCCCGGAGTACCCGAAAGTATATGAGGATCCCCTTTTCCTATCCAGTATTGTAAAGTAAAATTGGATAAACTATAATCACCCGGCACTTTCACAAATGTTTCAATAGCTAATACTATTATTGGAACAAAAACTACAAAGGTGAAAAATAAAATTACTAAAGTCATGATTAATGGTGTTGCTTTGCCTAATTTTACAATATTCTTAGTTGCAGCTTTCCCGGTTATTGTAACAAATCCCTTGCGAGTACCGACTATTTTTTGGTTAACATATATAAATGAAATTGCTAATAATATCATTACCAATGCTAACAGGTAGGCTATTCCTGGGCTTCCGGTCTGTAAATTTGAAAACAGCTTGGTAGATAATACTTGAAAATTAACAGGTCTTCCAAGAAAAGCAGGTGCACTGAAAGACCCCACCCCTCTGGCAATGGTAAGAACCCAGCCGGATAGTACCGCCGGTGCAATTAAGGGAAAAACGATTTTACGAATTGTTATTTTTTGATCTGCTCCCAATACTAAAGCTGATTCTTCTAACCTGGTATCAATCTCGCGCAAACCACTTCCAATGAGTAAAAATGAAAAAGTATAATAATGCAAAGCCATAACAATTATTATTGGCAAAGGCCCGAAAGACATCCACGTTGGTGGTGTAATCCCCAAATATTCTAAGATTCCTGCAGAACCCCCAATTGTTCTATTTTTAAATATATTTATCCAGGCTAAGGCTAATGTCCAGGAAGGTAATATATATGGTGTTATTGCAATTCTGGCAAAAAACCTTCTGCCTGGCAAATCTGTTCTTACTACAAGCCAGGCTAAAATACCACCGATTAAAACAGCTATAGCAGACATGGGGAAAATTACTATTAAAGTATTTAAAAATGGTTTGTAAAATAATACATTTTTCATATTACTTAAAAAAGTTCTAACTAAGTAATATGTAGTAAAATCACCAGCATTTTCATCATCAAGGAACAGAGCATCTCTCGGATGCAGGGTCAAACTGCTCTGAACCATTGAAACCAGAGGTCCTATTATTAAATAAAGCAATATGACAAATAAAATGATACTCAATATAAATGGAGGGTTTCTAAAACTTCTTCTGGTAATATTTGAAAATCTCTTAAAAAATAAGTTTTTATTTTCCTTTTGTTTCTTGGCTGTTTGCATTACAAAATAATTCCTCCCCTTTAAAATAAACTGTCTTTTAATGTTTTGATATCTAATTATTTAAACCTTGACCTTGGTTTTGCCTTTTATAAGATTTTATTGATTTGCTATTAAGGTATTAAATTAGGGTAGACTTCCCCCGAACAATTCTATTTAATCATTCGGGGGATTATTGATTCATCTGTTTCTTAACTGATAGACATAAACTAATTAAAATATGTTGTTATAATAAGTTTGTTGCTGTCTATCGATTTAAAACCCAGAAATCAAGTACATCACGGAAATATTCTGCTGTTGCTTCCATTGTTAACGGCCAGGTAACTTCTTTCCAGGCATCTAATCCACCCAGGGGATTGTCTGTATTATATGAATTTTCAGGATTAGTTGAGAAATTGCCCATATCCTGTGTCCAGGCATTTACTCCAGCATCTGTAAATAGAGTTCTAATAAATAATTTTGCAGCATTTGGGTGAGGAGCATTGTTTACCAATAGGCCATATGCCGGGTAGTGGTATCCATTAATAGGATTAATTTTCTTTTCTGCAACTGCTAAAGCCATATTTTGTTCTTCATTTAATCTTAGTTTTCCTACTGTTGCAAATCCAATTGGTGGATCTGATTGTCCTCGTGAACCAACTGCCTCAGCAGTATCATCATCACTTCCCACTGCAACTACATTATTTTGGGCTAATCTTTTTAAGAATTCCCAACCTGCATTTTCTGTAGTCAATTCAATTTTTTCACCAAAATAGTCCTCATAAGCAGCTGCCATTGCATCTGCATGCTTTACAATCTCTGCAAAAAAACTAATATTTGTAGAAGTAATTTCCGGGTCTCTCATGATAACCTTCCCGGTCCATTTTTCAGTGGTCAATTCCCATAAATTAGTAACAGGGCATTCATCGTATACTTCGGTATTGTACAGAAGGGTTCTCGGCTGAACTAAAAATACCAACGGATCAAGGTATTGTTCATCAACAACACCCTTATACATTTCAGGAACAAAATTCTCAACATATCCTGCTGGCAATAATTGTTTTGCAACTCCCAGAATATCTTCTGCCATGATAAAGTCAACTTCAAACACACCTGCTTCCTGTTCACGAACTATTCTCTCAGTGATTTCCATATCACTCATTTTTGCATGGTTTACCGATATTCCATACTCTGACATCATAACATCTTCAACCCTGGCAACCCTGCTGGAAGTCCCGTAAGTAACAACTGTACCCTCTTCTTTGGCCTTTGCAATAATCTCATCCCAATCCTGTTCTTGAGCACATACAGCCGCAACACAAACACTCGACAATAAAAAGATTGTAATACAAATAAAAATAAATGGTTTTAAATTAAATTTCATTTTCGCCTCCAAACTTAAAATATTTTTTTTAAAACTACGCTAATTTTCATTTATCTTTTACTATTCACCCCCCCCTCAAATAATCATTATTTGGTACATTTTATGTCCTGTTTGAGAAAATATTTCTTTATTCTTGTTAATTATTTATTTATAAGTGCTGTCTGTCAGCAGCAATTTTCATTAAATATATATTACATATTCAAATCTAACTTAAGAACAAAATTTTTTTGTTTTTTTTTTTAGAGAAATTCTTAATTTCTTATTTTATGGATTAAAGCTTACATCAAGCTAATCAGAAATGTAGTAGTTTTGATAATTAAAGAAAACTATACACATGTATAATTTTTATTAATTTCAAGCGGTTGTTAAACAATAGCTTATAATTTTCAAAGAGCACTCTGAATAAAATTTAAGCAAATTTCTAATCTAATTCTTTGTTTAACAATTTCTATGTAAGATTTTTTGAAATAATGCAATCGGTTGCACTATCATATTAACATATTACTTTTACTCTGTCAATTCAAAAAATTATTTAATTAACATTTTTTGGTATATTTGACTATGGATTTCTCATAATTTATTATAATGTTATAATTAGCATATTAAATTTTCATTTTCAGATAATCCTGTACTTAATACAAAGCTTTAAATATTATTAAGTAGCAATACGGGTATCTGAAAATCCTTATTTTTTAACAAATCATGAAGGAAATATCTCAATGAATGCAAATCAAAATACCTGGATTAAGGCTGTTTTTTTTGATATGGGTGGTACCTTGGAAGATGTTTATTATGATTCCGGTATAAGACTAAACGCCTCTCAAATTATCTTACAGATTCTCCGTCAAAACAATTTGGACCCTGGCTTAACAATCAAAGACTTTCATGAATTATTAACGAGCAGTCTTAAAGATTATAATGCTAAAAAAATAAAAAATAATAAGGAAATCAGGGGGGCTGATTTCTGGAATAAATATGTATTTAAAGATTTTAATATTTCTGAGACCAAAGTTAACCACATAGCTGAATTGCTAACCTTTTTTTTAGAAACAATGTATTTTCAAAGGACAATGCGGGAAGAAGTACCTTACGTGTTAGAAAGAATAAAACACAAAGGTCTTAAGGTAGGCTGTATCAGTAATATTATGGGTACTATTCAGGTTCCTTATTGCCTGCAAAGCTATGGGATATTAGAATATTTTGATACTATAATTCTATCGTGTTTATATGGTTTGAGAAAACCCGATCCTGGTATTTTTCATTATGCAGCGAGGATGGTCAAGGTGAAACCGGCTCAATGTGTTTATGTTGGTGACACGATTTCACGTGACATTATTGGTTCAAAAAATGCCGGTTTTGGCTTATCCATATTAATTCCTTCTTTTCTCACTAAAAAAAATGATTCACTGGTAAAAAGTGAAAAAATAAACCCGGATATTGTTATCCAAAATTTAAAAGAACTGTTAGAAGTTATCTAAAAGATTGGTTAATTTATTATATATAATCATCAAATTAGCATAATAGCTTTTTCCTGTTTATTCAGGATTATACAATGCAGACAATGTTAGTAAATCTTCAAACTTACCTATATAATAATCCGCCTCTACATCAGATTCATAATTAAAACCTATGGTCTGAAGGCCAGCACGCTTGGCAGCATTAATCTCTCTGGATTCGTGACCGACAAACATCGCTTCTTCTTTTTTTACTCCCGCCTCTTCTAATGCAAAGGTAAACATGCGCAAATCCGGTTTACGGGTTTTTAATTCCATTGAATTTGCATAAGCATCCCATAAAACGTTCAGCCCTTTTTCCTTAAACCATGCCAATTTAACTGATTTGTCTACTTCAGCATCGGTAATAATTCCAATCAAAAAACCTCTCTTTTTAAGAGTTTCAAGAGTATCATTAACCTTAGGGAATAATGTAATATTTCCGTGGTCCTTCTTGATTGCTTCCTGCCCTTCCTGTAAAATAGTGGAATCATTTATTCCAAATACTTCGAGAATTTTATTTAGATATTCAATTTGTGTAATCTGACCCCTTAGAGCTGAATCGTGTATTTCTTCCATTTCAGGAGTAAAAACTTCTTCTAATGGCTTTGTAATCTCATACTTTTGTAAAAATTGCTTTAAATAATAATTTTTTTTATCCTTTTCTCTATAATAAAGTACACCATTGGCATCAAAGAAAATTGCTCTCATTTTACATCCTCCTATATTAATACCTTCTTAATATTTTCAAAATAAAAATTGGCAATAAATTTATTATTATCTAAAGCTGTTACCAATACCAATTTATCTGAAAACAATTTAATTATCAATAGTTAATTTTAGCATTTTTAATCTCTTTGACTTAAAAACCTTGCCATAGCATGTTTTGTTGCTTTATTTGAATAATTATTACATTTATTTAAATAATTTCTTGTAAAATCCCAACCGACAGTATTTTTATAATTGTTTTTATTTATGATTTCTTCTAATAATCTCTGAATTATAATTTAGAACAATTATTAAAATAAATAGTGTATAATTTTTTTGGAAAATAATACAATTTAAACAGTTGTAAAATTTAAAATTAAAATAGCACTTTTCTTAAATATTTTCATTAGACAACACAAAATATTTGTGACAATCTATTTAATTAATTTGTAACACAGTCCTTTATCATTTTAATATTTCTCAGGTCGTCTTCATCAGATTCTTTGGGCGTCTCTAATATGTATGGGATATTTTGCAAAGATGGTTGTTTCAATAAATTCCTGAATCCTTCCAGTCCGATATGTCCTTTTCCTATGTGTTCATGCCTGTCTTTATTCGAACCTAAGGGATAACGGGAGTCATTCAAATGAAAAACTTTTATTTTTTTAAAGCCAATAAGTCTATCCAATTCTTTTATCATCCTGTCTATCCCTTCTTTTTCAGATAAATTATACCCGGCAGTAAAAGCATGACAGGTATCAATACATACTCCAAGATTCTGTTTACAATTAATACCTCTTAAAAGGTATCTGAGCTGAGAAAAATTATAGCCTAAGCTTGTTCCGGAACCAGCAGTATTTTCCAGTAAAACAAAGGTTCTCAGATTTAATCTTTTGCTCTGTTCAAAGGCATTATTCAATGCTTTTATAATTCTATCTAACCCAAATTTTTCACCTATACCTCGATGTGCACCTGGATGTACTATTAAATAGGGGGTATAACTTTTGGGCAATAACAAATCGGCCCTTTTCATCTCTTCGATAAAACTGTTAATTGATTTGGAATAGATTATTTCATCAGGAGAAGCTAAATTAATTAGGTATGATGTATGAAAAAAGATTGGATAAATCTCTGATTCAATGAGATTTTTTTGAAAGTTATTTATTTCTTGGGCTTTAAAAATTTTTTCTTTCCATGATCGGGAATTTGCTGAAAATATCTGCATTGTATTTATCCCTAAGTTTTTTGCCCTTAGAATTGACTTTTCTATCCCCCCGGAAATGGAAACATGACACCCTATTTTTAACAATAAATCCCTCTTAAATATTCTTATTTAACCAAGATTGCCTTGAAATAAATGATAATTTTCTTACAATATAATAAATAATTAATTACTTCACTACCAACACACTACAATCTTTTGCCTCTTGTATAATTGCATTACTAACACTTCCCAATAACATTTTTTCTAAACCACCGAGCCCTCTACTGCCAACCACAATCATATCAAAGCCTTCCTTTTGGGCAATTTTTACAATTGTATCAGAGGCATGGCCTTCCTTTAAAATAATGCGTGCCTTGATATGCTTATCTTCAAATAACTTTGTATATTCTGATAACTTCTTTTCCCATTCAGACTTTTCCTTATCACTGATTTTCTGGAGCTGCTTAATAAATTCGGGGTTCATCCCTAAATTTGCATAGGGGTACACAGTTGTGGAGTTATGATCATGAACATGGATTATTGCCACCTCATTAGCATTACACCCTTCAGCAACCAGCAAAGCTTCTCTGATTGCTTTCTTGCTATGCTTAGATCCATCAGTACACACCATTATTTTCATTTTTTCCTCCCTTTCTTTAATTACAATTATAGTTAATTAATAATGAAAATTACCATTATTAAACTAATCTTATAAATTATAACACATAGGAAATATGAATAAAAAACTGCAGCTTCTTAATGGTTATAATTATAGTTTCCGGTATATTTCTAAGCATTATCTATGGTATCAAAGTAATTATGTAATTATTCTTATTTCCTCTAACACTATTTATCTTGCTTAATGTCTATTAATTTTTTGACTCCAAGCAATACAAAAGGGTCAGGATTATTATTAATACTAAAAAATTTAACCTGGCCCTTCAATTTTTCTGGTGGAGATAAGGGGATTCGAACCCCTGACCTCTGCGATGCGAACGCAGCGCTCTCCCAACTGAGCTATATCCCCATAAAAAGTTTGCTTATTATTTATTATAGTTACAAAACATGCTTTTACATTTTACTACAATCAAAAAAATATTGCCATATGCATTCCCATTATTTATTATGGCTTATTTATCATTCATTTTTTCATACCATTACAAGTTTATTTCTTAAATTTTTCCCTTTTTTAGATTACTTTCTATTTATCTGCTGTTAAAATACAATTATTAAATAATGCATCCTATTTCTATGATATTAAATTGATTGTGTTTAAAATGTTAGGTTCAAGCATTTCAGTTATGCAATTACTGCAAAAACTATGGGAACTAATATCTTTAGAAGAACCAATCTACACAAATGTAGTAGTGATATTACAAAAAGATCTCTTTCATATTTCATAGCCAAACCTGCTAATACTGTAAATCCGCCTGGAGCAGAAGACAAAAAGCAGGTCAGCTTATCCCATCCGGTAATTTTATGAATTAAATATGCTACAAAAAATGAACT
>Ga0334892_1003373_pt1 | contig 10444 bp, 7 predicted proteins | sample GraSluR3_MG_4_FD_207213 | JGI IMG/M metagenome (GOLD analysis project Ga0334892, IMG submission 207213) | Sludge microbial communities from methane-producing bioreactor in Wageningen University, Netherlands - Granular Sludge_15_04-R3 | ecosystem: Engineered > Bioreactor > Anaerobic > Unclassified... | reverse complement strand
ATCCGGGCCGCCGGCTTTAGTGGGGGGCTCGTCAGGACTCGGGTTCGACCGTCTCAACAGTCGGCGTTGGGGTGACGGAGGGAAGCACCTCGGTCCCCGTCAGTGTAGGCGTGGGCTCCGGCGTGCTTGTCGGCGGCAGCGTCGGCTCAGCTGTGGGGGTCGCTGAGGGCCACGGCGTCCAGGTCGGGATCAACACCGGCGTCTCCGTCGGCGTGGGCGTGGGCGACGGGGTCAGCGTCGCCGTCGGCGTCATCGTCGGGACCTCGGTCAGGGTCGCCGTCGGGGTAGGGGCAGGCGTATCCGTCACCATGGGCGTCGGCGTCCACCAGATGATCGTCGGCGGCGGCGTGGGGGGTACCACGATCCAAGGCGGTACGTAGAGGGGATACCCTGCCATGATCAGATCTGAGCTCAGACAATTCGCGCTCTGAAGCGCACGGACCGTGGTCCCATAGCGTATCGAAAGAGCGTGAAGGGTTTCCCCAGGACGCACAACAATAACGGACCACCCCGGCGGGCCACGACGACAGACCTCGGATGGGGTCGCAGTCGCCTGAGCCACCACAGGACGATAGAGACGCATCCCCGCCTGGAGCTCGAGCGCTTCATCCAGGCAGTTGCCCTGTAGTAACCCCTGCAGGTTCGTACTGCTCGACTGCGCCAGGCTGTAGAGCGTATCACCTTCCTGCACGGTGTAAGCCACCCAGCCCTGTGGCGGCACGCATGGTGTCGGCTCGACCGTCGTCGCCTCGAGGGTCGGGGAAGCCTCCGGGGTCAGGGATTCGACCAACGGTGTCGTCTGCGCTACAACGCCGGACGCGTCCGGACCAGGCGACGCCGCCGTGGGCGGCGGCGTAGACGTCGCCGGCAAGAGAGTCGGGTAAAGGGTGGGCGTTGCTTGCGCGAGCAACTCGCGCATCTCCCGATCACCCGGGATCAGGGGCAGGATATCGGCCTGCGAGAGCCAGATCGTGCCGAGCACCACCGCAAGCACGAGGGCGCCGGCTCCGATCACCCGTACCAGGCGCCAGATCGGCCTACCCACAGCTCCGCCCTCCAACGCGCCATCCACGATCACGACATGTTACGATCATGAACTCGAGCCGACTGAGCCCTGGTCTGAGCGCCCGTCTCCGCAGCATCCACGGGGAGCAGGAAACTGAAGGTGCTCCCCACACCTTCCTCGCTCTCGACCCAGATGCGCCCACCGTGCGCCTCAACCAGCGTCTTAGCCACCGCCATACCGACACCGGTCTCGACCATTCCCGCCACCAGGGGTTGGCTGGCCCGATAGAAACGCCGGAAGACACGCGGATAGTCCTCAGGAGCAATCCCACCCCCGGTGTCGATGACGGACACGCGCAGGTGGCGTCCCTCCTCGGAGAAAGCTGCCTCCTCGGCACGGATGACTACCTGGGTGCCCTCCTGTGAGCAAAGCGCGGCGTTGGTCAAGAGACGCAGCAAGATCTGATAGAAGCTATCGCGATCGACCCTCACCGGGGACAGATCCGCCGGGAGGTCCAATTGCACCGCCAACTTGCGCTCGCGGAAGCGAGCTGAGAGGCCCATCACGGCTTCCTCAATAATGTCGACGGGATCGACCGGCTGAGGTGAGAGCTCCACACGCCGGTTATCGGGCGCAGCCAGCTGATTGAGATCGTTCAGCAGGTGGTTTAGTTGCTCAACGTTGGCCTTGACCCGCTGCAGGAACTGCTGCTGCATGCGGGTGAGGATACCCGCCTGCTCTCCCAAGAGCAGCTCGGTATAGCCGGTGATCGCCGTCATCGGCGTGCGAAACTCACTGGCGAGGTTGACCATCGACTCGTGCCAGTCCGCGTCGCTATCGGCAGAGCGCAACGCGATAACGAGCCCCCCTACCTCGCCGTCACGTCCGTAGAGCGCGGTCAGCTCCGCCTCAATCGAGCCCGTGTCCAACGGCAAGCTCAGTTCGGCCCGCTGCGTGCGGCCATTTCGAGAGCGTGCCAGGAGTCCCCTCACGGTCTCGTGCCAGCTGTTATCAGAGGCCAGGCCATCGACGTGAAGGCCGACGACATCATCGGACGGCAGACGGAGGATTCGCCGTGCAGGCCCGTTCGCCATGAGGATATGCCCATCCTCGTCGGCGATGACCAGCCCGACCGAACCGTGGTCCATCATCGCGTCCATCATCGGCGACAGAGCCCATCTCCCGTCCATCTCCGTAGAGACATCCGGGTGACTCGGCGTCACATCCGCCGGGTCCGGCGTGCCCTCCTGGGCCTCGCTCTGCTCCAACCCCTCACGCAGCGCGATCAGTTCGCAACTCAAGCGATCACGCTCCTCTGCCAGGGTCTCAATCGTCCCGTGGAGGCTTTCACGCTCTTCGATCAGCTCGCGGACCTCATTCTGCCAAATCGCCAGCTCCGTCTCCGACGGCTTCGCCGCGTGCGCCTTCAACTCACGGTTGAGCGTGAGCAGCTCCTCGTCGCGCGCCTTGATCTCCTGCGTCAACGATCGCACACGGGCATTGAGCGTGCGAATCTGCTGTTTGGCGCCCTCGACGATCTCCGCGAGCTTCTTCTGATCCAAGACCACCGCATCGCCGCCACCTAGTCGCGTGTGCTCGCCCGGCTGCAGGCGCTCGCCCGGCTGCAGGCGCTCGCCCGGCGACGGGCGCATGGCCCGGCGCGACAGCACGATGGCTTCAGCGATGAGACCCGCAACCAGCGTGGCGCCTTCGAGGCGCTCCGCACGCCGTCGCGATGCCGGGCCCCATAGGCGGTCCCCCTCGGCATCTCCAAGGAGCATCAAGCCGAGCGTGTCGCCTTGATGGCGCAGGGGAGCGACAACCAGCGGGGAAGGTGTATCTAGGCCGAGAGCCGCATAGAGGGGCGACAGCCATGCTGCATCAGCCGGCGAGGCCGTCTCCACACTCCGCTCCGCCATCGCGACACGCAGGCCCTCGTAATCCTCCAAGCGCAGGCGTGGCGGGTCGAGCTGCACCGCCGTCGGCGGATGAATGGCCACAGCACGCAGCGTATCGGGAGCGTCCTCATCGCGCAGTGCAAGCGCGCACATCTCAACCTCCAGCAGGCCTGCGAGCTTGCTTGAGGCAACGATCAGGGTGGAGTCCAGATCTCTGGCCCGTCCGATGCTCTGGACTACGTCCAGGAGCGGAAGCGCAGCCGAGAGCTCGGTTTCAGGCGTACCTACACTCTCCGTTGCCATCACCTGTCGATGGACGAAGATCGAGAGCAGCGGCAGGGCCACCAGGGAAGCAAGACGCTGCCACCCATCGATCGTAGTCAGGGGATCGCGCCACAACAGCTGAGCCACGGTTCCGAGTACCCAGAAGAACAGCACGCCCACGCCCCATTCCCATTCGGGGGGACGCTGCACAGCGAGCAGGCCGAGAGCCAGGCCAAGAGCTAACAGCACGCCGACTTGCTGCCACAAGAAGCCGGCTCCCGGAAGGGGAATCAGGACAGCCGGGATCAGGCGAGCGAGCGTGTCGTAACCGTAGATGAGCAAACTTACGCCGAGAAGGCCCAGCAGAGCGGGCGTGTGCCAGGTTTGAGTAAGGGGACCGGAGAGCGCGGCCCAGGCCAAGGTCAGCGCAGCAGCGATGATGAGCCAGCGCTCGAAGGTCGGCAGGACCAGCGCGGATGGGAGCAGCCCCACGCCGGCAAGCAACCCAAGCACAATCAGGACGATGCGCCCAGACAGGACGCCCCCGACAGCCCAGCTCCATCGCCGGGCTGCCGTGGCCTCGGACAGGCGCCGATCCGCCGACAACGCAGCGACGAGCGCCTGCTGCAGCGCGAACAACGTCACCAGGAAATAGACGAGATCTCCGGGTGACTCGACGATGACCCGAACCGCCTCAAAAAAGATGCCCATGGCCCACCTTTACGTTCATGTACGATTATAGGGTACAAAGAACTTGGTGGCAAGACAGGTGTGTTACGTATCGGGGACAGACAAGGGCCCGTGTGGTAACCGCCTTCCGGGAAGCCGGATGAGACCCCACGCCACGCAGCGAGGGCGCCCGGCGCCTGAATCAGCACGCGCAACGGACCGGCGAGCTTCCCGGAAGATCACAGGCAATCGTCCCACCGAGCCGTCAGAGGTCGTACCGAGAAGCGGATCCATGTTATAATGTTGACCACCAACACCGCCGGGAAAGTCTGATGCCATGTCCGATCTCGACACGAGCCACACAGCCACACCACACCACGCGCCATCGCGCGACCCTATGCACCTGCCGGCTCGCCGGTTCCTCGCCCTCGTGCTCAGCATCGCCGCGATCATCGGCATGGTCGCACAGACGGAGGCTGCCTCAGCCCCAGCCTCCGGCCCGATCTCGGGGACGGTGCTCTTTTCGGACGACCGCTCAGGCGCCTATCTCTGTACGGTGCAGATGATGCGCCGTGATCCCTCTCGCTGTCCGCCTTACGGGCCCAGCGCACGCCAGGTGCGCCTCGCCTTCCTGCGCGCACAGCTTCCCAACCCGCTACCGGCCCTTGACGTAGAGGAGATCGAGGCCGCCGAAGACGCTATCACGCCCTTCACCTTCGCCTACGTCCGCGCGCTGCCTGCCGCTACCTACCATCATCCGGAGGAGGCCGTTGCAGACCTGCCTCCGGTGCATCAGTTCCTCGCCGGCGACAACTGGGTCACCGTGATGGGCTCTCTGGACTACCATGGGGAGCTGTGGTACGAGATCAACCCGGAAGAGTTCATCCGAGCTGAGCACCTCGCCATCAGCCGACCCTCACGCTTCTCGGGCGTCGTGCTCAACGAACAGCCGCGCTATCCCTTTGGGTGGATCAACCGCGACGTCTACACCTCGGCTATGCCCGGTGGCCCACCGGGAGATCAGAGCCTGCTACGACGCTATGACCTGATCACGATGTATGCCCAGGAGCCGGTCGGCGCCCAGCTGTGGTATATGGTGGGACCCGATCAGTGGGTCGAGCAGTCCGTCACCTCACGCGTCGACGTCCACCCGGTGCCCGAGGGCGTCGGGAATGACGAGAAGTGGATCGAGATCAACACCTTCGAGCAGACGCTGGCCGCCTATGAAGGTGAGCGCATGGTCTTTGCCACCCTCGTCTCGACGGGCCGGTCGAGCACGTGGACCCCAAACGGGCTCACGCGCATCTGGGGAAAGCTCCCCTCAACCCCGATGCGCAATCGGGACGTGGGGCCCGACAGCGCGGCGTGGTATTATCTTGAGGACGTGGAGTGGACGCAGTACTTCAACGGGGCCTATGCCCTCCATGCAGCTTACTGGCACAACAGCTTCGGCTTCACCCGTAGCCACGGCTGCGTGAACCTCGCCCTCCTGGACGCGCGGTGGCTCTTCGACTGGACCACGCCTATGACCCCGGAGGACGCGCGCATTGTCTACAGCCACGACGGCGACGCCGGAACGTGGGTCTGGGTACATATGACCCCGCCGTCGTCAAACATCGTCGTGACCCTCGCGCAGTAGCCGAACCCACCCATCCTATGCCCCGGGATCCTGAACGACAAGCATATCTCAGCGAGCATCGCGAGGAGGCGCAGCGGCGCCTGCGGACCTGGTTTGCGCACCACGCCCGCGACCTGCCGTGGCGCCACGACCGCACACCCTACCGCGTCTGGGTGGCGGAGGTGATGTTGCAGCAGACGCAGGTGGACACAGTCCGCGATTACTACAGACGCTTCCTCGCCAGCTTTCCCGACGTGCAGACGCTGGCGGAGAGCCCCCTGGAGGCGGTGCTTAAAGCCTGGGAAGGGCTGGGGTACTACCGACGCGCCCGAGCGATGCACGAGGCTGCCCGGATCATCGTCGAGGACGGAGGCGAGCTGCCCAGGGACGTGCAGGCCCTGAAAGCGCTGCCCGGGATCGGCCCCTATACGGCGGGGGCGATCGCCGGCATCGCCTTCAACATCCCGGCGCCCGCCGTCGACGGAAATGTGCGGCGCGTGATCTCGCGCGTGTTGAGGCTCAAGACGCCCAAGCCCGCCGAGTTGGAGGAGATCGTGGGCCTATGGATGGACCGCGAGGCCCCGGGAGCCTTCACCGAGGCTTTGATGGAACTCGGCGCCACCCTCTGCTCGCCAAGAGCACCACGCTGCCTGCTCTGTCCCTGGCAGGAGCTCTGCCAGGGTCGCAAGGAGGGGGATCCTGAAGCCTATCCCGCGCCCGCCCCACGAAGGACAATCCCCCACTACGACGTCGCCGCCGCCGTCACACTGCGTGGCGAACCCGGCAGCGTGTGTCTGAGGGTCCTGGTAGCTCAGCGGCGACTCAACGCAATGCTCGGCGGCATGTGGGAGTTTCCGGGCGGGAAGCGCGAGGCGGGCGAGAGCCTAGAGGCGGCCCTGAGGCGCGAGCTGCAGGAGGAGATGGGCATCGAGATCGAGGTCGGGCAGGAACTCGTCGTCGTCGAGCACGCCTACACCCATTTCAGCATCACGCTCCACGCCTTCATCTGTGAACTCAGGGCAGGAGACCCGCAGTGTCTGGAATGCGAGGACTTCAGGTGGGCTGATCTCGACGAGATCGACGATCTACCGATGGCGGTGACGGATCGCAAGGTCGCCGAGGCCCTCAGGGCGTGGCTAGTCGCCCGTCAGTGAACCCCACAGCGTAGACCAGAACGACTCTGCCGTGGGCGCAGGTAGGGGCACCTCGATCACCTGTGGCGTAGGCTGCGGCACAGGCGTGACGTCGACCGGTATGACCAGGGTCTCGCCGGAGCGCGCCATCCCCGCCTGGGTCTGGGACCAGGCCTCGACATACTCGTCGCTCTTGACATAGGTCAACCGCGCCTCAAGGCTCGTCTGCTCGCCGATGGACGCGGCGACCAGCGGCTCGAGTGCGGCGATCTCCGCTTTGAGCGCCTGGTTTGTCTCCCACGCCCTCGAGAAGGCCGACAGCAGCAGGACCGCCATCGACGCCAAGATCGCCCATACCAGCCAGGACATCCGCTGTGAGATGAGCGTGCGCGTCCGGACCTGGGCCTCATCCTTTGGTTTTGCCTTCGTCATCTTCGCTCTCCCGTCACGCGACCCCCGTATCACACCGATACACTCAGTATAGCATCGTTCGGAGAGCTCACAATCCAGAGCCTCGCTGGGTGTGTTTCGGGATGGGGGCGACTCGGTGCCGGCAAAGCAGAAGATCGGCTGTCATGACGCGCGACGACGCTGCCACGCCGCGCGACGACACTGTCATTCCGAACGAATGTGAGGAATCTCCGCCGTAGGAGCGAAGAGGCCTTGCCTATGACGGGACCTCCCCGTTCGAAGGCCCAGATTCCTCGTTTCACTCGGAATGACAGATGAAAGGATGGCAGCTTCCGGCGGTGGACGTCGTGTCGGGCGTCATACGACTCGGTCGTTCCTAGAGGCGTTGGCCTGCGGCAAGCCACCCTACGTACCCATGCGCCCCAACTCTGGAACGCACCTCGATCGCTCTTGACCTTCCAGGAATTGGAAGGTTTTTGTCAGGCTCGGGGACCTCTTCTTCAGGTTTATGGAAGGTTAGTGAGGTTTAATGGGACTGGCGACTGACATCGAACCCAGGAGGCAAACCCATGTCAATGCTGCAAGCCAACAGTCCCGTACCCCTGTATGAGCAGCTCTACCGGCGGTTACGCACCGCGATTGAGGAAGGTAGCGTCACGGCAGGGGGACAACTCCCCTCGGAACGCCAGCTGGCAGCGAACTATGGCGTCAGCCGTGTGACGGCCCGGAGGGCCCTCGATAAACTCCAACAGGAGGGGCTCGTCAACGCCCACCAAGGCAGAGGCTCCTTCGTGGCGCGCGACGCCCTGGAGAACCTTGAGTTCACACGACTCGACGGCTTCTCCCAGGTGATGCTCAAGCAGGGCATGGTGTTGCACAACAGAGTCCTGAGCCAGGGCATCGTACCGGCGACCGACCAGGTGGCAAGCCATCTCGGTGTCGACCCGAATGAGCGGGTCATCAGGATCCGTCGCCTGCGCCTGGTCGACGTCACCCCCATCGCCCTTCACACGTCGTATCTCCGCTATCCGCTCTGCCGATCCGTCCTGGACATCGATCTGGCGAGACACTCCCTGTACCGCGTGCTGCAGGAGCGCCTCAACATCCGACTCAGCCACGTCAATCGGATAGCACGCGCTATTCAAGGCAACCGCCGGGACCTGGCCATGCTCAACCTCGTGCCTCCTGCCGCCGTGATGCAGGTGGTACGCCAGGCCTTTGACAGCCAGGGCCACGTGGTGGAATACTTCGAGGCCATCCAACGCGAGGACATCGCCGCCTACGATCATCAACTCAGCAGGTTGTAGTTCACCTCGAGTGCGGCAGCCCCGTTACGGCGACAGGGCTGCCGCCAGCGTGTCAACCTCAACGCCGCTGCCAGTTGCCGCTCAGAGCCCCGGGCGGATGCCCACGCTCGCACCCCTTGTCCGCGTCGGGTTCGCCAGTACAATGGCGCCTGTTCACCCAACCCAACGTCACCTGTGAGGCACAGAAATCGCCATGACCGAATCCCATGTCGCCGCTGTCATTCTCGCCGCCGGAGGGTCATCCCGTTTCGGGCAACCCAAGCAGCTTCTGATGTGGCGCGGACGGCCCCTGGTTACCCACATCGCCGATACGGCGTGGACCGCGGGGCTCGACCCCGTGCTGGTCGTCGTGGGATCGGGCGCCGATGCCGTGATGCCCCACCTTGCATCTCGCCCCGTGCAGATCCTGCGAAACTACCGTTGGCAGGAGGGGCTGAGCAGCAGCTTGAACGTCGGCATCGCAGCCCTGCCACCGACGACCCAAGCCGCGCTCTTCATCCCCATCGACCAACCCCTCATCACACCGCGGCTCCTGCAGAGGTACGTCGAGATGTGGCGTACAAGCGGTGCGGGCATCATCATCCCCCGATCTCCCCAGGGAGAACGCGGCACCCCGGTGCTTTTCGCACGGCGCTATTTTGAACAGCTGGCGACGCTCTCGGGCGACGTCGGAGGACGCGTGCTCTTCGAGCAACATGCTGCAAGCATCGCCCATCTTCCCGTCGCCGATGCCGGCGTCCTGACGGATGCAGACACGCCCGAGACCTACCGGCGCCTCCAGGCGAAAGCCGATGCTGCCGGTGACGCCCTCAAGTGGTCCGAGATCCGTGGGGTGATCTGCGATATGGACGGCGTGCTGTGGCGGAGCACAACCCCTCTACCCGGCGTCGCGCGGTTCCTGGCGCTTCTCGGAGAGCTGGGCGTGGATTATCGGCTGGTCACCAACAACTCCAGCAGTACGCCGTCGCAATACCGACAGAAACTCGCCGGCATGGGCGTCCAGACGACTGAAGCGCACATCCTGAACTCCGCTGTGGCCACGGCCCACTACATTGCCGAGCGACAGCCGGGCGCGAGCGTCTACGCCATCGGCGATCACGGCGTCACGACGGCTCTGAAAGACCACGGCCTGACCTGCCTTGCGATCAACGATAGGGTGACGCCCTCAGACCCGACCCTGCCCCATGTCGACGTGGTCGCCGTGGGATGGGATCGAGCCTTGACGTGGCACAAGCTGGCGCTCGCGACACGCATGATCCTCGAAGGGGCGAGCTTTGTCGCGACCAATCCCGACCTGACCTTCCCTCTAGAGGCCGCACTGGCTCCCGGCAACGGCGCGCAAATCGCCGCGCTTGAGGCCGCCACGGACGTCAAGGCCACCGTCATCGGCAAGCCCGCGCCCCCACTCTATCAGCAAGCGATGGCGCAGATGGGCACCACGTCCGACACGACCCTGGTCATTGGGGACCGGCTTGACACCGACATCCTCGGCGGCATTCGCCTCGGCATGCCGACCGCCCTGGTGTTGACGGGCATCACGCAGCGTGAGGCCCTCGCCGACTCGCCGATCCAGCCCACCATCGTGATGGAAGACCTGCCCGCATTGATCGCCGCGTGGGCATCGGCATGCACCTGAACGCCGAGAACGTGATATGATTAGGGGCAGGAAACCTATCTGTGAGAATTGAGGTCAATGATGCCCGAACCCAAGCCTAACCTGTACGATCTGGACGCCGGCGAGATCGAGGCGCTGCTCACCACGTGGGGAGAACCACGTTATCGTGCCCAACAGGTCTGGGTGTGGCTCTACAAGCATCTGGCGACCGAGGTCGAGCAGATGAGTTCTCTCCCCAAGGCGCTGCGGGCCCGGCTCCAAGAGGAGACTCGTCTGGACGTACCTGCTGTGTTGGCGGTCCAGGAGGCGATCGACGGTGAGACCAGGAAAGACCTGCTGGAGCTTCACGACGGTGAGCAGGTCGAGGTCGTACTGATGCGCTATATCGACCGGCGCACAGCCTGCGTCTCCACCCAAGTCGGCTGTGCGGTCGGCTGTCAGTTCTGCGCGACAGGCCAGATGGGCTTCCGCCGCCATCTGAGCAGCGGTGAGATCGTGGCCCAGGTCCTGCACTTGGAGCGCG
>Ga0334892_1003371_pt1 | contig 10447 bp, 10 predicted proteins | sample GraSluR3_MG_4_FD_207213 | JGI IMG/M metagenome (GOLD analysis project Ga0334892, IMG submission 207213) | Sludge microbial communities from methane-producing bioreactor in Wageningen University, Netherlands - Granular Sludge_15_04-R3 | ecosystem: Engineered > Bioreactor > Anaerobic >... | reverse complement strand
TTCCGAAGAGGAAGCTGTTGCCCGCTTTGTGCGCGGCATTGCGCTCAACGCCCACCGTTTTGCCGGCGCCCCGGAAGAAGTGTACCTGTCTGGCGGTTTGTGTAACAATCCGCTCTTTGTTGCCTGTCTGCCCTGCACCGTCCATCTGCTTGGCCGCTTTGTACTGCTGGAAGGACTACTGGACCTGCTCGGCCATGAAAAAGGGCACATCCAACTATGAAAGATGCACCCAAGCCCCGTACCCACGTGTGCCTGGGCCTGAAGTGCTAAGGTGGGCACAACAGGATTTTTCTGGCAAATAATCTGTATTTGCGGCACAATGCCAACCAAATGTTCAAATGTTCTTTAGTGGCTGGGCGGTCAGAGGTTAGTCTTTCTGTCTATTCAGTCACATTTCCTTGTTTTTTGTATAGCTCTTGATTGCCAACACATTATGGGATTATTGACCGGTGCTGCCTCGCTGACCCGCTTTGCCGTGGAAGGCGACTTGCCTTCCTCCCCCTGGGATTTCATCGCCGAACAGATCAAACGCCACAGCTTCCGCGACATCGACGACACCCTGGACGAATATTCGGTGGGCTGGGTGTCGGTGGCCAATATGTTTGACTCCAGCTTTGCCTATGCCTCATATGCTGCAGGTGATTATGTAGTTTTGACCCTGCGCGTGGATGAACGCCGGGTATCCCCGGCAGTGTTGAAAAAATTCTGCCAAAAGGAAGAGGAACGCATCAAACGGGAACAGCAGATTCCGCGCCTGGCTCGGTCGGCGCGCACAGAAATCCGCGAACGCCTTCACGCCGAGCTGCTGCGCAAATCTCCGCCCATACCAGCTACTTATGATCTGTGCTGGAACCTTGCCGATGGGGTTGTACTGTTTTTCAGCACCAGTAAAAAAGCTGTCGCTCTGCTGGAGGATCTCTTCAAGGAAACCTTTGGGTTAGCCCTGATTCTGCAAATTCCGTGGCTTGTCGGCCAGCGGGTGGCCACAGGCGAAGCCCAGCGCAACTTCGACAGCCTGCAAGCGGCTGTTCTCCTGTAGCAGCTGATAGCCTTCCGGCAGTTCAAAAACTGTGCAGTTCCACAGAGCAACAGCATGAACTGGGCGGATTTTCTGGGTTTGAATGCCGTGATTTTGCCCATTTTACCGCAGGCAAAAGCAAGAAGCGCCTCCATCAAGGCATCTCGTGGCCCGAACAGTACAAACCCCCACATACCCGCAGTGATAAATAAAGAGACAGGTAGCACAGCACTATGGATTTGGTCGATCTGATAACGGAAAAACGCTTTCTTGGTCAGGAATTCCTCACCTGGCTCTGGTACAAGTCTGAGGAGCACGGCGGCAGCATTTATTTGCCGGGCCGTGGTGATGTACTCGTGGTTTTCGAAAAACATATGCTACTTGAGTATGGCGAGGGCGAAGAACGGGAAAAGGTGATTTGCCGTGGTCTGCAAACCGAACTCAAAGAGGCCAGGGCCGGCCTTTCCCTGGCGAAAAAGCCGGAACAGGCACGGCTGCGCCTGGGCTGGGGCGACCAGGAATTCGGCGTCACCCTGACAGCGGCAGTGTTTGAGTTCCGCAATATCCGCCTGCCCAAAACAGTTGACAGGGCAGATGAGGGTGAGGGACCCGAGCACCTGGAGGCCCGCCTTTTGGAACGTATCGCCCTTTTTGAGTTGCTCTGCTCCCTGGTGCTTGATCTCTTTGCCCTTTTTATTGATATCCGTGCATCACAACAGTGGCCACAGGAATTGGCCGGCATACGCACCTGGATTGCAGAAGGCTCCCAACATCTTATCCATTAACATTTTGTGGTTGAGCACATGGAATTTGAAACCGTGATCGGGCTGGAAGTGCATGCCCAAATGAAAACCAACAGCAAAATTTTTTGTGGCTGTTCTACCGCCTTCGGAGCACCGCCCAATACCCACACCTGCCCTGTTTGCCTGGCCATGCCCGGCTCCTTGCCGGTTTTGAACCGCACGGTGGTGGAATCGGCAGTCAAACTGGCCCTGGCCACCAGCTCCACCGTCAACCGGGAAAACCTGTTTGCCCGCAAGAATTACTTCTATCCCGACCTGCCCAAGGGCTACCAGATTTCGCAGTTTGAACTGCCCATTGCCGAGCACGGCACCCTGGAAATCGAGGTGGACGGCAGCAGTAAGACCATTGGCATCACCCGCATCCATATGGAAGAAGATGCGGGTAAACTGGTGCATGACGAGCACGAGGCACTCAGCTATGTTGACCTGAACCGGGCTGGTATGCCGCTTCTGGAAATTGTCAGTGAGCCGGATCTGCGCTCCCCAGAGGAGGCGGTCGCCTACCTGAAAAAACTGCACGCCATGGTCCGCTACCTGGACATCTGTGATGGCAACATGCAGGAGGGCAGTTTCCGCTGCGATGCCAACATCTCGCTCAGGCCGCGGGGACAAAAGGCATTCGGCACCCGCACAGAACTCAAAAACATGAACTCGTTTCGTAATGTGCAGCTGGCCCTGGAATTTGAAGAACGGCGTCAGCGCGACATTCTTTTGGATGGCGGCAGCATCAGCCAGGAAACCCTCTTGTGGAACCCAGATACGAACCGCACCGAAAGCATGCGCGGTAAAGAGGAGGCGCACGACTACCGCTACTTTCCCGATCCTGACCTGGTGCCCATCCGGGTAGATGAAGCAATGATTGCGCAGTTGCGCGAAAATCTTCCGGAGCTGCCCGATGCACGCAAAGCCCGTTTCATGCAAGAATATGAACTGAACGACTATGATGCGGAACTGCTCACCAGCTCAAGGGATCTGGCCGATTTTTTTGAAGCAGCCAATCAGGTGTGCGCACAGCCCAAAAAACTGGCTAATTTCATCGGTACCGAACTCCTGCGCGCCTTTGCCGCCGAAGAGATGCACCAATGCCCCATCCAGCCACACGACTTGGGTGCCCTGGTGGCCATGATTGAACGCGGTGCCATCTCCGGCAAAATAGCCAAAAGTGTTTTTGCCGACATGCTCGCCAGTGGTGGTAATCCGGAAAAAATTGTGCAGCAGAAAGGGTTGGTACAGATGAGCGATGAAGACGAGCTTCTCGCCCTGGTGCGGGAGATTGTTGCCGCCCATCCAGAACAGGCACAGCAATTCCGGGATGGCAAGGACAAGGTGCTGGGCTTTTTTGTCGGCCAACTCATGAAAAAAACCAGGGGCACGGCCAATCCACAGTTGGCCAACAGCCTGTTCAAACAGGAGCTGGCCTGAATACCAAAACAGCGGATGGTATGAAGCAGGACAACAGCCCGCGGCACAAGGGCGAGGGACATCGACAACGGTTGCGCGACAAGTTCCTGCAGCACGGCATCGAAGCCTTTACTGACAGCGAGGTGATTGAGCTACTCCTCACCTTTGGCACACCCCGCTCCGACTGCAAGGATGCGGCCCGCGCCGCCCTGACCCACTTCCACACCCTGCCTGCAGTGCTGGATGCCTCCCAGCAGGAACTTCAACAGATCAAGGGAATCGGCCCAAAAAACATTTTCGCCCTGCACTTTGTTCAGGGAGTAGCCAGACGCTATCTCAAACAGCGTATCACTGGCAAGCACTACCTGCGCTCCGCACGCGAGGTGGCGGATTATCTCATCCACAGTATGCGCGGCTTGCCGCATGAGGTGCTGACCGTTATCTTCCTCGATGCGAGCCATGCCATCATCACCAGCGAAGTGGTGGCTGAGGGCACGGTCAATGTTAACACCATCTACCCGCGCGAGCTGATCAAGGCGGCCTTGCGCGTTAATGCAAGTGCCCTGGTGCTGGCCCACAACCATCCCTCCGGTTCCCTGACCCCTTCGGCGCAGGATACAAGCCTGACCAAAACGCTCTACCTGCTGGGCTCCTTTCTTCAGATCACGCTGCTGGATCATCTTATTGTTGGTGCAGGCGACAAGGTTTTTAGTTTTGCCGAGGAAGGATTGATGGCTGCCATCCGCTCCCAGTGCAGCAATATCCTTGGCTCCCTTGGTTGAACACATCCCGCATTCGTCTCGGGAGTCAAGGCCAAAAAGCAGGGCAGGGCTGTATATACATGTGCCCTTTTGTCGCCCAAAATGCCCCTATTGCAGCTTTTACTCTTTTCCACCGCAGCACGGAGATTTCGACCGTTTTCTGCAGGCCGTCTGTGCACACCTGCGCCTGCTGGCCCAGGAACCTCTGGTGCACTCCCTTCAGTTTGACACTATCTTTTTTGGTGGAGGTACGCCCTCGTTGCTGCCGCCAACCTATATCAGCCAGATTCTGCACACCTGTCGCAGCACCCTGCACTGTGCAGCTGTCGCGGAAATCAGCATAGAGGTCAACCCCGGCACGATCGATGCCTTTTCCTTGCGCACCCTGCAACAGGCGGGCTGCAATCGACTGTCTCTCGGGGTGCAATCCTTCCTTGATCAAGAGCTCAAGGGGTTGGGCCGGGTGCATAGCGCCCAGGATGCAGTCACTGCTGTACTCGAAGCTCGTCGGGCAGGCTTTACCAATATCAGCCTGGACCTCATGTATGGCCTGCCAGGACAAAGGTTGGCCAACTGGCGGCTGAGCTTGGAAACAGCCCTTTCCCTTGCACCGGAACACCTCTCACTCTATGAATTGACTCCAGAAGAGCCAAGCCCCCTGTACCAGGAGCTGGCGAGCGCGATCCTTACCCTGCCCCACGAGGATGAGGTACTGGCGATGATGGACTGCACCGCCCAATTGATCGCAGACAGCCCCCTTGTCCGCTACGAAATCTCCAACTATGCCCGCCCTGACCATATGTGCCGCCACAATATCAACTACTGGCAAAACGGTTCCTACTTGGGCCTTGGACCAGGTGCGGTTTCTACCCTCCATGGTCGCCGTTACCGCATCCCGCCGGGACTGGCCCGCTACCAGCGCCTTGCCTGTACACAGACAACACCATGGCTTACAGAAGAGCAGCTGGATGTAGAACAATCCTTCAGGGAGAGTGTGGTCATGGGGTTGCGCATGCTCAAGGGAGTCTCCGCTGGAGCACTTTTTGCCCGTTATCAGCTGGATCTTTTTTCCTACTATGGCACGGTGCTGGACAGACTGCTGAGTCAAGGCCTGCTCTGCTGGCAGGGGGAATACCTGGCCCTAACCGAACAGGGCCTGCCCCTGGCCAATCAGGTGATGGCAGAGCTGGTTTGATACTCAACGCATTGTCTGTGCTTGTTTTTCTTGATGCGTCAGGGTAAAAGTAGGTGTTCAATCATCATATTTTCTGCTGACTCGTTGAACTGATCCGTGGAGCATGGCCTGCCTGGGGTGCGGCAGCCTGGTTCCCTTTCTTTTCTCAAACCAAAGGAGCGATTCCATGAGTAATTTTGTCTATCAAGATCCCCTTCCCCTTGGCCAGGACACCACCAACTACCGCCGGCTGGAAGGTTCTGAAAAGTATGTGAGTGTGCAAGCGTTCAACGGCGAAGAGATACTCAAGGTTGCTCCCGAGGCCCTCGAAGTACTGGCCAAGGAGGCCATGCGTGAAGTGTCCTTTCTGCTCAGACCCGAACATAACGAGCAGGTGGCCAAAATTTTTAACGATCCGCAGGCCTCTGACAACGACAAGCTGGTGGCCTTTGCCATGCTGCGCAACGCAGAGGTTTCTGCAGATTTTGTTTTGCCCTTTTGCCAGGATACCGGCACGGCCTGTGTGGTCGCCAAAAAGGGACAAAAGGTGTGGACAGGCGTCGATGATGCCGAGCAGCTTTCTGCAGGCATTTTCACCACCTACACCGAAGAGAACCTGCGCTATTCGCAAAACGCCCCTCTAACCATGTACGAGGAGGTCAATACCAAGTGTAACCTGCCCGCACAGATCGACATCTACGCCACCCCAGGCGATGAATACAAATTCCTCTTCATCGCCAAGGGCGGCGGCAGCGCCAACAAGACCTATCTCTACCAGGAAACCAAGGCGCTCCTGAATCCCGACACCTTGAAGAAATTTTTGGTGGACAAAATGCGCAGCCTCGGCACCGCTGCCTGTCCGCCCTACCACATCGCCTTTGTCATCGGTGGCACCAGCGCAGAAACCAACCTGAAGACCGTAAAATTGGCCAGTGCCAAATATCTGGATAGCCTACCCACCAGTGGCAACGAGCACGGTCGCTCTTTCCGTGATGTGGAATTGGAAAAGGAACTGCTGGAAGAGGCTCGTAAGCTTGGTTTGGGCGCACAATTTGGCGGCGTGGCCTTTGCCCACGATATCCGGGTGATCCGCATGTCACGCCACGGAGCCTCTTGCCCCGTGGGCATGGGTGTCTCCTGTTCGGCAGACCGAAATATCAAGGCCAAAATCAACAGGGAAGGCATCTGGCTCGAGCAGATGGACAGCCAGCCCGGCAGGCTCATTCCCGATAGCTACCGCAAGCAGGTCAATCCCAACGTGGTCAACATTGATTTGAATCAGCCCATGGACAAAATCCGGGCGGAGCTGAGCAAATACCCGGTTGCCACGGCCCTATCGCTTACCGGCACCATTATTGTTGGCCGCGACATTGCCCATGCCAAATGGAAGGAACTCTTGGATGCCGGCAAGCCCTTGCCCGACTACCTGAAAAATCATCCCGTCTACTATGCCGGTCCGGCCAAAACACCCAAAGGCAAACCCTCGGGCTCCTTTGGCCCCACCACGGCCGGTCGTATGGATTCCTACGTGGATCTTCTGCAGAGTCTTGGTGGTTCCATGGTGATGATCGCCAAGGGGAATCGTTCCCAGCAGGTGACCGATGCCTGTAAAAAGTACGGTGGTTTCTACCTGGGTTCCATCGGCGGCCCGGCTGCACGCCTGGCCGAGGAAAACATTAAAAAGGTGGAATGTCTGGACTACCCCGAACTGGGGATGGAAGCGGTCTGGAAGATCGAAGTGGAAGATTTCCCCGCCTTTATTCTAATTGACGACAAGGGCAATGATTTCTTTAAAGATCTCATGTAAGCCACACCTATTTTTCTGGTAAGAACAAAGCCCTGCTGGTTGGTGACCAGCAGGGCTTTGTTGCGTGGGTACATCTGGTTGCAAAGCGGATTGTTCGCAAGAACAGTGCTTTTTATGCGGGGATATTATTCGGGCGGATGCCTCATCCGCCCAAAAGCCGTGGTTTCAAGCACACAAGCTGCAGACTTATTTTTCGTCTGCAGGAAGGTGCATGTTTTTGGTAACGGCAAACCACTTCTGGGCATTGCCTGGATCATCCTTCTTCCCATAGGGGAGATACCAGATTTCCACATCAACGGTGAAGTCTTGGGCAATCTGGGCGCGGATGGTTTTGCCATCCTCCTCGCTCTCCGTGTACACCGGAATCATAAAGGATTCCTTGGTTGTTTTGCGGGGCGGCAGGGCAGAATCGTGGATCAGGCCGCTCTTCTCATAGGGCCCCCGGCCCATTTTCTGTCCCCGGCCCAACTGCTGCGGAATGGGCATGTAGATTTTTTCGTTGGTGTAGAAGACTTTGCCATCCAATGTTTTCGCGGTCACATACAGTGCCACCCGGTTTGGCGTCGGTCACCCGTCTGGTATGGCATGACCGGCCTTGTTGGTGATTTCCACCAGCACATTGGCCACCGGGGTCATGGTGTTGACATCCCGCCACTGGAAGGCATTGGCCTCCACGTCGATATCCAGTGCCATCTTCACCATCTCTGGAGAACGGTATGCCTGCATATCGTGACCCAGCCCGCTTTGACGCATATGGCATTCTTGACAGGTCTGTGTTCCTCCGTCGGGAATGTAGGCGAACAAGTGCGAACCATACAGGGTGGCACACTGGGTGGGGTTGTCGAGCTCAAAGTTGGGCCCCAGACCATGGCATTGCCCACAGAGGATGGATTCCCCCATAATTTTGCTCTCTTGCATGGTTGGGTACAGTGGATCCTCGTGTGCCCCACTCTTGGAGCCATAGACGGTCTTGGAGTCTGGATAGCCATCTGTCCATTTATGGGTGATGGCGTTGCGGTTGTGGCAGACCAGGCAGTTGATGTTCAGGGAGAGCAGGGTGTCCCTGATCTCTTCATCATACGGGTCCTCAGCAAAGGCATAGAGATTCTGGACGATTTCCTTGGCAACACTGTCTTCTGCGTCTTGCAACTGCGGTAAATGGCATTTTGCGCAGACCATCAGATGCTTGACCCCAACATCCTCTGGATCTTTCACCCCGGAATAGGGCCATTCCTTCAAGCCGTTTTCTATGGTGGTGATAAAGGTGGCAGCCGTGCGTCCCACCTCGAGGGGACCAAAGATAGAGCGTGCATGCAAGGATTTGTGCCACTGCTCATACTCGTTCATATGACAGTCTACACAGGAAGACGAATCATACTTGGCGACAAGTTCAGCAATGGTTCTAGGTTTTTGTTCTTCGGCATACCCGGTGCCCAACAGGAATGGACCGAGCAGGCACAAGGTTGCCAGGGTTTGTTTACATATCTTTTTCATACCGTACTCTCCTGACCCAGAGGGTGGTGACTCAAACGCACAGTGCGTAGGGAATACAGAACGCTTCGATATGCTTATAAAAAAATAAAGAAAAAAACAAGGTGTTTTTCCTACTTTCCACAGAATACAGACCCAGGCCACTCTCTACAGCAGCAGGTGTTGCCTCACACAGTTCTCTGGCCCGCTGCCAGGCAGCCGTACCAGCTGGAGCGGCGGCATACATGCAGGCGATCAAGGCACCCACCAATGCCCTCCAGGTTGGAGGATACGGAACTGGTTTGGGGGGAGCTGCTCCCCAGCCAACGCAGCACTCAGATCCTGTAGAGGTCCGTCGTAGGTGTCGTCTGCCAGTTGAAAGGTACCATAGTGTACAGGCACCGTATGCACAGCCTTGAGCAATTGATGGGCTTGGACTGCCTCCTGCGGATTCATGTGGTACTCGCGCATGAACCAGCGCGGCTCATAGGCACCAATGGGCAGAAGAGCAAGGCGGAAGCTATCGAATTTGACAGCGGCCTGCCGGAAGATGCCACCATCGCCGTAGCCCGTATCTCCGGCCAGATAGAGGTTGCCGTCCGGAATCTCCAACACAAAGGAAGCCCAGAGCGCTTGTTTGCGGTCCCATAACGTACGCGCCGACCAGTGCAAGGCCGGAACCAAGTGCACAGTAATGGCCGCATTGAGTTGGGCCTGCGTCCACCAGTCATACACCTCCACCTGCACCTGGGGCCATTTTTTGCGAATTATGGCATCGTTACCCAACGGAGCAATAATGCGAGGTTTGTCACGCTGCCACAGCTTCTGCAAAAAGGCCAGATCCATATGGTCATAGTGGTTATGACTGATGAGCACCACATCGATTGAAGGCAAGTCCTCAAAGCGGATACCCGGCGGATGCACACGTTTGGGTCCGGCCCAGGACACAGGGCTGGCCCTGTCCGACCAAACCGGATCCAGGAGGATATTGAGTCCACGGGTTTGGAGCAGTACCGACACATGTCCCACATATGAGAGCCGCAACTCCCTGCCCTCCACCCGCTGGGGTGGTTGGTCGGTGATGGCCAGTTCCTGAAACTGCGGCCAGACAGGGCGCTTCCTCTGGAGCATCCAACGGAGGGTGTCTCCGAAGCCTTTTCTGCTTTGCTGGGTGGGGTTGTAGAAACGCTGACCGTTAAAATGGTCACTGACAGGCCCATCATAGTAGACAGGCGTGCAGGATACCTGCAAGACAAACGATGAAAAAATCAAAGCATAAACAAGATATCTGAGCATACCTGTCGATGGAGAAGGGAGTTGGGCTGAGGCGATACTACCTACTCCATAAACATGCTCACCAGGCGGTCAAGATCATCGAGGGAATAATATTCAATCTCAAGGCGACCACGCCCGCCCTGCTGTACTACACGCACCCGAGTGCGCAGACGATTACCCAGCTGCGTGGCCAGGGTCGTACAGTAGGAGGATGGCAACAAGTCCTGTTGTGAGGAGGCACTGGTTGTTTGCCGACCGCTTGCGGTTCCTGTAGGTGCCTTGGCAGCAGGGCGGGCGCACAAGCGCTCTGTTGCCCGTACCGACAACCCTTCCGCTAAAATTCTATCACGTATGCTTTGCAGCTGTTCGCCATCATCTTTGACGCGTAACAATACCCGGGCATGTCCTTCACTCAGCGTTCCCATGGCCACATCCTGCTGGACCGCAGAAGGCAACTGCAGCAGTCGCAAGGTGTTGGTGATGGTGGATCGCTGTTTTCCCACCTTGCGGCCCACCTCTTCCTGGGTGAGCTGGAATTCCGTCATCAGCCGGGCATAGGCCTGGGCCTCTTCAATGGGGTTGAGATCCTGGCGCTGAATATTTTCTATCAGTGCCAGTTCCAGGCTTTTGTCACGGTGGACCTCATCCAACAGAAGCACTGGAACTTCATCGAGCTGCACGAGCTTTGCAGCACGCAGCCGTCTTTCGCCTGCAACCAGGGTATAGCGGCTCCCTGGC
>Ga0334892_1003370_pt1 | contig 10450 bp, 8 predicted proteins | sample GraSluR3_MG_4_FD_207213 | JGI IMG/M metagenome (GOLD analysis project Ga0334892, IMG submission 207213) | Sludge microbial communities from methane-producing bioreactor in Wageningen University, Netherlands - Granular Sludge_15_04-R3 | ecosystem: Engineered > Bioreactor > Anaerobic > Unclassified... | reverse complement strand
TAAGAATGATAAACCCCTGGTTCTTGAGCTCGGATGCGGCAAGGGAGAATACACAACAGGCCTGGCAATGCTTTTTCCTGAAAAGAATTTCGTCGGCATCGACATCAAAGGTGCCCGAATGTGGCGCGGGGCAAAAACCACATTCGACCACGGACTGAAAAATGTTGCATTCCTGCGTACGAGAATAGAGTTCATCCGTTCATTTTTCCACAAGGCTGAAGTGGATGAAATCTGGATTACCTTTCCTGACCCGCAGGTGAAAAAAAGAAGAGCAAAAAAAAGACTCACCAGCCCTCTCTTTCTGAATGCATACCGCTCTTTCCTCTCACCGGAAGGAATTGTACATCTGAAGACCGACAACAAACAACTTTTTGATTATACCCTCAGGGTGCTGAAGCATAATCGTCTGAAGATAAAGATAGCTACCGATAACCTCTATGAAAGCAGTGTCGAAGGAGAGATACTATCCATCAAGACGCATTATGAAAAAATATTTCTTCAGCAGGGTATCCCGATAACATATATTCAGTTTGAACTTAACAATGAAATCGACCCGCTCCTCCCGGAAGAACAAGAATCCTGATAACGATGGGTTCTTTGATAGGGTATACGATGTAGTACGCCAGATACCCCGTGGAAGAGTAACATCATACGGCGCTATAGCGAGATACCTCGGAACAGGGCGCTCTGCAAGGATGGTGGGCTGGGCCATGAACAACTCACACACGGCCTTCAGCAAAGCCGGAATGCAGGAAGCAGAATCACTGTTTGTTCCGGCTCACAGGGTAGTAAACCGTAACGGAATGCTGACAGGCAAACACCACTTTGGAACACCCGGTCTTATGAGAGAATTGCTCGAAAACGAAGGTCTGATAATCGAAGACGACATCATTGTAAATTTCCATGACCGCTTCTGGGATCCTGCCAGTGAATTGTAGGTACTATGCCCCGATCAGGCATCCTGACCAGCCAGTGTAAATTATTATAACATTTTTTTTATCTACCTTTGCCGTTATTTATATTTAATTTAAATAAACTTAAAAAGATTTCCAATGTACAGCAGAGAGAGTATACTTGAGGCACTGAAGGGAGTTGTTCATCCCGGAACCGGGAAGGACATAGTTACGATGGGACTGGTTGCCTCGGTATCGTCAGATGAAAAAGGCATTACGGTAATTTTGTCGCCCGAGAAGTCCAATGATCCTGCAATAAGCACATTGCGAAGCACTTGCGTAAAAGTGATAAAGGAAAAGCTGGGACCGGATACCCTGATAGCAGATATTAAAATCACCCCAAAGATAGTTGTGGAAAAGATGCAGGCCAGGGAAAAGAAAGCTGACGATCCGCTTCCCGGTGTTGAGAATATCATTGCAGTCTCATCAGGCAAGGGTGGTGTAGGAAAAAGTACCATTGCCGTGAACCTTGCTGTAGCACTGGCAAAAATGGGTTACAGAACCGGGTTGCTTGATGCCGACATCTTCGGTCCGTCAATTCCGGTAATGTTCGCAACCGCTGGCCATAAGCCTGAAGTGAAACATGCTGATGGCAAGGATATAATAGTCCCTCTGGTACGATATGGCGTTAAGGTATTATCTATTGGGTTTTTCGTCGACCAGTCTGATGCTGTTGTTTGGAGGGGCCCGATGGCTTCCAATTTCCTTAAGCAGCTTATTACCCAGGGAGACTGGGGTGAGCTTGACTATCTAATAATTGATCTGCCTCCCGGTACAAGCGATATACATCTGACCATGGTGCAGGAAGTGGCCGTAACGGGTGCTATTGTGGTTACCACCCCTCAGGAGGTGGCACTGGCAGATGCAATAAAAGGTATTGCAATGTTCAGAAGTGAAAAGATAAGTGTTCCTGTACTCGGCCTGGTTGAAAACATGTCGTGGTTCACGCCAGCGGAACTACCTGAAAACAAATATTATATCTTCGGAAAAGAGGGAGGAAAGAGACTGGCCGAAAAACAGGGCGTGACATTGCTTGGTCAGATACCGGTGGTGCAATCGATATGTGAAGGTGGAGACAGAGGAAAACCTGTTGCACTTGAAGATTCGGCAAGCGGTATTGCATTCAGAGAACTGGCAGCAAAAGTAGTTGATAAAACAGATGAGAGAAATAATTCTGAAGACCCAACAAAAAGAGTAATAATTAATTAAAATACCATGTCAGACAATTTAGTTGAGAAAGTAAAACAGGCCCTCGAAAAGGTAAGACCATATCTGCAATCAGACGGTGGTGATATCGAACTTGTTGAAGTAACACCCGGAAATGTTGTGAAAGTAAGGCTTACAGGTGCATGCCACGGCTGTCCTTACAGCATGATGACCCTGAAAGCAGGTGTTGAGCAGGCCCTTATTAAGGAAGTCCCGGAAATAAAGGAAGTCGTCTCTGTCAACTGATAGGAGCACCATTTTTTATTACCTTTGCTATACTATAGTCGCTTCACAACAGTTTATAGTATAAAATATCGCATTTGAGATCATTCAGGCATTCATATCAGTTTGTACTCTGCCTGGTGCTGCTATTTCTTGCATCTGCCTGTTCAGTTGAGAAGAATACGGGAGCCAGCAGGTTTTATCATAGCCTGACAGCCAGATATAACATTTACTTCAATGGCTATGAAAGTTTTAAGGCTGGTGTCGACAAGGTTAACAGGGCTCATAATGATGACTTCGGAGGTCTTCTCACTCTCTTCGAATTCAGCAATCCTTCCTCGGCAAAAGTCAGCGCTGCCGATATGCAGGCGACCATCCAGAAAATGTCAAAGCTTATTACCCTGAAGTCAATAACCGCCAGGCCTGAAAAAAAGGATAACCAGCCCCTGCGGGAGGAAGACTTCTACAACAGGAAAGAGTATAACAACTGGGTGGATGATGCGTACCTCCTTATGGCAAAAGCTCGCTTTTACCTCAGGGAATATGACCAGGCGAGAGCCACAATAGCATTCAACAGTGAAAACAGCAGCGACCAGGAGATAAAGACCGAAGGTTCAATATGGCTTGCCAGGATACACAATGAGACCGGAAATACCGCTGAAGCGGCAAGGATACTTGGTGAAACCGGGAATCCCGAGGCTATGCCATCCTCACTGCGATCAATGTATTATACTACCCTGGCTGATGTCTTCCTGAGGCAGAAAAGGTATTCAGAGGCGATTGATCCTCTTGAGAAGGCAGTAGAGGAAACAAAGGGTAAACGTCAGAAATACAGGCTTACCTTTTTGCTGGCACAGCTGTATGGAGAGACCGGCCAACCCGACAAGGCGATTTCTGCCTTCACCGATGTAATAAAGATGAGACCTCCGTATGAGGTTGAATTCAATGCGCGTATTGGCATGGCTACTGTCTTTGATGTTTCAGCAGGCAGCTCTGCCAAAATCAAAAGCGACCTTCTTTCAATGACCAGAGATGCCAAGAACAAAGAATATCTCGATCAGGTATACTATGCCCTTGGAAGACTCTCTGAGAAGGAAGGTAATACCGATGAAGCTCTTGGTTATTTCAGGCAGGCAGCATGGTCGGGAGGCTCGGGAACAAACGGAAGAGGAAGAGCTTACCTGGCCCTGGCAGGCCATTATTTCGATATCCCCGACTATCTGAATGCCAGAAATTATTATGACAGTGCCGTAGTATTCCTTGATGAACAATACCCTGACTTTAATGCCATAAAAACCAGGTCTTTAAATCTTTCAGAGCTGGTTGATCAGCTTGAGATCATCAGAACCGAGGATAGTCTCAGAAGAGTGGCGACAATGAGCGAGCAGGAAAGGTCAATGCTGATAGCCGGCATCATTGAGGAGGTGCGTCAGGAAGAGATCAGAAGGACTGAGGCTGGTAGTTCATCAGATATGTATAATCTGGGGCAATACTATGAAAGCGAGCGAAGATTTCGTGACAACATAGAGATGGAGGGCCAATGGTATTTTTACAACCAGGCTGCCCTGACCTTCGGAAGAACAGAGTTCCGCCGGAGGTGGGGTGAACGTAACCTTGAGGATAACTGGAGAAGAAAGAACAAACAAACCATTCAGTCATTGGGAGAGATAAGTGATGACAGCCCTGGTGCTGTTAGTGATACAGCAGCCTCGGCAGACGACCCCATGAGCCAGGAATACTATCTCAGGAACCTGCCTGTAAATGATTCCCTGATGGCAATTTCAAGGGAGAGGTCGGCTAATGCCCTCTACACTGCCGGAGGCGTCTTTGCCTCAAAATTTGATGATATACAGAGTGCCGGAAGTACATGGAACAGCCTGGTATCACAATTCCCTGACCACGATCTGACCCCGCAAACATATTACCAGCTGTATCTGCTCTACCGTGAAAAGGAGCCATCAAGGGCTGAAGCATACAGGCAATCACTGCTGACAAGGCATCCTGACTCTGATTTTTCGAAGATACTTACCGACCCCGACTATTTCAGGAAACAGAGAGAGAATGAAATACGTATGTCAGAAATGTACGAGAAAGCCTATGAACTCTACCTTGAAGGAAAGTATCCGGAAGCAAGAAATGAATGTGAAAACATCATAAGCACTGCACCCGCCAACGAGCTTATTCCAAAGGCACGTCTTCTGATGGCCCTGACATATGCAGCAACAGGAGAAGAGAAAGAATACAGAGATCATCTGTCAGCACTGGTAAAGGATTATCCGTCAACAGAACAGGCAACCCGTGCAAGAGAACTGATGGGGGTTCTCGATCAGGAGAAACCTGAACTGCGTATTGAGGAGGACAGGCAGATAGCAGCAGAAATCTACTTCTACGAACCGGAAGAGTCACACCTGTTTGTGCTTATCATAGAAGACCCCGCCTTCAATATCAATCAGGCAACATTCGATGTTATAAACTACAATATAGACAACCATACTAACAGGAACTTTAGGGCTGAGGGACAGCTTGTTGACAACAGGTTCATCATGATGACAGTAAGAGGATTCACATCTACTGATGATGCGATGGAATACTACAACAATTTCAACACCCTGCAAATTGTCAGGAACAGTACAACCTCAAATACAAAAACTTTTATCATCAGCCCCCGTAACCTTGAGACACTGAGAAAGGATCTCGATCCATTACGATACCTGCTCTTTTTCAGGGAAAATTATCTTAACGGACAATGAATCAGAGTAAGGAGCCATCAAGACAGATAAGGATACTTTGGACCGACGATGAGATTGAGGTTCTCAAGCCACACATCATTTTCCTTAATTCAAAGGGATACCTGGTTGACACCTGCACCAACGGCAATGATGCCCTTGATCTTGTACGTACCAATAATTACGATCTCATCTTCCTTGACGAACACATGCCGGGTCTGAGCGGACTTGAAACCCTTGCCATGATAAAGCAGATAAGGCGTGACATACCGGTGATAATGATTACACGGAGCGAAGAGGAGGCAATAATGGATGCGGCCATCGGCTCTGAAATTGCAGATTACCTTATAAAACCGGTTAAACCGGCACAAATTATTCTGGCCATCAGGAAAAACACCGAGCATCGCAGGCTGGTTACAGAAAAAACCACCACAGACTACCTGGCATCATTCAATCAGTTGGGGACGAGGATAGCAACCGCAGGTAGCATAAATGAATGGTACGATGTATACCGTAAACTTGTATACTGGCAGACCGAGCTCCGTAAGTCAAGTGATGCCGGCCTCCGTGAAGTACTTGACGCTCAGATACTGGAGGCCAACAATTCATTTTCCAGATTCATTACTGCCTCATACCTTAAATGGTTCGGACAGGCCAGCTCCGACGATAAGCCACTGCTTTCCCCTTCAGTACTGCAACAAAAGGTATTTCCGCTGCTCAAGGCCGGGAAGCCCCTCTTCTTTATTGTAATTGACAATCTGAGGTACGACCAGTGGAGAACCATCTCCCCATTGATAAGCGAATATTACAGGATAGCCGGTGAGGATTTTTACACCAGCATCCTGCCTACTGCAACTCAATATGCCAGAAATGCGCTGTTCTCTGGTCTCATGCCGGCGACTATAAAGGAAAAAATGCCAGAGTACTGGATTGCTGACGATGATGAAGAGGGTAAAAACAACTATGAGGATAAACTGCTCGGGAGTCATCTTGGTCGCCTGGGACTGAATATCAGATGGGCCTATGAGAAGCTCCTCAACAACCACGAAGCCAGGAGGTTCAATGAGAAGCACCGCAGCTACCTCAACTATGATCTGGTTTCTCTGGTCTACAATTCCGTCGACATGCTATCACATTCGCGCACCGAAGCTGAAGTTATGAAGGAGTTGGCAGCCGACGACGAGGCTTACTGTTCCGTAACCCACTCCTGGTTTATACATTCGCCTCTCAATGAGCTGCTTAAGTCACTGGCTGAAGCAGGCCTTACTGTTGTTCTCACCACCGACCATGGCAACGTCAGGGTCAAAAACCCTTTGAAGATTGTGGGCGACAGGTCTACTTCACCGAACCTACGCTATAAGCTGGGCCGCAACCTGGCTTATAATCCCAGGGAGGTATTTGAAATTGCCAATCCGAAAAGCGCAGGACTGCCGGCACCAAATATAAGTTCAAAATTCATCTTCGCCACCGGCAATGACTACCTGGTATATCAGAACAATTTCAACCACTATGCCGCCTACTACAACGACACCATTCAGCATGGCGGAATATCTCTCCACGAGATGATATGCCCCCTGGTAACTCTCGAACCGCTCAAATAATTTCATACTTTTGTGGCCATGAAAATGGTGGTAAAAACAGTGAACAGCCTCCCTGCCGCTGCCGCAGCATTGCTGGAGGAACACAAGGCGTCGCGTATATTCGCAATATACGGAGAGATGGGAGCGGGAAAAACAACTTTCATAAAAGAGATATGCCGTACACTCGGATGCCTCGATACTGCTGTCAGCCCGACATTTACCCTGATAAACGAATACTTCAGACCAGATAACGACCCGGTCTATCATTTCGATTTTTACCGCATTGAAAGAATTACAGAAGTATTCGACTTCGGCATTGAAGAATATCTGACAGGTGAGTTTTACTGCTTCCTGGAATGGCCCGAAAAGATAGAATCCCTCCTTCCCGACGGCACTGTAACCGTTCGTATAACTGTAAACAGTGACGGTTCCAGAATAATCGAATCATGAATGTACATATACGGCTTCAAACATCAAAAATGCGTAACTTTGAAAATCAAGTTCTGATAATGTAGAAAACCATGAGGGAAAAAGGATCGGGTAACCAGGTTTCGTTCGGCAATACTGCCTTTATGCCAAAGGAAGAGCTGCTGGAAATCAAGCAGCAGACCAAAAAGATAAGGATAGGCATACCTCTGGAAACAGAAGCAGGAGAAAAAAGAGTGGCGCTGACTCCCGAAGCGGTAAACCTGCTGGTAGAGAACGGCAACGAAGTGCTTCTCCAGAAAGGAGCAGGTGTTGGTTCAAAGTATAGTGACAAGGATTACAGCGACCACGGGGCTCAGATAATAAACTCCGCCAGCGGTGTCTATGACTCTGATGTGGTAATAAAGGTAGCCCCGTTCAGTGAGGAGGAGGCAGCCCGGCTGAAGCCAAATCAGGTGGTAATGTCTTACCTTAACGTGCTTAAACTGTCAGAAGAGACCCTCTCTGCACTGATAAAGAAAAAAGTTACAGCCTTCTCGTTTGAAAGGATAAAGGATCATGACGGCATGAACCCCGTCATTGAGTCGATGAGCGAGATAAGCGGTATTACCGCTGTGCTGATAGCCTCGGAACACCTCTCCAATGTTCACGGTGGCAAGGGTGTTATGCTTGGTGGCATTACCGGAATAACTCCTACCGATATAGTGATAATAGGAGCCAATACAGCAGGTGAGTATGCCGCCCGGGCGGCACTGGGTCTTGGAGCCCGTGTGAGGGTGTTCGACAACTCAGTGAACAGGTTGCGCCGGTTTCAAAACCTGGTGGGACAACGACTCGAGACATCAATATTTCACCCCCAGGTGCTGATCAAATCGCTGAAGTCAGCCGATGTGCTTATTGGGGCAATAGACCTCGAGGACCTTCGTCCGTGGTATTACATCTCAGAAGATATGGTGATGCTGATGAAAAAAGGCTCGGTTGTAATAGACCTCAGCATTGACAGGGGTGGATGTATTGAAACGACAGAATGCCGTGAGCTTCAGGATCCTGTGTATGAAAAGCACGGGGTGATACACTTTTCTGCATGGAATCTGCCCTCGAGGGTCGCACGGACGGCCACCATAGCCCTGAGCAATATCTTCTCTCCCCTTCTTCAGAACCTGGCCGATTCGGGAGGAATAACGCCCATGCTGAAAAATGACCATGGCCTCCGCAATGGTGTATATCTGTATAATGGAATACTCACCAACGAAATGCTTGGCCAGAAATTCGGTATGCTCTCAAAAGATATCGATCTGCTCCTTGCAGCGTTCTGAAAAAACGGTTGCTGGTTGCTGGTTGCTGGTTGCTGGTTGCTGGTTGCTGGTTGCTGGTTACTGGTTACTGGTTGCTGGTTGCTGGTTGCTGGTTGCTGGTTACTGGTTGCTGGTTGCTGGTTGCTGGTTACTGGTTGCTGGTTGCTGGTTACCTCCTTCGGTCGTGAGTTCGCCCGGCACATGATACCGGATACCCGATACCCGGCACCTGACACCTCTAATTCCAGTATTCAAGGTTAAGAGAGGAACTGTCGGCTGTGATAGCGGCTTCCCTGCCAAGGTAGATGGCAGGATTATCGTCTGAATGTCCCGACGGAAAACCAAAAAATATAGGGTACCCGAAGCTGCCAGCAACCTCACTGACAATCTCTTCAACACTCTTTCCAAAAGGTATCTTCTGGTCCTGCATATCCCCGAAATCGCCTACAAGCAGGCCGGCGAGATTATTAAGCATACCCGCCAGCCTTAATGATTGAAGCATCCTGTCTACAGCATAATAATACTCCCCGATATCCTCAATAAAAAGGATCTTCCCCTCTGTCTCAGGTCTGGCAATCGTACCGGCAAGACTATAGAGCATTGCAAGGTTACCTCCCGTTAAAATGCCTTTGGCAGTGTTGGTGTTTACTGTCACTCCGTCCCATTTGTATTCGGGAGCCTTTCCGAAAAGCAGGTCGCGTACCGTGGTAATAGTCCTGGCTGTCCTGGCAGGATTATTATAGTTAAGAAGCATCTCACCGTGAATTGAAGCTACTCCGAAAAGGGTTCCCACCCACATGTTAAGAACTGTGATATCACTGTATCCCACAATCCATTTCGGCGACGCTACAAAAGCCGTAAAATCAATTTTATCGATAATACGGCTCATGCCGTATCCTCCCCTGGTACACATCACGGCCTTTACGGTGCTGTCATCAAGCGCCAGCTGAAGGTCAATTATCCGTTGACTGTCGGTTCCTGCAAAAGGACCCTCAGCCGCCAGACAACTGGCACCCATTGTCACCTGCAGACCCCAGCTTTCAATGATCTTAACCGCATTCATTACTGCGGCCCGATCAACGACGTATGATGGTGAGACCACCGCAACCCTGTCTCCCTTTTTAAGATATGGCGGAATGATCGACAATGCATCCATTTTGTTACCTCCCTAACGCCGCTGCAACGATGGTGGCCACGGCCCTGAAATTTTAAAATTATTATCTTTGCCGCAATTTAATCAATATGACAATATACCGGCAAAAATGAGCAATTTTAAGCGCGTACTGGTCACCTCCGCCCTTCCCTATGCCAACGGACCGATCCATATCGGACACCTGGCCGGCGTGTATGTTCCATCAGATATCTACACCAGGTACCTCAGGCTTAAGGGAACCGATGTTATTTCAATTTGCGGCTCAGATGAACATGGAGTGCCCATAACCCTGAAAGCGAGAAATGAAGGGGTCACACCTCAGGAGATAGTTGACAGGTACCATGAGCTCAATAAGAAATCGTTTGAGGATTTTGGAATAGCCTTTGACATCTATTCAAGAACATCGAACAGGATACATCATGAAACCGCAGCTGAGTTTTTCCGTCATCTGTATGATAAGGGCGAATTCATAGAGAAGACCTCAATGCAATATTACGATGAGGAGGCCGGATGCTTCCTTGCCGACAGATATATTACAGGTACGTGTCCTCATTGTGCAAATGAAAATGCGTACGGCGACCAGTGTGAAAAGTGCGGCTCCTCGCTCAGTCCGACAGAACTGTTGAAACCCAGGTCTGCAATAAGCGGAAGCATGCCCGTGCTGAAAGAGACCCTGCACTGGTACCTGCCACTCGACAAATATGAACCCTGGCTGCGACAATGGATACTCGAGGAACACAAGGAATGGAAGACAAATGTGTACGGACAGTGCAAATCATGGATTGACCAGGGGCTGCAGCCCAGGGCAGTGAGCCGTGACCTTGAATGGGGCGTACCTGTGCCGGTTGAGGGAGCCGATGGTAAGGTTCTATACGTATGGTTCGATGCC
>Ga0334892_1003367_pt1 | contig 10458 bp, 7 predicted proteins | sample GraSluR3_MG_4_FD_207213 | JGI IMG/M metagenome (GOLD analysis project Ga0334892, IMG submission 207213) | Sludge microbial communities from methane-producing bioreactor in Wageningen University, Netherlands - Granular Sludge_15_04-R3 | ecosystem: Engineered > Bioreactor > Anaerobic > Unclassified... | reverse complement strand
TCAATTCAAGCCAAGCAAACCATTGAGATTGATGTTGAGGTAGTCCCTACCGATATTAACCTCGATGCCATTGTAATCACCTCATCGCCAACAGCCAGCGGATTTCGTTATCAGCCCGACATGAGCTTTATGGGCGAGGAGCTACAGAAACGCTCCGAAATTTCGTTTGGCGAAATGTTGAACAACTCGCCTGGAGTTGCCATGCGGTCCATGGGTTCAACCCCTGCCCGACCCGTAATACGGGGTATGGATGGCGATAGAATTTTGGTACTCGAGAACGGTGAACGCATGGGCGATATATCCGAAACATCAGCCGATCACTCCATTGCGTTAGATCCACTGGCTGCAAGCAGAGTAGAGGTAATTCGTGGCCCCGCCAGCTTGCTTTACGGCTCAAGCGCACTGGGCGGAGTAATAAACATAATTACAACCGATATCCCCGATCGGTGGGACAAGGGATCCCACGGCGTGTTCTCGCTTCAGGGTGCAACAATGAATAAAATGGGGGCTGGTTTTGGCCGATACACCTACGGAAACGACAAATGGTCGGCAACCGGACGTGTAGCCTACAGAGAATCATCTGAAATAAATACTCCCGATGGTGTAGTTCCTGGCACATCGATGAGCAACTTGGATGCTTCTGCAGGTTTTGGGTTTAACTCCAGTAACAAAAGCGGTGGATTGAGCTTTTCGATTGCCAACCAGGTTTACGAGATTCCCGAATTCATAGATGATCCTAACCAAGGGGTAGAAATTCAAATGCAACGGCAAGCCGTGCAAGGTCGTACTAACATTGAGCGCAAAGGCTTTTTCGACAAGGCGCAAGTAAGGTTTAACGCCACCCGTATGTACCAGCAGGAGGTTGAATACGAATGGGTAGGTGAGCAAAGAGACGATGAAATTGAGCTTGAGTATGAGAAGTACTCCTTAAGCTCCACTGCAACAATTCAGCATAAGCCATTTAGCTTTTTCGACAGGGGTGCAGTTGGCTTTAATCTGCATGCCCATAATCTCGATATCCGCGGAGAGGATGCCTATACCCCGGGGGAGGTTAGGGTAAACCTTGGGGCATTCACATTCCAGGAGATTCCCCTGTCGAATAAAATGCGATTGCAAGCGGGTTTACGCATCGATTTTCAACATACCAGCGCTATTTTTGGCGATAATACTTCTCAAACAAACGGTACCCGTAATGCATTGAACTACACCGGGTCGTTAGGGTTTAATCATCGTCCCATCGAAGGACTTGAGGTGGGTGGGCAGTTTGCCCGCTCGCACCGAAACCCCTCGGTGGAGGAGCTTTATGCCGATGGTATTCACCTAGGGGCTGGGGTTTACGAGATTGGGAATACAAATCTAAAGGACGAGGTTGGACAAGGTGGTGACCTATTTATACGCTGGACAAGCGATATTATTGAGGTTGAGCTGGCTAGCTTCGTAAACGCATTCAAAAACTATATCATTTTTGAGCCCACAGGCAACTTTGATCCCGAATCGGGCTATCCAATCTTCCAGTACTCTGGCGACGAAGCCCGCCTCATGGGGGGCGAACTGTCAACTAGCATCAAACCTTTTAAGGGTTTTGAAATTGGATTGGGTTCCGATTTTGTGAATGGAAGGAGGATAACCAATGGGAATGACTATTTACCGTTCATCCCTCCATTCAGGTTCATGGCCAGCCTTGAGTACGACTTTAATGCTGGCTGGATTGGTGCCAGTTTGGTATCGGCAGCCAAGCAAAACCGCGTTGCTCCCGATGAGGATGAAACGGAGGGATACACCCTGCTGGGCCTATCGGCTGGGTATCGCCAATCAAAATATGGCAATCACGTGCTCATACTTAGGGTTGATAACCTGCTGAACCAAAGGTATCGCGATCACCTTTCGCGAATCGAGGATAGGAATTTCCCGATGCCGGGTAGAAATATTTCGTTGGCATACCGATGGTTCTTCTAGTGGAAAATCTTTCTGATTCTACTCCAAAAGTTAAATAACAAGGAAAGGATCAGAGCTGCCATATATGAGTACATGGTAAGCAGATCGGCTGTTTTGTAGCTAATCTCAATATTCAACATGCGTTGAAAAAGGTACGCTACATACGATGGGGTTTGCGGCGGTTGGCCAAGTTCAAGCAGTACATTCCAGTGCCAGTCGGTTAATGGACAATACCCAAGGCCATAGAATGCTCCTAGCCCAATCCACGACAAGCCTGTAAGCAAAAGGGTAGCAAGGTTTACCCTGCGGGTTGGTTTCCAAATCCACCCCAAAAGATTAAACAGGATTAGTGAGGTATGGAAACCCATGAAGAAGATATCGAGCACGCTGTAGATCATGGCGCAAGTACAAAAAGAAGGGGTGACCACGGCCACCCCTTTGTAATTTACTAATCGCTGGTCATTATGAACAGCGGCAACATTTCGAACTTCTGATAGTAGGGCCTTAACCGTTCGGTATTGTAATGCTTATCGACATTTACAACCTTTTTTTGGCTGGTTACCACATCGATGGGCATATTGTCGTATCGGCCATTCTTAAGTACAATTAATCGGCCATGCACACCTTTGAGGATTAGATCGAGCGCAAGGTTACCGAATGCCATGGGTACAATGGAGTCAATGGCATCGGGCTCACCGCCACGCACTAGGTATCCCAGCTTTTGATTTATGGTATTCACCGTTTTGCCCTTATTAAACTTAGGGCTCAACTCCTTAATCTTTTGAGATATAATATCACCAATTCCGCCAAGCTTGGCATGGCCAAAGGCATCGAGCTCGGTTCCTGCAAACACCATTTTGTCCATTCCCTTGAACATTGCCCCCTCGCTTATCATCACCGATGAGTAGTGACTTGGGTTTTTGAGCCTATCCTCAACCAACAATTGCGTGAGCAATTCAATATCAAACTTGTGCTCAGGGATAACACAACGGTTAGCCACACCCGCCATGGTTGGTAGCATGGCCGTAAAACCAGCGTAGCGACCGAACACCTCCATAACGAGAATTCGCTCATGCGAGCCTGCTGAGGTTCTAAGAATATCGGTCATGGCAATGGTACGGGTGATACAGGTGCTAAAGCCGATGCAGTAGTCGGTTCCTGGCACATCGTTATCCATAGTTTTGGGGATGGCTATCACCTTTTCACCCTCTTGATACAGCCTAACGCCATAGCTAAGGGTATCGTCGCCACCAATGGGAATAAGGTAGTCGATGCCAAGAAAATCCAAATTCTTAATCACCTCAGGCGTGAGGTCGTTGATATCCTTACTGTACTTCTCCTGCAAATGCTTGGGCACCCTATCCTTTGCCACTTTCGATGGGTTGGTGCGAGACGTGTGAAGGAATGTACCACCAGTTCGGAATGAACGGTTCACCCTCTCTTCGGTAAGCCACTCGTAGCAATGGCTATTATCGGCTTCCTTGTCGCGAACGATCTCTATCATACCCGCCCAGCCACGTCTAATCCCTACCACTCGATAGCCTTCGCGAAGAGCGCGGATTGTCACCGCTCGGATTGCTGGATTTAGCCCGGGCACGTCGCCACCACCTGTGAGAATTGCTATTACGCCTTTTGACTTTTGTACATTTGCCATGGTTCAAAATATTAGTTTACTGTAGATGTTAAGTCGTTGATAAGCATCATGAATGTATGATAAAAATAGATGATTTTATGCTTTACAATATTTTCAACAACCCTAATTTATCGCAAACGTTTGATGCAAGGGTAAAAAAGCCAGCCCCGTGCTTGGGGCTGGCGTATATTAGCATTCAGCAATCGGATTATTCCGTATCTTCCTCTATCAAGTAATGATTCCTATCGGCTGAGCTACGGGAAACAAGTTCGCCAAGGAAGCCTGCCATGAAAAGCTGCACACCAATTATGGCCATTACTAGGGCTATGTAAAACAAGGGCTGATCGGTAACCATACGGTAAGGAAGTCGATGGAACTGAGCGTACAGCTTGCTGGCCACAATCCAAATGGACATTCCTCCGCCAATGAGAAACATAAGGGTGCCAAGCGTTCCGAACAGGTGCATAGGTTTTTTCCCAAATCGGCTAACAAAAATTACTGTGAACAGATCGAGAAATCCATTAACAAAGCGATCGAGCCCAAATTTGGTTATTCCATACTTGCGCTCCTGATGTTGCACCACCTTCTCCCCTATCCTTTTAAAGCCTGCCTGCTTGGCCAGCACGGGGATATACCGATGCATCTCGCCAAAAATCTCTATGCTTTTCACCACCTCACGCTTGTAGGCTTTAAGGCCACAGTTAAAATCATGAAGTTTAATACCGGTAAACAGCCTAACCGTTCGGTTGAAAAGCTTGCTGGGGATTGTTTTGGAGATGGGGTCGTAACGTTTTCTCTTCCAACCCGACACCAAATGAAACCCCTCCTCCTTTATCATCCTGTAAAGTTCTGGTATCTCGTCGGGGCTATCCTGCAGATCGGCATCCATTGTTATCACCACATCGCCCTTAACCACCTGAAAACCGGTGTGCAGGGCAGCCGACTTACCGTAGTTGCGCCGAAACTTAATTCCGTGGATAGATGGAAACTTTCCTTTAAGATCCTTAATTACATCCCAGCTCGAATCGTTGCTACCATCATCCACAAGAACAACCTCAAAGGTGAAGCTATGCTCGGTCATCACACGGTTAATCCAATCTACAAGCTCGGGAAGCGATTCCTCCTCGTTAAAAAGGGGTACTACAACTGAAATATCCATCAATAAAAAAGTATTACTCCTTGGTTTCGAATAGAGGCTCCTCTTTCTTTAGAAAGATTGAAGTGATAAGGCTGAAAATAGTTCCCATAAAGGTAAAGCCAAGAACAGATGAGAATACCATCATGAGGGGAGTTTGAAACCTCTTAACGGTTTCCATCATGGTTTCAACCTGATCGTAATCCATTCCCAATTCAAGATATGTCTCCTCAAGCATTCGGTATACCCCCTCCATGTAGCTTGGATCGATAACTGCGGTTAGCAGGTAATTATAGAAACCGTATACAATTGAGGCAAAAAGGCTTAAAAGCACGCCAAACCCAAGAGCCTTACCATAGGAGATGTAACCACCTAGCTCATCATCGCGAAATCGGATTGTTCCGTATACTATACCGCCCACAATTACTGCATAGGTTAAAAGATTTACCCATGCTGGGGGTTTGTATACATCCATTAAGTACTGAACAAGATGAATAGCAATTAGCGCTAGAGCCAACATCAGGCCATAGGTCATGGCGCTCTTCATAATATTTACTTTCTTTTCTTCCATACTTTATAAATGTGAATGTTAGTAGTTGAAGTTAAGCTATTGACCAAACAAAGATATTAGAAAAAATAAAAAATGCCCAAAAAGGTTTGAAGAGTTATAAAGATGTTTCTATCTTTGCGGCCTGGGTAGGTCTTACACGACCAGCTCCTGCTGAACTCCCCCAGGACCGGAAGGTAGCAAGGGTAGGCGGTTGTAGCGGTGCGATGTAAGTAGCCTACCCACTTTTTATATCCCTAGTTGAAGAACTTCCCAACCTTGTTAATAGCTGAAGGCAAGGCAAATACCACTACTCTATCGTAAGCTTTTATCTCTGTAATGCCCTTGGCAATATAGCTCGAGTCGCCCCTTACAACCCCTCCTATAATGGCATCCTTTGGGAAATTAATATCCTTAATTTTGCCACGGGTCACCAGCGAGTTAGGCTTGACAATGAACTCTAAAACCTCGGCATCGCTTCCGGTTAGGCATTTAATAGCCGAAACCTCTGTGCTCATGGTGTACCTAAATATTCGGCTGGCGGTGATAAGCTTCTTGTTGATTACCGTATCGATCCCCATGCTCTCGGCCAGCTTAATGTAGTCGAGGTTCTCTACCTCGGCAATGGTTTTTTTCACCCCCATCCGCTTGGCGGCAAGGCAGGTTAAGATATTGGTTTCGGAATTACCGGTTACAGCAATAAAGGCATCCATATAGGGTAAGCCCTCCTGCATGAGCAGCTCGGTGTCGCGACCATCGCCATTAATTACAAGGGTATTCTTAAAAAAGTTGGCCAGCTGTACGCTTTTATCCCTATCCTGCTCAATGATTTTAATGTTAACATCCTTTTCAAGATCGTAGGCAATTCGAATACCTATGCGTCCCCCGCCTATAATCATAAGGTTATGCACCTCGATGTTCTTCTTGCCTGAGTACTCAAGCATTTCCTGCACCCCACTCTTATTGGTTATAACGTACACCAAGTCGTTCACCTTAAACTGATCGCTTCCATGGGGTATAATCGTTTCGCCTTCGCGGGCTATAGCCACGGCTCTAAACTCTAAATCTTTTTTATCCTTAATGGTTTGAAATAGGGTTTGGTCAATCACCGGAGCGTCCTCCTCAAGCCTAAAAACGGCTAGCGAAAGTTTTCCTCCTGAGAAATCGACAAACTCGGTAGAACTAGTATGCCCCAGTAGGCTAATCACCTCCCTGGCCGCTAGCTTCTCGGGGTATATTAGCGAGTCGACACCTAGGTTAAGAAACAGCTCCTTGTTGTTGGGTAGTAAATACTCATTGTTATCGATACGAGCAATTACCTTCTTGGCACCTAACTTTTTGGCAAGCGTTGCGCTTAGAATATTGGCGTTCTCGGAGCTAGTTACGGCAATGAATAAATCGGCCTTCTTTACGTTGGCCTCTTTAAGCCCAGATATGGTGGTTGCAGACCCCTCAACCACAATCAAATCGGCACTTGAAGTGAGCTGAGCCAACTTTTGCGTATCGGGATCAATCACAACAATATCATGATATTCAATCGATAGCATTTTGGCCAAATGTGTCCCTACCTCTCCCGCACCGGCAATAATAATGTTCATAGTTTCCTTTTATCGAAAATAAGCTGCAAAGTAAAATCAAATGTTGATGATATACACCATAAAAAGGTTGAAAACGTATCAAGCTTATTAACTTTTAATCAACAGGGTTTAGGTAAAAATCATCAGCATCCTCTAAAACAGGAAAACTCTGCCGAAAAGCCTTAAGCTCTGCCATGGTAAGCTCACCCTGCACTATCCCTTCGGCGCCGGGTAAAATAGCTGCAATGGTTTGTCCTGCCGATCCAACCAGTTGGCTATCGCCCGTGTAGTAAATACCCAACCCATCGTTACCTACTCGGTTTGACGCTGCCATATAGCACTGGTTCTCGATGGCACGTGCCTTAACTAATGTAGTCCAAATATCGCGGCGCGCTCCCGGGAAGTTTGCCACATTTATTATCAAATCGTAATCGCCCTTGCTGCGGGTCCAAACCGGGAAACGAACATCGTAACAAATTTGGGGAAGAATTCGCCAGCCCAGGTGCTCGAACACCAACCTCTCCTTGCCAGGGGTGTACTTTAGGTTCTCGTTGGCAAAGGTAAACAGATGCCTCTTATCGTACTCGAAGCAAGTTCCATCGGGGGTAACAAAGTGAAAACGATTGTAAAACCTACCTTTCTCGGAAACGATGTAACTGCCGCAAATGGCATATCCTCTGCTCCTGGCCTGTTGCGCCATCCACTTATATGTACCCCCTTTTGGCTCTTCGGCCATTCTCTCAGCATTCATTGAAAATCCCGTGGTAAACATCTCGGGCAGCACTACAATATGAGGTTTACCCTCGATTGTGTCGAGCAAGCGAGCTAAATGCTGAATATTACCCTCAACCTGCTCCCATAGCAAGTTGGCCTGAACGATGGCCACGTTTAACCTATCGACAATCATAGCATTTTTTGTTTAGCAGCAAATATAACATTTAAAATTACGCTCAAAAATTATAAAAGACAAACATATCAACCCCTATTAATTATATCAAATTGCTACCTTTATGATACCAAGATTTTATCAGCAATAATATGTCGGAACTTATAGTTTATAAAGCCTCTGCTGGGTCGGGCAAAACATACCGGCTAGCCGCCGAGTACATTAAGCAGCTAATTAAAAACCCCGAAAGCTACAAAACGATACTAGCTGTAACCTTTACCAATAAGGCCACGGCCGAGATGAAGGGGCGTATTCTCAAAGAACTTTTCAACATATCACAGGGTGATCAGTCGAGCATTGGCTCGGAGGTTGCACAGGCACTCCAGCTTGGCCATAGTGATTTAAAGGCAAGGGCACAGCAATCGCTCTCGCTCATACTGCATGACTATGGCCGCTTCTCGATCAGCACCATCGATAGCTTTGTGCAAAGGGTTATTCAGGCTTTGCTTTGGGAGATTGGTGAGCAGGGTGGCGTTGATATTGAACTAGATAACGTGCCCGTGCTTGAGCATGCCGCCGATAACCTGCTTGACTCGGCAGCAACAATTGACGAGCTGCTGAAATGGCTCACCACCATGGGCTATGCCCAATTAGACGAGGGCAAAAGCTGGGATGTGCGCCATAAGCTGGTTGAGCTGGGCAAGCAACTCTTTTCAGAGAAATTCAGGCTAATGAGCCATGAGGATGTTGAAAAATTTACCGACAGGGAGAGGGTGAACCTGCTTAAAATTAAGCTGAGTAAGCTAACCAACGACTCTCTATTGGAGTTGAAAACTATTGGTACTTCTGTTTTCGATGAGCTAGCAAAGCGCACAATCGCTCCAGAGTCTTTTACCTATGGATATAGTGGAGTAATGGGATACTTCAGAAAAATAGCACAAATCGATAGCAGTGCCGATGAACTGCCACTCCCCGATGGGCAAAGAGTGCAGAAAGCAATGAACGATACAACTGGCGAGGACTGGGTAAGTAAATCGACTTACCAAAACAAGGTAGAGTTTGATCCAATTGGCAACGTAATTCGCGAGGTTTTACACCCAATGCTAGTAAAAATTGCAGAGCTAGTTAACCACAGAAATGCCGAGTACATATCGGCCAAACTTATCCTAAAAAACCTTGAGAACTTAGCCCTTATTGGCGACCTTTGGGCTAAGGTAAGGGAGCTATCGCGTGAAGAGGGGTTCTTGCTACTTAGCGATAGCGGTCACCTGTTAAAGGAATTTGTGAAAGAATCGGATGCTCCGTTTGTATACGAAAAAGTGGGCACGCGGTACGATATGTATATGATTGACGAGTTTCAGGACACCTCCGAGGTGCAATGGCACAACTTTCGTCCGCTTATTGAGAATAGCCTATCGCAAGATTTTTTCAGCATGATCGTGGGCGATGTTAAGCAATCGATATACCGTTGGCGAAATGGTGATTGGAGCATTTTGGCAAGCGGAGTGGCCAACGACTTTGCGCATTACGGGACCCATGAGATTGCGCTTAAAACGAACTGGCGAAGCCTAAAAAGTATTATCGAATTCAACAACTGCTTTTTTCAAAAAGCCAAGGAGATTGCGGCGCAACAGATTGAGATTAAAGCCAATGATGAAAATACAAGTCACTTGAAAGAACAAGTGGAAAAAGCCTACGCCGATGTGGAGCAAAAGGCCAACGAGAAGCCAGGTGATTTGCCTGGTTACGTTGAGGTTAACTTTTTTGAGCATAAGAAGAATAGCGACCGCGATGAGACCCTATCGAATCATGTACCCAAGCTAATTACCGAGCTACAAGAACGTTACAAGCTAAGGGATATAGCCATACTTGTGCGCACCAAAAGCGATGGGCAAAGGATTGCCACCATGCTGCTTGAACATAACCGAGCCCAGCCCAGCCCAGCCAAGCGAATTGCATTTGTGAGCCAGGAAGGGCTTCAGCTAAAAACATCGCTAGTGGTAAGGCTAACCATTGCTGCCCTCAGACTGGTGCAGGACTCATCGAATGCGATAGCCATAAGGGTGCTGGCCAAAGAGCTGGCAACCCTTAGCACCGAAACTGTTACGAGCTGGCATGCACATTTCACCACCGAGGTTACCAATGCCGAGGCCGATTGGCTAAGCTCACTTAATACCCGTCCATTGCAAGAAGTTTTTGAAGCCATTGCCCAGCGATACAACTTGTTCTCCGTTAAGGGCGAACTGGCACATCTAGCCGAGCTGCATGAAAATATTGCTGCCCTAGGCAGCAGGGGGGGCAGCGATGTTAACCGATTTTTGCAGTGGTGGGACGAACACAGCGAAGCCCTTTCACTATCGGTTCCTGAGAACAGCAACGCAGTATCTATCCTCACCATACATAAGGCGAAAGGGCTTCAATTCCCAGTAGTCATTGTACCATATGCGGGTTGGGACTTTCGTGGGAAAGCGAACCAGCCGTTGCTATGGGTAAGTTCCCCCCATGAACCGTTCAACCTGCTACCCAAGTACCCCATTCAAGCATCGTCCAAAGCATCAAAAAGTTTATTTGCTTACGATGTGCTTGAGGAGGAGATGAAGGAGATTGTGGATAATATTAACCTGCTATACGTTGCCTTTACCCGACCCGAGAAGGAGCTATACGTTTATGTCCCCCTCACTAAGTCGGAGATGGAGAAACCAACAGATACAATAAACAGTACCTCAAAACTTATCCGCAGCATTG
>Ga0334892_1003363_pt1 | contig 10477 bp, 11 predicted proteins | sample GraSluR3_MG_4_FD_207213 | JGI IMG/M metagenome (GOLD analysis project Ga0334892, IMG submission 207213) | Sludge microbial communities from methane-producing bioreactor in Wageningen University, Netherlands - Granular Sludge_15_04-R3 | ecosystem: Engineered > Bioreactor > Anaerobic >... | reverse complement strand
ACTTACAGTTAAGCATTGAGAGTCATTTCCGCAGCCGATTTACCCTGGCATTTATCCCCTGGGTAGCCCTGTTATTGGCAGTTCTGCTGCATTATTTAGGTAGGATTCGCTTTCCTTGGATGAAGATCATCAATTCTGCTCTGGTCGCTGTGTTAGTAGGCGGTTCAATCGGTTGGCATTTTTGGAACGCAAATTTCTACCGCAATGAGTGGATGGAAGTTCAGGGTTATTTCCAGCAGTTGATCCACCGAGCACCTGGTTTAGAGCCCGGGACGATCTTACTGATCAACGATATGCCGTCGATCGCCCTTTACCAGGATGATTCCCTGACGGCCTTATTAAATTGGACCTATGCACCTGAAAACAAGTCGCATACGTTGGATTACGTGATGTATTATTTGAGTGTGCGGCTTGGCTTGGATTTACCAGCCCTTGAACCTGGTCTGCCCATCGAGAAAGCTTACCGTTCACTGCACTTTTCCAGTTCAACGGATCATATCTTGGTTGTCCACTATCAACCACCGGGCTGTGTGCGGGTTCTAGACGGAAGTAATCCAGATCGCTTGCCCCTCTCGTTACCTGAAGGACTGCGGGCTGCGCTCCCGCTTTCAAACTTTAATATGATCAAAACAGATCAGTCACCCCCAGCGCAGCCGCCTGCACACCTGTTTGAGCTCTCCGAAGCGCCAAATTGGTGTTTTTCATTCCAGGATGCGGAATTGGCAGCGCAACGGGGGGATTGGCCCCTGGTGGCTGAGATTGGGGATCAAGCTTATGCCAGGCAGGATCAGGCTAATGAATTGACCGAGCACTTTGTGTTTATCGATGGTTACTTACGGGCAGGGCGGTTTGAGCGTGCATATGAGGTGAGTAACATGTTGAGCGAGCGAACACAGGGGGAGTTTGATGGACGGATCTGCAGCTTGTGGCGGAGCGCTGAACGTGATCTGGGCGGTGGTTTTGATCTCGAGGTTGATTTTGAGGGCATGTTGACCAGGTTCTGTTCATCCGATTGATATATCATCGTGATGGACTGGATTGAAACCGGTTAAATGGGATTTATTATCCGTTTTTATTTGGATTGGCTGATTAGGTTGATGGGGGAGATCGAGGGAATGATTTCCAGTCAGATTTTTGAGGTGCTACGCTTACTTGAGATATGAGATAAATTAGATTATAATTATCTATAATACAAGTCAATCAAAACCAAGAAAGTGGAAAAAATGATGACGAAAGAAAAAGTCAATCGAAAACAATGGTTATGGATATCGATCATAGTGGCTGTGATCATCTTTGCCAGCCTGGGGATTTATTCACTGATATCTACCCGTGGATCGGCTTACGCCCAGGATAACATTGACCTGCCTGCGATTTCAGTAAGTCAAGTTGCTTCAGGCCTGACCAGGCCGGTGTATGTGACCCATGCTGGCGATGGAAGCGGACGATTGTTTATCGTTGAACAGGCTGGCAAGATTTTTATTTTTGAAGGTGAATTGGGAAGCGTCCCATTCCTAAATATTGAAGATCGTGTCGAATCTCCTCCGATGGGCGGCGGCAATGAAGAGGGATTGCTCAGTGTGGCTTTCCCGCCCAGCTTCGCTGAAAAAGGCTATTTTTATGTCTATTACACCATGCGTGATGGTGATAATGTCCTTTCACGTTTCTACCTGTCCGAAGATCCGAACCTGGCTGACCCCACTTCGGAAGAGCAGATATTGGTACTCCCACATCCTGACTATCGCAATCACAACGGTGGGCAGATCGCCTTTGGTCCGGATGGCTACCTATATATCGGTACCGGTGATGGTGGGGGCGGCGGCGATCCACTGGGCAATGCCCAAGATCCTTCCTCATTAAACGGAAAACTATTGCGAATTGATGTCGAAATGGAGTCTTTGAGTACAAATCTTAACCAGCTCGATCAACCGACATCTATAAAGTCTGGTTGTGGTGAGCGAACGGCTGAAAATGATCAGGTTTATGCCATCCCAGATGATAATCCGTTCCTTCAAGACCCAGATACCCGTGCGGAGATTTGGGCGATCGGTTTGCGGAACCCCTGGCGATTCTCATTTGACCGTGAAACCGGTGATCTGTTTATTGCCGATGTCGGCCAAAATCGATGGGAAGAGATCAATTTCCAGCCTGCAGATAGCCCAGGGGGTCAAAACTACGGCTGGAATATTATGGAAGGTGAAGAATGTTACGGTGCTGGTTCGTGCGACAGCGATGGTCTGACCCTCCCAATCCATGTCTATCCCATTGCTTCTGCTGCTGAATGCTCGATCACCGGCGGGTATGTCTATCGCGGGGCAGAATACCCAGCGCTTAATGGCACTTATATCTATGGTGATTATTGCAGTGGTAGGATCTGGGGTTTGCAGCAAGTAGGGAGCGAGTGGCTTAGTGGTTTCCTGGTCGATACCGATTACTGGATTAGCTCCTTTGGTGAGGACGAGGGTGGAGAGATGTACTTGACCGATATGACCGGCGGTGCTATTTACAAAATCTCTCAACCCTGAGGATTATTATTGACTTTAACATGGTTATTACGATTGAATGAGCAAAACCAGGTAATACCCAAGCAGCGCAGCCCAGATCCAGGTGTCGATGCGGTCAAGGATACCGCCGTGGCCGGGGATCAAATCGCCGGTGTCTTTGACACCGGCCGTGCGTTTGAATAAGCTGATCAGCAGATCGCCCACCGGGGTCAGCAGGGAAAGTACAAAGCCCATCAAAGCCCCCTCCCACAGGCGAGTTGTCCCTGGTAAAAAACCAATTGACCGCCACAGTAGAACCAGCAAGGTGCCAAAGATGGTGCCGCTGATGACACCACCCATTAAGCCGGCCCAAGTCTTATTAGGGCTGAGGCGTGGGGACAGCTTGCGTACGCCCAGCCACTTACCAATAAAGTATGCGCCTGAGTCTGCCAACCACACTGCTGGCAGGGCAGTCAGCAGCCAGCCGCGCCCATCCGGCAGTGCCCGCAACGGGATGAAAGCCCCGCCGACCCAGCCGAGATAGAGGATGCCCGTCAGGTTTAGGCTGAAGCTGACAGCTGCATCATTCCCACCCCTTTCATAATTGATTAACGCTGCAATCGCGGTCAGCAGGATAAGGATGGTCAGCAGGGGTCCCAGGTATGTGTCATTTAAAGCCCAGCGTTGAATGATGCACAAGGTCATTCCTGTCATGACCACTGCCAGCGTAGGACGAAAACCCATCTGGTCGAATAAACGCACATATTCATAAGCGGCTATCAGCAAGATCGCCAGAATGAACAGGTTAAACAGCCAGCCGCCTATATAGATCAGGATTAAGACCAGCGGCACAAAGACCAGCGCCGCTTTAACTCGTTGGGACAACATCTGTGATTATAAAAGACCTCAGGTTTCTCTTAATCCGCCATAACGCCGATCACGTTTCCCAAATTCCTCGATGGCTTTGCGCAGCTCGTCTTCGTTGAAATCCGGCCAGTAAACCTGTGGAAAATACCATTCTGAGTAAACGGTTTGCCAGGTTAGGAAATTACTGATGCGCTGCTCTCCGGAAGTACGGATCACCAGGTCAGGGTCGGGGATGCCGGCTGTGAACATATAATCGCTCACCAGTTGATCATCCACCGCTTGGGGGTCGACTTGATCCGCCAGCATATGTTTAATAGCGTGGACGATTTCATCCCTTCCCCCATAATTAAACGCCAAGATGATGGTAATCCGCTGGTTATCTTTGGTCAGATCAATTGCATCCCGTACTTTTTCTTGGAGCGTTTTGGCTAAGCCGTCCAAATGGCCGATGTGCACCAGGCGTGCGCCTTCCTGGTGCAATTCACCCAGTTCACGGTCAATTACATCTGAAAGGATGTGCATCAACCCGGTGACCTCTGCTTTGGGTCGGGACCAATTCTCTGTTGAAAAAGCGTAGAAAGTGAGATACTGGATGCCAAAATTGGCACTGGCGCGGATGATCTTGCGCAGATTTTCGGTTCCAGCACGATGACCAGCGAGGCGCGGTAGGCCGCGTTCCTTTGCCCAGCGGCCGTTTCCATCCATGATAATAGCGATATGTTGGGGAAGGGGCGTTAAAATTTCGGTAGGTTCTTCTGATGTCATTTGGATCAAACTTCCATGATCTCATTTTCTTTGCGCTCACCGATTTCATCCACTTTTTTATTCATTTTATCGGTCAGCTCTTGGAGTTCTTTCTCGCCGCGTTCTTGATCGTCCTCAGAAATCAGGCCTTCTTTTTCAAATTCGCGCAAATCACGGATGAGGTCCCTACGGACATTGCGGATCCTGACTCGAGTCTCTTCCATGCGGTTGTGAACAACACGGACGAGTTCTCGCCGGCGTTCTTCAGTGAGTTGGGGCAGTGATAGCCGGATCATTTTGCCGTCATTATTGGGTGTTAATCCCAAATCGGAGGACATGATCGCGCGTTCGATGTCCTTAAGTGTCATGGGGTCAAAGGGGCGAATCAGAAGTTGGCGGGGTTCTGGAATGCTGATCGATGCTAGCTGGATTAAGGGTGTGTTCGCGCCGTAATAATCAACGGGCAGGCGTTCAACTAAGGCTGGTGAGGCACGACCCGTGCGAATGCCAGACAGGTCTTCTTCTAAGGAATCCAGGGCGGCTTGCATGCGTTCAGCGGCTTCTCGTAAGGTGTCTTTGATCATGTTTTACCTCCAAATGTTCTTTGCATGATTGTTGATGGTTAAGCATACAACAAAAATTATCTCTCGTCTAGCTTGGTGCGGTCAGTCAGGGTAAATAATAACACCCTGCTGGATAGCAGGGTGTTTATATCTCAATTAATTAACAGCCTTATGCCTCACTCGTTGCGTGAGACCAGCCAATCGATGATCAGTTCTTTTTCTTCTGCATTGACCTGAGCGCCTTTGCCGATCATCCGGTCAATCGTGGTTGACCATTCCTCCCGGGTCTTATTCTTTGAGAGGATAAAGTTCAGCACATGGCAGCCGCCAATTTTCTCACTGATCAGGGCTTGTATGCGTTCGTCTTCATCATCGATTTCACCTTCTTCAGGTGGCGTCTCAATTGGTTCTTCGGCAGTTGGCACACTGGTTTCTTCCAGAGTGGGTTCATCCACGGTCGGTTTGAGATCTGGTTGGGTTTCCTGTGTCGCTTCTTCAATCACGGGTTGTTCCACAACCGGAGATTCAACTGCTTCTTGCGTGGTTATTGATGGTCCACATGCGGGCAGCACTATCAGCATAATCAACATCACCATCAGTAAAATAATCCGATATTTTTTCATCTCACCTCTAAAGTTACTGGTAAATTGACGTCCCTTACGATCTGGGATTGCAAAATATTCTATCATGAAAATCTTCTAAATCTGACTTGGATAGTAAAAATGAAATGGCAATAAATGACATGGTTTGATTGATCAATGACTGTTTCACACTTGGAATGTCATAGAAATGGGTGACCGATCAAATTTCTATTCTGGGCAGCGCTGGCAGTGCTTGTGAATCACCAGTGCAGCCAGATAGGTGACACCCGAGATGAGGATAATCGTGGCACCAGAGGTGAGGTTAAAGAAGAATGAGATTATAAGGCCGCCGGTTGTGAAGACCAAGCTCAACGCTGTCGCTAGAAGCATAATATGTTTCATGTGCTTAAGGAAGAGCGAGCCAATTGCTGCAGGGACGGTTAACAGGGCGATGATCATAATCAATCCAACCACACGCATTAACATCACGACCGCTAATCCAATCATGGTGATCAGCATCAGGTACAACAAATCGACCGGCAGGTTGCGCACTCGGGCATATGTCTCATCGAAGGCTGTTGCCTGTAATTCTTTATAAAACAGAACGACCAGGCTGATGACCAGGATGTTCACGCCCAGCATCATCCATAAATCTACCTGGGTGACCGCCAAGATGCTGCCAAACAGGTAACTCATCAGATCGGCTTTGTAGCCGGGAGTCATGTCAGCGAAAATAATCCCAACTGCCATGCCGATCGCCCACATGACGCCGATCAATGTATCCTGGCGTTGCCGGGTTTGACGCTGGACATACCCCATCAGGAATGAAGCCAACAAGCTGAAAGTAACTGCCCCCAAAATGGGGTTGATGCCAAAGTAAAATGCCATACCGACGCCACCATATGCCGTATGAGCGACACCCCCTGCAATGAAAACCATCCGCTTGAGTACCACCAGGGTGCCGATCACGCCACAAGCCAGGCTGACCAAGACGCCAGCGATCAAAGCATTTTGCATGAAACTGTAACTCAGCAGCTCGCTCATCAATGCTGCCCTTCATGCTCAGCTAAAACACGGTGCGGCAGGCCGTGGGCGATCAGGTCCACCGGGCAGCCGTAGGTGGCGCGCAGCATTTCATCGGTGACCTGTTTTTCGCCGTGGTAGTGCAGCCTGCGGTTCAGGCAGCCGATGGTTTTGACATAACTTGAGATCACGTTCAGGTCATGGGTGACCAGAAAGACGGTCACCCCCCCCTGGTTGACGCGGTAGAGCAGGTCATAGATGAGTGCGCTTGCCTCAATGTCGACGCTGATGGTCGGCTCATCCAGCACCAGCAGTTTAGGGTCAGTTGTCAGGGCGCGGGCGATATATACCCGCTGGCGCTGACCGCCTGAAAGCTCGCGCAGGGCGCGATCCTGGTGTTCAAGCATGTCGACCCAGGCCAAACGTTCACTGACGATGACATCATCTTCTTTGGAATAGGGTTTGAACAACCGTTGGTTGCTCAGACGGCCCATCCGGACCACATCCCGCACGCTGATCGGGAAGGTCGCGTCATACTCAGCCAATTGGGGCACATACCCGATATGCGATCGCCCTCTTTCCGGGGAATCGCCCATCACCTGCACGGTGCCCCGTTGGGGTTTGATCAAGCCCAGCATGACCTTGAGGAGGGTGGTTTTTCCGCCGCCGTTGGGACCAATCAACCCGATGAAATCTCCTTTTTCTATCGTGAGATCAATATCAAACAACACGGTTTCATGGTTATATCCGGCATATAGGTCTTTGATCTTCACGAGGGGTTGAGAAATTAATTCAAGCATTTCCATTTTGGTGATTATCCCTTCATTAACTGCTGATCAAAATAGTTAATCATTACCGTAAGGCAGCAGCGAACGCAGCCGCAACAGTTTCAAGGTTTTCCAACCAGTTTTGTGCCAGAGGATCAACAACCGCAATTTCGGCGTTGATTTCCTGGGCGATAGCTTCCGCATTGGCGGTGCTGAAGGTGGGTTGGATGAAGATCACCCGGATATTTTCAGAACGGGCAAGCGCGATAATGTCAGCGAGCTCAGTAGCGCTTGGTTCCTGCCCGCCAATCTGGATTGGGATTTGTGTGAGGTTATACTGCGCTGCAAAGTAACCCCAGGCGGGATGAAAAACCATAAACGTGCGCTGTTCAACATCCTCCAATATGCTGTGGATATTCTGATCTAATCTGTCAATATCAGATATCAAAGCATCATAATTAGCCTGGAAAATATTCGCATGCTCAGGCGCTTCTTTCTTAAGGGCATTCAGAATATTCAAGGCAATCTGCTTGCCATTAGCAGGCGCTAGCCAGACATGCGGATCGAGACCGTGTTCATCAGATAATGGGTCACTTTCATCGCTGTGATCTTCTTGGTATTCAGCGTGATCGTCATGCTGGTGCGGGTCGGACAGTGGCAAGCGCTGGATCCCATCTGCATTGTCTATAAAGATCAAATCGGGGTTTACATCACGAAAGCGGGGTAGCCAGGCTTCCTCATACTCAGTGCCAATTGTGAAGAAGAGCTTGGCATAGCTCAGAGCTCTCATCTGATCGGGTTTGGGCTCATAGGTGTGAGGTTCTTCACCGGGACCAACCATTACGTTGATCTCTACTGCGTCACCACCGATTCGTTCGACAAAATAAGCCTGAGGGAGAATACTGACGGTGACGATGGTTCGGCTGTCATCAACCACATTAGTTCTTGAAGTGGGTTGGCAGGCGCTTAAGGTTGAGAGGAGTACAAAAAGAAAGATCAACAATATATGAAATTTTTGAGGCGGCTTATTGTGCGTCATGATTGCGCTTTCCTTGTTGACATTGCGGGCATAGGCCATAAAATTGAAGCAGGTGTTCTTCAACAATAAATCCTGTTTCTTGTTGAATGTGTTCTATCAAAGGAGAAAGATCCTCCATGCCGCTGAATTCCACCGCTGTTTCGCATTCACGGCAGACCAGGTGATGGTGATGACCGGGAGAGGCGATGACATAACCCTGACACTCATCGTGCCCATGAACGCGCCGTACCAAACCCAATTCAGTTAGGAGTTCTAGGGTGCGATAAACAGAAACAAGGCCAATTTCTTGCTGCAAGTCAATTGAATGCTGGTGGATGGTTTGCGGCGATAGGGGGATTGGTGCAGCTTGCAGCACATCCATAACCACCTTGCGCGGTCGGGTCAGTCTGAAGCCTTGATTATTGAGTTTATCCTGGAGATTCATCCAACTTCCTTATTGAAAATTATTTTCAATAAGGATTGTACTGGTGACGCATTTAGATGTCAAGTGTTTTGGATTTATGATTCTGATGTCAGTGGTGAATGATAATGGTTGACCCTCCATAGATCATGTTTACTAATTATTTAAAAACAAACACCCCCGGCCGGCGTTAACCAGGGGTGGAGGAAGATTTCAATTGTCATGGTTGAAGATGATTTTTTGTCAACCGGACGAGATTATATCATCTTTTATTCTAATCATTAGCACCTCTAAAAAACTCTAACTTATTATTAATGTTTAGATAATGAAAGATAATTAGATCTGTGGTTGGTTTTGGATACCCTTTGCGAATTTGAGAGTCACTATCCATAAGGTAGATCAGAATAGCTTCATTTGATTCAAGATTCAAATTGACGCTAAATACAAAATTCGATGAGGAGGTTAATGCGGTTATTTTGCCTGATGACACACCAGCTTACTTTTTTCCAGATCGCAGGATATGCAGAAAAACTTACTCAACCCAAACTTTGTTTTGTTAATCTTTTGCGGTCTGTCTAACTGATTGCAGAAATGAATTATTCTACCAAGACGGTTATTGGGTCCACCATCCACATAGAACAGGATATCTGGTAAGTTCCGGGATCTGGTGCGGTAAATTCAACCACATTTAACCCTGGATTGAGAATGATTACATCAGGATAGAGCCCTCTGGCATAGACGGCATTAGCGCAGCCAAGCGAACCATTACTATTAATTTCAAACCGAGTTTTTAGATGGGCTTTTATCGTGATAACCTCAGGATAGTAATTAAATCCCCTGGCTTCCATTTGCATTAATTGGATTTGCTCATCATCATTTCGATGTTCATTAGGTGATGTGAAATTCGGGGTCTCATACTGTAAAAGTGTTGACGGGTCCAATACTTTTATTTGTGAACTAATTGTGTAAACTGCGAAAAAGATGATCAACAGCCCAGATAAAACTCTAAATGAAGTTGAGAACTTGGGGTTCTTATTGAATTTTATACTGGATAAACTGATGATCAGCAGTACAGGAAGGGTTCCTAAAGCAAAGGCAAACAAGATCGTCATACCGTCGATAAAATTTCCTGACCTTAAAGCCTGAGATTGAGCAATCAGTGTAAAACCACACGGGACAAAAAATGTAACTGCTCCAATCAGAACAGGAAATACTTTTTCCTTTATATCTGCATTATTTGTCATGCGGCTGATGAATTGACCAGAAAAATTCAATGGAATTCTCTGAAAAAAGGTCACACCCAGCATTTGCATGCCGATAATGAACATCAATACTGAGATCAAAATTGTCAAGATCGCTGATGCTTCTAAGGAAAACTGAAAAACTCCTCCCAGCATACCCAGCAACCCACCTAAGACTGCAAAAGAGACAATTCGGGCGGCATTAAATAGAAGGAAGGGAAAAAACCCACGCTTATTTTCGCTGGCTTGATGATTAACCCAGCTTTCCTGAACGGATAAGAGCAGACTACCAACCAGTGCAGCACAACTTGAAAAACTGGCTGCAACTCCAAAGAGAAAATAAGCGATTAAATGTGAGCTAGAATCCACATATAAAAAGTTGAGCAGATTGGACCTTTCCAAAAGAAAAAATAGGACAACGATCAAAAAAAAATACCTATAGCAACAACATATTTTTTAGGTTGAAGCGCTTGATTTTGCTGGAATTTTGTGAATGAATAACCGTTATTCTTAAAAATTTGATTAAGATCATCCACAGATGGCATCCTCTGTTGTGATACTGCAACAATTAAGATGCTTGAGCTGGCTAATGTGACCTTGACATCGTTGATGCCTTTGAGTTTCCGAACCGAGCGTTCGATAAATGTTTCACAGCCAATGCAATGCATGCCTTCAATGTAATAGGTTTTTCTAATCATCATTGCTCTTAGTCTACTAATAAATATTGATCAACCCAAATTGCAACTGTTCAGGCAACTCTGCAGGCGAAGGG
>Ga0334892_1003362_pt1 | contig 10479 bp, 7 predicted proteins | sample GraSluR3_MG_4_FD_207213 | JGI IMG/M metagenome (GOLD analysis project Ga0334892, IMG submission 207213) | Sludge microbial communities from methane-producing bioreactor in Wageningen University, Netherlands - Granular Sludge_15_04-R3 | ecosystem: Engineered > Bioreactor > Anaerobic > Unclassified... | reverse complement strand
ATGGGAATATAAAGTCCTCACAATAGAAACGACTGGATTTATGGGTGGCAAAGTGGATGTTGTCCAACTGGAAACATTGATGAACAGCCCGGGGCGTGACGGGCGGGAATTGGCCGCAGCCGTTGATACGTATGAGGGATATGGTCGCACCCGAAATGTTGTGCTGCTGTTCAAGCGAACAAGAGCTTAAATCCGGTAAGCCAATCCTGGAAATTTTCTGTTTCGTAGTACTAATGGGGCTAGAATCTGCCTGTGAGAATTTTGGATTCTTCTGATTAATTGGGAATAAGGAATCTTTATCATGACTGATTCACAACAGAAAAATGACCAGCTGACCTTTGAGCTCAATGATACCCGCCTGGCCCCCTATTATCAAAAGCCGAAACTCTTCACGCCAGGTGAGGTTTTGTTCTGGGATGATCAGCACATTTCAGAGCAGGTGCTGGCGGTCCATCTTGATCCTGAAACAGAGCTTGCCAGCCGTAAGCCGGAGACCATTGAAGCGTCTGTGGCGTGGATTGTGGAACAGCTGGGATTGGAGGCAGGAGATGCCGTGCTCGATCTGGGTTGCGGACCAGGGTTGTATGCTGTCCAGCTGGCACGCCGAGGGCTGGCCGTGAGCGGGGTGGACATCTCACACACTTCTATCGCGTATGCCCACTCATTCGTAGCTGAGCAAAAACTGAGGATCAATTATCGCTGCCAGGATTACCTGACCATAACTGATGAGAAAAAATTTGATGTTGTCTTGCTGATTTATGGTGATTATTGCACCTTTAATCCTGAAGATCGGCAGCGGCTGTTGGGGGTTGTCGGCAGGGCTTTGCGGCCGGGCGGTCATTTTGTACTGGATGTGTCTACCCGGGTCCACCGTGAAAAGTATGGGCTGAAGAAATCCTTATACCCATCAAAAGGTGGTTTCTGGCGGCCGGGTCCGCATTTGGTGATTGAGCATGGGTTTGATTATCCAAAAGATGGGATCTGGTTGGATCAGTATATCATTGTGGAGGAGAGCGGATCGTTGAGGGTTTACCGGAACTGGTTCCAGGATTATGATCGGGAGGGGATCACGGCGGAACTAACCGCAGGCAGTTTTGACGTGCAAAGTGTGTGGGGTGACCTGACCGGAAAGCCATACTGCGAGGATGGCGAATGGATCGGCGTGGTGGCTAAGTGGGTCTCGGATTGATCGTGTCAACAGGTTGAACATGAAATGGGCGTCAATGATTTCATTGCAATTGAGAAAGGTAGTGGAAAGATGATTACTAAAGATGATTATGCCAAAATGCTGTTGGGCGAACATGAGATTATGCTCAAACAAACGGACGGCCTCACCCATGATGACAGCTTAATCCAACCGCAGCCTGGAGGAAACTGCTTGAATTGGGTCATGGGTCACCTGGTGGACAACCTGGTTGATATCCTTGATACTCTAGGCGGTGACCCACCAGGAGAACTGCCGGACTTGAGCCATTATGGTTATGGCTCTGAGCCTATTCATGGTGATGAAGCCGGGGTGATCCATCTGCAGGATTTAATTAATGCGTATGGGCGGTTAACCAAACGGATCGCCGATCACCTTGACAAGATGACAGAGTCTGATTTTTTGGATGAGATTGATTTTTGGCAGGGGCAAACCCGACGTGGGTATGTGGCTTTTTTCTATTTCTTCCATCACACTTATCACCTGGGCCAGTTAGAGCAGCTGCGCAACCTGGCTGGGAGGACTGAGAAGGTGATATAGGAGGAAAGACAGTAAATATTGTCCCACTCCGCTGGACTTTGGGGATTTTATGAATATTGTCTGGTTGCCGAGGCGATTAGGCAATCAGGCGATTTGGTATTGGGCAAAAAGGTGAGTAGATGAAAAGTGGTCAATAAATCAGCAGCTTGGTTTTTTAATATGTGTTGAAATAGTAATCAGTGGTAGAATTATTAAATTGAAAATCAGACGATGGCACTGCCGTTTCTCTCCTCGGACAACCCACACATATACTATTTTCCTAATCCCAAATCCCAAATCCCAATTCCCTATTCACCATAAACTATTTCCGATACTCCCATGGCAAAGCGAAAATTAAAACGTCAATTAAACTTACTGCAGGTGATTATGCTTGGGACAGCCGGCACGATCGCAGCAGAAATCTTTGTTCTGACCGGACATGCGGCGGGGATCGCCGGACCGGATGCGGTTCTGGCGATTATCATTGGCGGTGTGTTATCCCTGAGTATTGCCCTCAATTACTGTGAACTGGCCACAACCTACCCCGTCACAGGCGGGGCGATGACCTACGTCAAGGAAGGTTTTGGCAATAACCTGGTCATGTTCTTGGTTGGCTCGCTGGATGCCCTTTCGAGCACTTTCTATGCCGCGCTCTCGGCGGTGGGTTTTGCCTATTCGTTAAAGGTCTTCTTCCCCTTTTTACCCATCATCCCGGTGGCGCTCATTGTGATCATCGCAGTTGGGATCATGCATGTGCGTGGAATCACTCAGGTTGGAAACCTGCAGATCGCGCTGGGCGCATTTCTGCTGCTTGTTTTTAGCCTATATGTGATTTTAGGTCTGGTCCGACCGGAGGGGTTCAGCTGGGGTACGTTTCAATCAGGGCGTGCTTTATTTGAAAATCGTTCGATTTGGGCTAATCTTGGTCGGATGCTGACCACGGTCGCCCTGATCTACAATGCCTATGTAGGTTTTGAAGTCATTGCAGATGATGCAGAAGAAATCCGTGAACCCCACCGGATTATCCCCGTCGGGATCTTAATCAGCCTAGGTGTGACAACACTGGTTTACACGCTGGTGTCTTTTGTTACGATTGGTATCATTCCCTATCAAGCCTTGGCGGGATCAGAAACGGCATTAACCGACGCTGCCAGGGTGTTCTGGCCGGGTGTCGGCGTAACCCTCATGGCTGCGGCTGGGATTGTGGCGACCCTCACATCGATTAACTCCGCTATGCTTTCAGCGACTCGCGAGGCATTCACCCTCAGCCGGGACCAGGTCTGGCCGCGCAGCCTCTCACGGCTCAGCCGCTGGCGTACGCCGTATGTTTCAATTTTGATGATAGCTGTGATCAGCGGTCTGGTCACCATTATTGGGCTGGTTGATTTCCTGAGTTTTATCTCCAGTGCAGGGTATATGTTTGTGCTGTTTTGGGCTTCCCTGGCTATGATCCTATTACGCAAAAAATATCCAGATATCGACCGCCCATTCAAAGTGCCCCTGTATCCACTGACACCGATCCTGGCTGCCTTGAGCGGGGTTTTGATCGTAGCCTTTGCTAATCCCAGAGCACTGCTGTTCTTAGGCGCAGTCATTGTAATCTTATCAATCGGATTTTATATTTCACGCCATTATCGACGAAAAGGATTGATCCAGGCCCAACTGGAAGAAGCGGTTGGCGGTGGTCGGTTGCTGATCGCAGCGATAAACCCCAGCACAGCGGTCGGGTTGGTTGAATTGGCTTCCCGTTTGGCGGAACACCAGGAGGACACAAGTATCAGCTTGATGTCGGTGATCAAAGTGCCCAGTACCAGCACTAATGATGAAATCAGTGCGATTATCCAGAAGAGCAAAGCAGCCAGAAATGTGTTGTGCGACCTGACCGCGCCGATTGCTCAAAAGCGCAATGTAGCTATCTCAGCGAAAATCAAAGTGGCCAATAATGTCGAATCAGCCATTTATAAAGAGTTACAATCACCAAATCCCGTGCGCTTGGTTATGTTGGGGTGGCCTTCTGAGGACACGAAGTTAAAGATCCCCCATAACATTATCAAAGAGGTAATGGTTAACGCGCGCAAAGATGTGGTAATACTGCGCAACCGGGGGATTGATTCAATCCATAAAATCTTAGTTCCGATTGCCGGTGGACCCAATTCGCATTTCGTTTTGAACTTGGCCACAGCATTGGCTTATCAGCAGGGCGTTCGAGCAACGGTGCTCCATTTGACTCCCGAAGGTTTAGATGAAGAAAAAATGGAAGATGCCGCATTATTCATCCAAGAAATTGTCGAAGATGTTTTAAATGCGATTCCAGATTGGCTGGATATCAGAGTGGCAGCTGCATCATCCGTTAGTGAGGGTATCCAGCATGAAATCAAGGCGGGTCAGTATGATCTGCTGATCATCGGTGCTGGCGGGGATGTTTTTTCGCACCGCAGCTTATTTGGCCCAGTAAACGATATCCTCATCGATACGATAGACTGCTCAATATTAATCGCCCGGCATTATCAACCGGAGGCTGTGGTTTGGTTGAATAAGCGCATCCATCGCTTAGAAGCATAATGCGTTTTTGCGGGAATAAGAGATGTGGTGTTTGGTGGTAACTGCTTAATTCCATCGCACTGTGCAGTTATGTTTGGCTTTATAAATGCGTGCTTCTTGAATTAATTGGGCAAATTGCTAGGATATTCTTTTCCAAAACATTTCCACGAAAAACCAGCATGATGATTTAAAGAACAGATTTCTTTTTTGTTTCCTCATTAAGGATGTTACTTTGTTGAAAAGACACTAACCGAGGGCCGGTGAAAATATTCCGAACTTAAAGGGGGGCTGGATGTTGAGTTGATTCTGATATTTCGCAAAAAAATAACCTTAAAATTCAGCTAATATTCTTAAAAATCAACTATAATGATAGAAATCCGTTCGATATAGCAATTGTTAATAAATAGTGGGAAATGGTCCATATTTGAAGAATTTAACAGCTTAATAGTCTTGAGATCAGTAAAGGAGAAAATCATGATCAATCGGAATAAGCCTTTGGTATTTGTGACCTTCACACTGATCATCGCAGCGCTGGCGTGCAGCTTGGGGGGCAAGCAGGAAATCCCATTAGGAGAATCATTTCAATCTGATGAAGGTGGGTTCATTTTGCAAAAAGTTGACGGGTATCTTTTTGAGCATACTTATGGCATCGTCAGCATGGGTTCACCCGATGCCAAATCCAATGCCGGACCTTTTATCATGGTGACGGGCGGCTTGATGGAAGAGGTCGTCAGTATGGAAAAAAGGCTTGAAGAGTTGCGCAATGATCCCAGTGGTATCGAAGTAGGGAATAGTAAAAATTTCAATGTTGATGGGGTAGATGGGCTGCTGGTTGATCTTTCCGGCGTTTATGAAGGTGAGCCGGTCAAGGGCAAGGTCTTTTTTGCCAACCCCAAACCCGAGCAAGAATTTAACATGCTCGGGCTGGCGCCAGAAGCGTTATGGGCAGAAATCGAACCGATCTTTGACGGTGTGCTCAAATCGATCAGTTTCATTGACGCCCAACCCTTTGAGTTTTCCTTTGAAGATGACTTACTCGAGGAGGATTGGGAACCCGTAGTGGAAGAACCGGAAACTGAACAAGCCAGGGAACAACCGGTTGACGCTCCAGCAGCTGCCAGCCCGTATCTAGGAGAAGTCTATGATCATGAAGAGGGCGGCTTTTCTGTGCGGAAAATCAAAGATTATGATTTTACTGATGATTTTGGCATTATCCAGATGGCGAAACCTGGGTTGTCCAGCTATGCCGGTCCATTGATCAATATCATTTATGATCAAGTCGAAGAGCCCATGACAAATGAGGCGCTGTTTGCCATGGCACGTGACGACCCCAGCGAAGCGGGAATAAATTATTTCAGCCCAGTGAATTATGTATTGGATGGGGTTCAGGGGCTCTTGGTTGATTTTGACGGCACAGAGTCGGATCAAGGGGTGAAAGGGCAGGCTTTCTTTGTCATGTTGACTCCTAACCAGTACTTTGCAGTGCGTGTCATTGCCCCAGAAGCAGAATGGGCTGAGGTGTTCCCCATGTATGAAGCCATGCTGGCATCAGTAAAATTTGACAGTGGAATATCCGCAGCGCCGCCGACAGCCGGGGGGCAGTTCATCCGCCAGTGGGCGGTGCGGGCAGAGGCCAGCTCTGAATATACCAAGGACGAGTGGTCCGCCATGCAGGCTACGGGTGCACCCGATGTGGATGTGTGCGGGGATGATATTCGTGCTTGGGCATCGGCAGATCCGCTCACCGAAGAACACCTGATCCTGTATTATAAAACACCTGTTAACCCGACTGAGCTGACCATTTACCAGAGTTACAATCCTTCCCAGGTGGTGGAAATCCAATTCATCGATACCAATGGGGTTACCCATCGCCTGTGGTACGGCGACCCGGAAGCATTGTCCCAGTGCCCGTATGCCTGGACGCACACTATCGAACTGGATGAAGCCTTCTTCACGGACACGGTGGTCATTTTTGTTGATCAAAGCGTGTTGGGGCAGGGCTGGGTTGAGATCGACGCGGTTGAACTGGTGGGCCATCCCATGCCATAGTGAGCTGCTTGGGTGTGGATTGAAATAATATCTTAGGCATGCTTGTGAGTTAAGGGCCGCATCGCTGGTGTTTTCACCAATGAGATGCTGTTCAGGTTAACGAATTTATCTTTAGAGAACCTGTTTTTCTGGGCTGATCTTTTTGCTGTACAATATCAATTAGGAGTTCCTGATTTTCAGCACCTAATGGTTGAAATGAGCATCGATGCAAAAGCATAGAGATTCTGTCCCTCTACTACAAATCCTCTTCTTGAAAATCATTTGCCTGATGTTTATTCCCCTGCAAGCGGTGTCTTCACAACCTCGATGGCTGGCTGTGCCTTTTACAAGCATTAGCCAACCGGTTCAGGTTGGCGCTCTGCCAGCAGTGCCATTGGGTATTTCAGCTAGTGATGGAATTTATACCGATAAAGTCAGGGTCACCTGGGGGGATTTGCTGGCTGCTCACAAGATGTTTTTTCCGATATTTTTCTTAAGTACACAATCGCCGATCTCGCCTGACTCCCCATACTTCCAGGTTTACAGAAACACATCCAACACCATCAGCGGCGCAATACAATTGACTGTCACCCATCCATCCAGCCCGTTTGATGATCGGAGTGCCCTGCCTGGGGTGATTTATTACTATTGGGTCAGGGCATGTAATTCATCCGGGTGTTCGGGACTATCATCCTCCGATTCTGGCTATCGGGGTGTTTTGAACCCACCTCCATTACCACCCAGCCAGTTGACAGCCAGCGATGGGGCTTTTTCAGACAAGGTTCACTTGACCTGGACGGTGGTAAATGGGGCAACTTATTATCGAATTTTCAGAAATGCGAACAACACACATGTCGGTGAGATCATCATCGCCGATCATCATCTGGCTAACGAATTCGATGATTTTTCAGCCATCCCCCAGATGACCTATTATTATTGGGTAAAAGCCTGTCATGCGACAGGATGCTCAGACTATTCGGCTTTTGATACCGGTTGGAGTTACTTGAAGAACATTGCCAATGGAGGCTTTGAAACTGGAAATGATGGAAGCTGGATCCCTTATTCAAGCAAGGCGCGAGAGCTCATTTTGCATGACAGTATAATGACTCCCGCTTCCGCTCATAACGGGGAATGGCTGGCCTGGTTGGGAGGCGAGGATGATGAAACCAGTCAACTCTCTCAAACGATTAGAATCCCACCTGGTTATCAATACTTACATTTCTGGTATCAAATCCAATCAGCCGACGTTCGATTTAATGATGAGGCACGTATCCAGGTGAATGGCAACACCCTGATGGAATTTGAATTGTGTTCACTTGAAAACACGCCTGGGTGGACTTCGATGGTCGTGGATTTATCTGCTTTTGCGGGTACTACTATCACATTGCTGTTTGAGGTGAAAACAGACAGCTCACTGTCTTCCCATTTCTTCCTGGATGATGTTTTATTATCCTCAAGTTCAAGTGCATCTGCGATAGGCACACGTTAGGGCATACTGATAAACCGATTTGATCTTTCGTGAGTTCACATTATTGGCTAATTACTCGCAACTGCTCAGGCAGTCCTGGTGCTGGTGGGTGGGGGTATTCGCTGGCACCATCTTTCGGGTAGAATTGACAGGTGCTGGCATCCGCCAGCAGCAATAATGATTATAGGACTTAAACCATGCCCTTTGACTTACACGCACCCTATGCACCCACCGGGGATCAGCCCCAAGCGATCGATGAGCTGGTTGCGGGCATCCAGCGCGGCTGCCGCCACCAGGTGCTGCTGGGGGCGACGGGCACGGGTAAAACCTTCACCGTTGCCAATGTGATCCAGCAAGTGCAGCTGCCGACCCTGGTGATGGCACACAACAAAACCCTGGCGGCCCAGCTGTATGCGGAATTTAAGGAGTTCTTCCCGAATAACGCGGTGGAATTCTTTGTCTCCTATTATGATTACTACCAGCCCGAGGCTTACGTCCCCCAGCGCGACCTTTATATTGAAAAAGAGACCGACATCAACGAAGAGATCGACCGGCTGCGCCTGGCAGCGACCACGGCCTTGATGTCGCGTAAGGATGTGATCATCGTGGCGTCGGTGTCCGCCATCTACGGGTTGGGCAGTCCGGAGGCTTACCGTGAGACCGTGGTGCGGCTGGAAGTGGGGCAGATCTATCGACGCAATGCCCTGCTGCGGCGCCTGGTTGAAAGCCAGTACTCGCGCAATGATTTCGAATTGAAACCGGGCGTCTTCCGGGTGCGCGGGGACACCCTGGAGGTGCTCCCGGCTTATGATGACACCCGGGCTTTCCGGATTAGCTTTTTTGGGGATGAGGTGGAGCGCATCATCACCGTCAACCCCCTGACTGGCGAGGTGTTCCAGAATTTGGAGGCGGTTGAAATTTATCCTGCCAAGCACTATATCACCGAAGATGAACGCATGGAACAAGCGCTGGTGGAGATTGAAACGGAGTTGGCCTCACGTCTGTCAGCTTTACGGGCAGCCGATCAGCTGCTCGAAGCGCAGCGTTTGGAGCAGCGCACCCGTTATGACCTGGAGATGCTGCGCGAGGTGGGCTATTGCTCCGGGATTGAGAACTACTCACGCCACATTGATGGACGTCCAGCGGGTTCGCCGCCCTGGACACTGATCGACTTCTTGCCAAAGGAATACTTGCTGGTGATCGATGAATCGCATATGATGATCCCCCAAACCCGGGGTATGTATAACGGCGATCGCTCACGCAAGCAGGTTTTGATCGATTACGGTTTCCGGCTGCCCTCGGCACTCGATAACCGCCCGCTCAAGTTTGAGGAGTTTGAGCAGCAGATGGGGGTCACATTATATACCTCAGCGACGCCAGCAGAATATGAGCTGACCAAGGCTGACCAGGTGGTTGAGCAGATCATCCGTCCCACCGGTTTGGTAGACCCTGAAGTGATCGTCCGTCCGACGGAGGGACAGGTGGATGACCTGGTTGGCGAGATCAACAGCCGGGTAGAAGCCCGAGAACGGGTGCTGGTCACCACCCTTACCAAACGCATGGCAGAGGACTTATCTGATTACTTGCTTGAGTTGGGGCTGAAGGTGCACTACCTGCATTCCGAGGTTGAGACTCTGGAGCGGGTTGGGATCCTGCGGGATCTGCGCCTGGGCGTGTTTGACGTGGTGGTGGGGATTAACCTGCTGCGGGAAGGGCTTGACCTGCCAGAAGTATCATTGGTGGCGATCCTGGATGCGGATAAACAGGGCTTCTTGCGATCGGGTACGGCGCTGATTCAAACCATTGGGCGGGCTGCCCGGCACCTCCACGGACAGGTGATCATGTATGCTGACCAGGTCACCGACGCGATGAGGAAAGCGATCGATGAGACAAACCGCCGGCGGGCGATCCAGGTGGCTTATAACCAGGAACATCACATTGAACCCGCCAGCGTGGTCAAAGCGGTGCGTGATCTGACGGATCGCCTGGCTCGGGATGCGGGGGTTGAGGAGGGGGTGGACATGCGCGGCAAAGCCAGCAAGCTGGAGCAAAAAGAGCTGCTCAGGATGATCAATGAGTTGGAGGGGCAGATGAAAGCAGCGGCCAAGGAGCTGGAATTTGAACGGGCAGCCATGCTGCGTGACCAGATCTATGATCTGCGGGTGATGCTAGCAGATGAGTCCGATCTGCCACCGTGGAAAAAAGTAACGTTACTCTCTGGGGGCGGTGTCTAGGAGTGCTGAAACGAATTGAATAACGGTTTTATTGAACGTTATTAACGGGGGTTATTAATCTTGCATCATTCGGTCATGCGGTGGACAAAACGCTGAAGCGGCGAAGATCGCCCCCCGCTTCGCCAAAGGTGTAGTCGACTTTAGTGACGTCTGAGCTGCGGGGGCCTCTGCGTAAATCATCCAGCAGGCGGTTTAAGTCCGGAAGTTCACCCTCTGCAACGACTTCAACCCTGCCATCATAGCGGTTGCGCACCCAACCTGTCAGGTTGTGGTCCTGGGCGGATCGGACCACAAAATAACGAAAACCGACCCCCTGGACATCGCCTTCAACATAGGCGTGTAAGCGAAGGGTCTCATTTTGGCTCATCATTGCACTTTGGTTAAATGATCTCAATTGATTCTATCGGTGATTCTGTATGATTAGAGAGGTTTCATTGATGCGTTGTAACTGCTCAGGCAGCCCTGCTGCAGAAGGGTGGGGGATG
>Ga0334892_1003361_pt1 | contig 10480 bp, 12 predicted proteins | sample GraSluR3_MG_4_FD_207213 | JGI IMG/M metagenome (GOLD analysis project Ga0334892, IMG submission 207213) | Sludge microbial communities from methane-producing bioreactor in Wageningen University, Netherlands - Granular Sludge_15_04-R3 | ecosystem: Engineered > Bioreactor > Anaerobic >... | reverse complement strand
ACAAGAATCAACAATATACCTACCAGATACCTACCTCTCATATCAATCCTCTCCTCACTTGCTCATGCTTCTACTTTTATCCGCACAGCTTCTCATTGCTTCCATCACTGCAGACCTGAAGCCTTCCTTCTCCAAGGTTGTTACAGCCTCGATTGTTGTCCCTCCAGGTGAGCAAACCTTATCCTTCAGTTCTCCCGGATGCACTCCCGTTTCAAGAACCATCCTTGCTGCTCCCATAACCGCCTGAGCCGCAAAGGTATACGCCTGCTTTCTCTGGATTCCTTGAAGCACCGCAGCATCTGCCATCGCCTCTATGAGCATATATACATAAGCTGGGGAAGACCCCGCTACGGCTGTGACTCCATCCATCTGAGCCTCCTCAACTATCTCCGCCCTACCAAAGGTTCTGAAGATGCTGAGTATCTCCTCCATTTCCTCTTTCCCAAAATCCTGGTCAACTGCAATTGCAGTCATTCCCTCTCCAACCATGGCAGGCGTGTTTGGCATTGCCTTCACATATCTTGTTCCCTCTGGAAGGTTTCGCTTAAGAAACTCCAGGGTTATTCCCGCCCCTACGGTTATTACGACAATCCCCTTCTTCAGATCGTCCTTGATATCTTCCATTACCTCCAGATGCTTGTGGGGCTTGACTGAAAGAATCAAATAATCTGACCTTTTTGCCAGCTCATTATTATCACTGTAGACCTTTATTCCGTACCTCTCACTTACTTTCTTTATTGTGTCTTCAGTTTTTGCAGAAGCAATTACATTTTCGTTTCCAACGATGCCTGATTTAAGCAATCCATTTATCATCGCCTGTCCCATATTACCCGATCCAATAAATCCTATGGTTTTATCCATTAAAGCATCCCTCCTGATAACAATATAACACATTAATACGCAAAAAAAAAGAAACCTTTCAGTTTCTTTTTAAGTCCTTCTAACAAAGGAAGTCTTGCATTTTGGACACTTTATATTGACTCTTCCCTTCTTCCTTGGAACCCTCAACTCCTGCCCGCAATTTGGGCATTTGAAATATTTATAATCCTTTGAATTCTTTGTCCTGTTTTTAAGCTTGAATAGCTTGTTCTTAATGGGCTGGTAGGATTTCAGGAACTTCTGATTCTCCATGTATCTCCTGTTGATATCTCTTGAGAAAATCCTGAAATAGCTCAGTCCAATGACAATCAAGCCAGCGGTGTTCAGTATGGAATATCCGGTAAGTATACTCGCCAGGATAAGTATCACACCTATTGTAACCATAAGGTTGGAAAGCTGGTCAACCCCGTACCTTCCCCTCATAAACTTCTGCAGCCAATTTCTCATAATCTCTCCCCTTCAAATTCATCTCAGGATAGATTATACCATACTGGATAACAAATACCTAGGATCCAATTATCCCTGAAGCCATCTTATTGCGTAATACGCATAGTAGGCCGCTCCTCGATAAAACATCGTCTCGTCAAAGTCAGTCTTTGGATGGTGATGCGAATAGGTATATCCATCTTTCGCACTGCCCATTGACATAATGGTCATAAAGGATGGCACTTTTTCACTGACAAAAGAAAAATCCTCAGATCCGCTTAGCATCCCATCATCCATGTATCCATCAAGAGGAAGGACATTTTCCCCGCCAAACAGTTCTTTTGCATAGTCAATTCCATTTTGTCTCATATCAGGGTCGTTGATAACCGACGGGCATTGGATTGTGTACTGAACATCCGCCTCCCCTCTGAAGGTTGAGGCAACACCCTTGCTTATCTGGACCAACCTGTCCTTTAAAAATTCCCTTGTTTCAGGATTCATAGTCCTAATGACTCCAATTATCTTGGCCTTGTCGGGAACAACATTGCCCGCATCCCCTCCAGACATGTGTCCAATAACGCAAAGAGCCTTTTCTCCAGGTTTGATTTCACGACTGATCATTTCCTGCAGGGCTATATGGGTGTGGGCTGCAATGTTCAAGGGATCCACCGCAGTGTGTGGCATGGCTCCATGGCCGCCTTTCCCTTGAATGTTTATATGGAATTCATCGGGTGCCATAGAAGCTGCACCCTCTTTTGGAACCAGTACTTTCCCAGGCTCAACATCCAAACCTGAAAAAACATGAATCATCATGGCTCCTTGGACCTCCGGATTTTCAAGAACCCCTTCCTCTACCATTGCCTTTGCTCCTGAGAGGACCTCTTCACCAGGCTGAAACATTAACTTTACATTGCCTGGTATTTCGTTCTCCATTGATTTTAGTATTTCTGCCGCTCCAAGCAAAAGACTGGTATGAACGTCATGTCCACATGCATGCATAGCCTTTCCCCGGGCTGAAAATGGAAGTCCCGTTTCTTCCTCAATGGGAAGTGCATCCATGTCAGCTCTAAGGAGTATTGTCTTTCCTTTTCCAGGATCTCCAATATTGGCAACAACTCCGCCACCTACATTCTGGGACTCTATTCCCAATTCCGCCAGCTTTTCCTGAACAAACTTGACCGTCATTGGCAGCTCCATAAAAAGCTCAGGATTGCTATGAAGATGCCTCCTGTTCTGGACAAGTTTTTCCTGAAGTCTTTCTGCCATTTCCATTACTTTCATTGAATCTGTCATAATTACATCTCCCTTGTCTATAATCTGATTGTACCGATTCCCTTACCACCCTTCTTCGATTCATACAAAGCCAGGTCAGCTCTTTTCAAGCCATCCTCAAAGCTCTTGTCACCTTCCCTGAAAAATGTTGCACCGATGGATGTTGTTACACTTACTTTTGCATGTTCAAGTTCAATTTCAACGCTTTTTACTGCTTCAAGAACCTTTGATATTACCGTCTGGATTGAATCGGGGTTCATTCCATCCAACAGAATGACAAACTCCTCACCGCCCCATCTGTAAATGGTATCGGTCTCCCGTATTGAGTCCCTGATGCTATTGACCACTTCAACAAGAACCCTGTCTCCTGCATCATGTCCATAGGTATCGTTGATATGCTTGAAGTCATCAAGATCCATCAACAAAATTGCACATTCTCCTCCACCGCTGCTGAACCTGTTGAATCTCTCCTTTAGCCTCTGCATACCTGCACGTCTGCTTTTTGCAGATGTCAATTCGTCCGTAGCCAGCTCTTCCTTCAGCTCCATGTTTGACATCCTGAAATATCTTTCCTCAAGTATAAGGAACCAGACCATTCCAATTGCTAAGATCACCAGTCCAGACCCAAGCAGAACCACCATTGACTTCCTTACCTCTCTCTCGCTGGCCTCTCTTGCACTTTCATAGTATGCATCTATTGTATCGTAGTAAATTCCCATTGCAATAATCCAGTCATAGTCTTGGTAAAGTCTGGCATAGGATAATTTCTCACCTATCTCATCAGATTCAAGCTTCTTGAAGTTATATGTGAAGAAAACCTCTCCGTCCTCCCTGATACCCTCGAGCTCTTCCAGGTAGGGAAGATTCCCTGCTATGTCCTCCGTGCTTGTTGAAAGGAGAGTTCCCTCCGTTTCCTTGAGATTTGGATGGATCAGCCTTTTGGCGTACTTATCTCCTCCATTGTAATCCAAAATCTCATTTACCCACAGGTAGGCCTCCTGGAAATAAATCTCCCTGTAGACCTTCTCCCTAAGTTCCAGCTCAATCTGACCTTTTACGGTATCCCTTAGGACAAACAAGGATATTATATACCGTCCGTATTGAAGCTCCCTGCTGAACTCGATGATTTCCTCTTCCTTGATCTGTTTCGAGAAAGGCAGGCCTTCGGGGCTTGAGAAAACAATATTCCCGGAAGCATCCTCTATGACTATATCCAGCAGATGGCTATTATCAGGCTGTGAGAAGTATCTGACCATATCATCTAGTTCAAGGTCTGGATATGCTTGGAAATAACCGACAATACGGTCCAGCTTGGTCTCAAGAATCCCTTCCTGTCTGCTTCTTATTTTATCTACGGCCTGGATAGTATTTGCAACTGTATCCTTAAGGAAGTCTTTCTTGATGTTGATAATCTCATTTCTGGTATACTCAGCGTAGGTTTCACCCAAGCTGTTTATTCTTTCTGTGAATATTCCCGCCACAATAATTGCAAAAACCAGAAAAAGGCCAGCACCAAAACCCAGGTACCGTTTACGTACCTGGTCCAGGTCTTTGTATCTATGTAAAATCCTATTAAACATGGCATACCTCCTATTAATTGAGTTATGTCAGTAATTATATCAAATTCTGCGACACTTTGCACCCTAAAAGTGAATAAGAGAAAAAAACAAACCCCGGTCAACCGGGGTCATCTTCCTATCCATACAAATTATAGAGCTTCTCGAAGGCTCCGAAGGATCTCTTTATCATTTGAGGATCCACACAATATGAAATTCTCACATATCCCGGGCATCCAAAATCATCAGCCGGCACAATTAAAAGGTTAAGCTTTTTAGCCTCTTCTGCGAAGTTCCTTGAATTCTCCTCCAGAGCCTCCACAAATAGATAAAATGCTCCATCGGGCTTGACGCAATTATATCCAATTTCGGTCAAGCCTTCATAGAGGAGCTTTCTGTTGGCATCATAAAGGTCAATATCCGATGTCTTTCCCATACATTTCAGAATGACCTTCTGGAACATGCTTGGAGCACATACATATCCAAGAGAACGGCCTGCCCCATTCACTGCAGCGTAAACCTCCTTTGCATTTACAAGGCTGTCCGGAACCATTATATACCCTATTCTCTCACCTGGAAGAGACAAGGACTTGCTGTAGGAGTAACAAACAATCGTATTGTCATAGTAATTTGGGACAAATGGCACCTCTACTCCATCGTACACGATTTCTCTGTAGGGTTCATCCGATATCAGATATACAGTGCTGCCATACTCCTCAGACTTGCTTTTTAAAAGCTCTGAAATGGACCTGATTGTCTCTCTTGAATAAACCACCCCTGAGGGATTATTTGGTGTGTTTATTATTACCGCCTTGGTTTTTGGTGTGATTGCTTCCTCAAGCTTTTCCAAATCAATCTGGAAGGTCTTTGTATCTGCAGGCACCTCTACAATCCTTGCACCAGCATTTCTTATGAATACCTTGTACTCCGGAAAATAGGGTGCTATTATGATAACTTCATCCTCTGAATCTGAAACCAGAGCCTTTAAAGTAATTGTAAGGGAGGCTGCAGCACCACATGTCATATAAAAGTTATCAGCCCCAAGGCTGGTGTTATATGTACTGTTCATCTGCTCAGCAAGTCCTTTCCTTACATGGACATCCCCCTGTGCCGAGGTATATCCATGAATTTCAGATGATTTGGAAGTTTGAAGCAACTCAATTATTGCTTCCTTTACACATTCAGGTGCCGGTACTGTCGGGTTTCCGATGCTGAAATCAAATACATTTTCACTTCCAACTATTTCAGCCTGCTTTTTTCCGTATTCAAACAGCTCCCTTATGGCCGACCTTTTTGAACCCAGCTCATACATCTCCTTTGATATCATTAGCTTTTCCTCCTCCGCTCTTTATACCTTCATTATACCAGGTAAACGTTTGCACCGCCAATGGAAAATGAAAATATTCCTTCCTAGGCAAAAGGGCTCCGGATAACCGGAGCCCAAAACCTTACTTGTCCATATGAATGCTCATTTTTTCCTTCAGTACCGCCTGTGCTGCCGCAAGTCTTGCTATGGGAACCCTGAATGGTGAACAGGAAACATAATCCAATCCTATTCTATGGCAGAATTCTACTGAACTTGGTTCTCCTCCATGCTCTCCACATATCCCCAGCTTAATGTTTTCTCTGGTCTTTCTTCCAAGCTCCACGGCTATTTCCATCATCTTGCCGATACCCTTCTGGTCAATCACCTCAAATGGACTCTTGTCGAATATTCCCTTCTCAACATATTCATTGAGGAATTTTCCTGAATCATCCCTTGAGAATCCAAATCCCATCTGGGTAAGGTCATTTGTACCGAAGCTGAAGAATTCAGCTTCCTCGGCAATCTCATCAGCAGTTATGGCCGCTCTCGGAATCTCAATCATTGTTCCTATCAGGTACTTGATTGAGTCATTTCTCTCAGTGAAAACAGCCTCTATCTCCTCCAGCACCTGCTTTTTAACATAGGCAAGCTCCTTGGCATCCCCAATAAGCGGAATCATAATTTCAGGTACGATCTCCATTCCATCCTTTACCTTGTAGTCCAAGGCCGCCTCTATAATCGCTCTGGTTTGCATCTTGGCAATTTCCGGATAGGTTACTGCAAGCCTGCACCCTCTATGACCCATCATTGGATTTACCTCTGCAAGATCGTTGATGGTATCCTTAAGGTCTTCGAAGGATATGTTCATTGATTCCGCAAGGCTTTCAATGTCCTCCTTCTTGCTTGGCAGGAACTCATGTAGTGGTGGATCCAATAGTCTTATGGTTACAGGTCTCCATTCCATTACCTGATATATCTCATAGAAATCCTTTCTTTGCAGTGGAAGAAGCACATCCAATGCCTTTTGTCTCTGGCTCTCATTGTTGGAAACTATCATTCTTCTAACAGCAGGAATTCTATCCTCATCAAAGAACATATGCTCCGTTCTGCAAAGTCCAATCCCTTCAGCTCCGAATTTCACGGCCGCTGCAGCATCCCTTGGGGTGTCTGCATTTGTTCTTACCTTCATTCTTCTCACTTCATCAACCCATGACATGAACTCACCGAATTGACCAGAAAGCTCAGGCTGGACCTTTGCTATTTCTCCTGTGTAAACCGTACCTGTGGTACCGTCCAGTGACAGGTAGTCTCCTTCATGAAGTGTCAGTTCTCCTGCCTTGATGACCTTTGACTCCTCATCCACTCTTATTTCACTGCAGCCTGCAACGCAGCACTTGCCCATGCCCCTTGCCACAACAGCCGCATGGGATGTCATTCCACCTCTTGCAGTGAGAATTCCCTCAGCACCTACCATTCCTTCAATATCCTCAGGTGATGTCTCCTGTCTTACAAGAAGGGTCTTCTCCCCCCTGGCCTTTGCTTCCACCACATCCTTGGCATGGAAGTACACCTTGCCTGATGCTGCACCTGGGGATGCAGGAAGTCCCTTGGCAATAACAGTGGCCTCACCAAGAGCCTTTTGGTCAAAGGTTGGATGTAGCAGCTGATTAAGCTGGTTTGGCTCGATTCTAAGTATAGCCTCTTCCTTTGTTATGATTCCATCCTTAACAAGATCCACCGCAACATTGATTGCCGCATGTGCAGTTCTCTTTCCAGTTCTGGTCTGAAGCATGAAAAGCTTACCTTTTTCTATTGTAAACTCAATATCCTGCATGTCCTTGTAGTGGCTTTCCAGTATTTCTGTAACCTTGGCAAATTCCTCAAATACCTCAGGCATAATATCCTCAAGCTCAGATATGGCCTTAGGTGTTCTTATACCTGCTACAACATCCTCACCCTGAGCATTCATCAAAAATTCTCCGTATATCTTGTTTTCTCCATTGGCTGGGTTTCTTGTAAATGCAACTCCCGTTCCTGAAGTGTCTCCCATATTTCCATATACCATTGATTGTACGTTTACAGCAGTTCCAAGATTCGATGGAATGTCGTGAAGCCTCCTATATATTACAGCTCTTGGGTTATTCCAGGATGAAAATACCGCTTCTATTGCCAATTGAAGCTGATCTATTGGATCTTGTGGGAATGGTTGTCCCTTCTCCTCCTTGTAGATTTTCTTGAAACTCTCCACAAGTCCCTTAAGGTCCTCCGCATCCAGTTCAGTGTCCAGCTCAACCCCCTTTTTGTGCTTCAGAGCTTCCATTTCAGAGTCAAACCTTCTCTTGGGTATCCCCATTGCTATGTCAGAGAACATCTGGATGAATCTTCTGTAGCTGTCATATGCGAATCTCTCGTTCCCCGTTGAATTTATCAAGCCTACAACAGACTTGTCATTAAGTCCAAGGTTTAGGATTGTATCCATCATCCCCGGCATTGAAAATACCGCCCCTGACCTTACCGATACCAGCAGTGGGTTGCTTTCGTCAGAGAATCTCTTGCCCAGAGTCTTTTCAACTTCCTCCAGATGGCTGTGAATTTCCTCAATAAGTTCAGGCCACAGCTTTTCTCCCTCTTCATAAAACCTGGTACAGGCGTCCGTAGATATGGTGAAGCCTGGAGGTACCGGCAATCCTATATTTGTCATCTCCGCAAGGTTTGATCCCTTGCCACCCAACAAATTCTTCATTTCCTTTGAACCTTCACTGAAACTATAAACATACTTGTTTCCCATGTCATTCCCCCCTTGTTTTTCTAAGACAGTCTCAATACAGCATTGATCCCTAAATTTAAAATTACCAATATGGATGATTATAGCACAGGATTATATAGTATGTCACATTATTTTTTAGTATATACTAAATATCCTGCATTTTAGGATATTTACCCACAAAGCCCATAATTATAGCTTCCAGTACCGAATTTGTGCGTTAGTTCACGGTGGTTTGTTTGTTATTTCTCAGACACACTTATTGACATATGTTTAGGACTTTTGTCCCAAACTTTATCCAGTGTCCATTTTTAGCCATTTCGCGATTTGTATTTGCATTGATACCTCTTGATATGTGTTTAACATAGTGGTAAAATAAACCCGTTGAGTAATTTGTTACATAATACATATTTCAAGGAGGTTACATAATGGCAGAGAACAAACAGATTTCCCGTAAGGACTTTATGAAGGGCGTTGGTGTTACTGTAGCTGGGGTTGCAGTAACTGGAGGACTTGGTGGACTGCTAACAGGCTGTGCGGCACCAGAGGCAGCAGCAGACACCACTACTGCTCCAGAGTGGCCACTACCCTATCAGAAGCTTGATGCTGATGCAGTAAGAGAGAGAGCCTACAATGCATATTTCGAAAAGGGTGGCTGAGGTATTGCAGTTTCCGAAGGGTTCTTCGGTGAATTGGCAGAAAAGGTTGGATATCCATTCGACCACATCCCACCTCAGGCTTTCATAACTGCAGCAGGCGGATACGGACAGGCTAGTCTTTGCGGTACAGTAGGTGTTGCAGCGGCATGTATTGGATCAGTATGCGATGCAGACACTTCAAAGAAATTGCTTGCAGAGATTTCAAAGTGGTACAAGAATGCTGAATTTCCAATGTACCAGCCAGAGCATGACCTTCAGACTACAGTTGCAGGATCAGTAATGTGCGACGTATCAGTAGGAGAGTTCATGGAGGCTACGGGATTTGAATACGGCTCAACTGAAAGAAAGGCAAGATGTGCAGGTACTGCAGCTGATGTTACAGGCAAGATTGTAGAAATGCTTAATGCGGAGCTTGCATAATGGGTAGACTGGGCGCGCCTGAGCTTATACTCATTCTCGCAATAGCATTGGTTATATTTGGGCCTGCAAAGCTGCCTGAAATAGGGAAATCCCTGGGAAGGGCACTTGGAGAGTTCAAGTCACAGGCCAACAAGGTTACAGAGGAGTTTTCAACAGAGGATAAAAAGGAAGCATAAGCTTTAATAATGGGAGGATGGATATGGGACCATCCTCCCATTATTATTTTTTTTTTTATAAATTTCGTTATTTTTTTTACATTATAGGTTGCCATCTTTAATATCATATGTTAAAATCTTATCAGTGTTAGATACATACATTTCAATTTATCTAAGGGAGGATACATAATGTCAGAAAACAAACAAATTTCACGTAAGGACTTTATGAAGGGCGTAGGTGTTACTGTAGCAGGAGTTGCAGTGACAGGAGGTCTTGGAGGATTACTAACTGGATGTGCAGCACCAGAGGCAGCAGCAGATACAACTACTGCTCCAGAATGGCCATTTCCATACAAGAAGCTTGACCCAGCTAAAGTAGAGGCAAGAGCTTTCAAGGGCTATAAAGAAATGGGTGGCTGAGGCGTTGGCGTTGCTGAAGGGTTCTTCGGCGAAATGGCAGACGTAGTTGGATATCCATATGACCACATTCCACCAATGGCATTCGTTTCTGCAGCAAGCGGATACGGACAGGCAAGCCTTTGTGGATGTATAGGAGTTGCAGCGGCATGTATAGGTACAGTATGTGATGCAGACACTTCAAAGAAATTGCTTGCAGATCTTTCAAAATGGTACAAGGAAGCTGAATTCCCAATGTACCAGCCAGAGGGGCTTAATCTTCCAACAACTGTTGCAGAATCAACACTTTGTGAGGACTCAGTAGGTAACTTCATGGAGGCATCAGGAGTTGCTTATGGAGATCCTGAAAGAAAGAGCAGATGTGCTGGTACTACAGCTGACGTAGCCAAGAAAATGGTAGAGCTTCTTAACGAGACGTTGGCATAATGGGTAGACTAGGTGCACCTGAGCTGATTCTTATTCTTGCAATCGCTCTTGTTATATTTGGACCCTCTAAGCTGCCGGAAATTGGGAAATCCCTTGGAAAGGCCCTTGGAGAGTTCAAGTCACAGGCTAACAAGGTGACTGAGGAATTTTCAGCAAATGAAGAGGCAAAGGGTTAAGAAAAAAATCAGGAGCTGCATATC
>Ga0334892_1003358_pt1 | contig 10485 bp, 7 predicted proteins | sample GraSluR3_MG_4_FD_207213 | JGI IMG/M metagenome (GOLD analysis project Ga0334892, IMG submission 207213) | Sludge microbial communities from methane-producing bioreactor in Wageningen University, Netherlands - Granular Sludge_15_04-R3 | ecosystem: Engineered > Bioreactor > Anaerobic > Unclassified... | reverse complement strand
CGTGGAGAATATCCTTAAGGGCAGATTCGGGGGCATTGTATATATTGAGGGAGAGGCAGGCATAGGAAAATCAAGGTTTATCGACAATTTCAGCAGTGATATCAAAGGGTGCAGTTTCTTTTACATGCCCTGCGATGAGATATTGAGAAAATCCTTCAATCCTTTCATCAGCTTTTTCTCTGAATATTTCGGGAAGAATCAAGACAGCTTTGCATCAAGGTATGCTTACATGGAAGACAGGATCAAAAACCAGGATATAAAAAGTGAGCTGTTAAGGACCGAATCCATAATCAGGGCGTTGACAGGGCTTGGGCAGGAAGGGTCCTTCCTGGAGCTGGAAGCTGAAAGAAGGTATAAAAATACCCTATACGCAGTGAAAAATTTCATAAAGGCCCTCAGTATAATAAGGCCTGCTGTGCTTGTGCTGGATGATGCCCACTGGATTGACAGCGACAGCATTGAGCTTATAAAGGTACTGGTAAGGAATGTAAAGCATTACCCCTTCATTATTATGGCTCTCTGCAGGCCCGGGGATGACGGGGCCCCTTTTAATCTGGATACCGGGGATGCAGAGATAGAAACTGCAAGGCTCAGGCTGGAGGCATTCAGCAGGGGGGATCTGGCCGAGCTGGCTGAAAGCATGCTTGAGACCGGTAAGGTGCCGGGGGATACACTTGATTTTATATATGAAAGGAGCGAAGGCAACCCTTTCTTCGCTGAACAGATAGTCCTCTACCTTATTGAGCAGGGACTGCTTGACAGCAGTCTCAGGATAACTGAAAAGGGGGAGGATGTTCCTTCGGGTATCAGCCAGATAATTACCGCAAGGATAGACAGGCTTTCAGCAGAAATGAGGGAGGCGGTAAAGGCAGCATCTGTCCTGGGCAGGGAGTTTGCCCTGAGGGTGCTTGAAAAACTGCTTGTCCGGGCTGATATTACAAAAGATGAGAAAGGCTCAGATGAACATGTTGACAGGGGATGCAAAGAGCAGATCTGGGAAAGCATTGCGGAACTAAAGTATATCTTCAGGCATGCGCTTATCCGGGACACGGCATATGAACTCCAGCTCAAGGAATCTTTGAGAAGGCTCCACGGACTCGCAGGGGAAATAATCGAGCAGTTGTACCGGGACAGTATCAGGGAGCATCTTGAAGACCTTGCAGAGCACTACGACAGGTCTGCAAACCGTGAAAAGGCTGTCCAATACCTTAGAAAAGCCGGGGATAAGGCTGAGTCAGAATACCATAACCAGAAGGCCCTGGACTATTATACCAGGCTTGTAAAATACCTGGATGATGCGGGGGACAGGGAGGAAGCCCTGAAAATACAGCTCATAAGGGGCAGGATACTTCAGAATACAGCCAGGTGGGATGAAGCTGAGAAGATATTTTATGAATGCCTTAAATCATCAGAATTAACTGGAAATATACGGCTTAGGGCTGAATCCGCAGGTTCTGCGGGGTATCTGCTCAAAGAAACAGGCAGGCTTGACGAGGCCATGGAATATCTGAGCCTGTCAGTCAGGCTGTCTCAAGAGGCAGGATACAGCAATGGCATCAGCCGGGGGCTTATCCAGATCGGGAGCATATACAGCAGGCTGGGGGATTTTGACAGGGCAATGGGGCATTTTGACAGGGCAGTTAAGATATGCAAGGAGACGGGCAACATGGAATCCATAAGCGTTGCGGCCGGCGAGGCAGGGATAATATATTCCTACAGGGGAGATTATATAAAAGCCCTTGAGAGCTTTGAAAAGATGCTATCCATAAGCGAGGAGCTGGCCAGTAAGGGACGGATAATCTGTGCCCTGGGCAATATAGGGGGCATTTACTACCTTCAGGATGAGTACGGGAAGGCACTGGAGAATTTTGAGAAATCCCTGGAGATCAGCATCCAGATCGGGGATAAGGCCGGCATCAGCTATGCCTACGGCAATATGGGCATTGTATACAGAAAGCTGGGTGATTCCGGCAGGGCCATGGAGTATTACAAAAAGATGCTTGAGATAAGCGAGGAAATCGGCCAGAAAAGCGGAATAAGCCTCTCTCTGGGAAACATGGTGAACATCTACATTAATGATGGCAGGTACGAAGAGGCCATGGACTGCTGCATGAAGAACCTTGCTCTGTGCAGGAAGATAGGAGACAAAATAGGCCTTGTACATGCCCTGAGACGGGCAGGCAGTATCAGCCGGGACCAGGGACAGTATGAGAAGGCTGAAGTCTATTATGAACAGGCACTGGATGCCTGCAGGGAAACAGGCGTGCAGACAGAAACAGCCGATTTATATGGCCAGATGGGAATATTGTATTTTTATACCGGTGAATACAGCAGAGCCCTGGAGTGCTATGACAGGTCATTAGAGATTCTAAGGCCCTTAAAGACATACGAATATCTAAGTCCGGCACTTTTTGATAAGGCTCTGATACTTGCCAGGATGGACAGCAAAAACAAGGCATTGGAGTTAGCAGGGGATCTGGAAAATTTCGCGGACCAGGCCGGCTCTGCAGAACTTAAGGTGCAATGCAGGGTGCTTGGCTGTATCATTGACAGGGATGAAAAAGGACTGGCAGATATGCTAAAAGAGCAACCCAGCAGTAAGATTCTGTACGGATTTATCAGTTATGAGCTGTGGAGGCTCAATAAATCCGATGCATACAGGCAGAAGGCATTAAAGGCCTATAGAGAGCTGTACATGGAGAAACCGCTTTATAAATACAGGGTAAAGATAAGGGAGCTGGAGGGGTAAAAGGCTTTTTATAAGAGCAGTTTCTGCTAATTTCAGAATCAGGTATAATCTGATGTCCGGAATAATTATAAGCTGTAAAAATTATAGATTTAAGAGATAAAGACAATAATCTGGATGATTTGAAATATTGGTCAAGTAAGCCTCCAATAGAAAGAATCGAAGCTGCCGGATACTCTGGGAGACAATTTCATGTAAGTTCAGCAGGACTTCAACGAATGCTGGAATTGTTCATCGAATATAATATGGTCGGGTTTATTCACTGGTATTGAGTGGCGTACCAGGATGCACAGGCGACACTGACTTTTTTGGCAAACCTGATTCAAAAAATGCGCAAAAATATTGCTCACTCTAAATTAAATTGGATCTGCAGGGATTAAACAGGAATACCCGGCTATAAACCGGTCATTTCAGGCCAGGGCATTTAATCTGATCCGATAAGTGCCAGACTTTCTGCCGGCTTTAATATATCCAGATTATTAACCAGGCATGTAATTTTGAGGCGGGGCAGGGAAACTTAATTGCCCTGCAGTGGGGAATTCTAATTGTCCTGGACAATTTTGTTGTTGAAATGGCTGGTATGAGATGTTCAGACCAGCCTCTTTCTTTTGATGCGATGTAATAATATATGCCCTGGTTTTTAATTGTCTTTGTTCCTCTTCTGGATTATTTTCTATAAAGGGAGGTATCCTATGAATATTGTTCATTATGCATTGTACATAAAAAAGCAGGAGTATGCAGACCGTTTCTTCACCGGGCTTCTGGGCCTGGAAAGCCAGGCTGAGTTTGCAATGGATGAGGCCTTTTCAGAGAAGGTTTTCAATGAAAAGGGCATAAGGAAAGGAATAATATATAAAGCCAGCGATGGGCAGGTTCTGGAGGTTTTTACGGGGGACGCAGAGATCAGCCCCCATATTGTAAACCATGTATGCCTTACGGTAAAAGACCGTGAAGCCCTGGCAGAAAAGGCGCATAAAATGGGCTTTGATGTAAACAGGATAAAGAGGGAAAGCAAACCGGACATAATCTTTATAAAAGATGACCTGGGCAACGGCTATGAAATCAAAGAGGGCTAACTGTCAAATTTAAAGGGGTCCAGCTCGTATTCCCTGATTACATTGTAGAGGTTCATCACCGTATCCCTGTCCATGCCCGGTATTGATGAGGAGACTGCCTCCAGCAGGCTCCCTTTTGCCGGCATTGCCTCCTGGTAACTGGCAATGAAGCCTGTAAGAAAATCATCCCAGGACAGGCCGGGGTCAAGGATATCTAAAAGATAATAAAGCTTTGCATACATATTGGCCTTATTGTCAAGAATGCCCGGAAGGCTGAATATCCTGGGGGCATGCTCTTTCAGCTTTATATCATGGTATTCATGCTCCCGCAGGTCATAGGAATGCCTTAAGAAGGTCATTTCCCTCGCCCTGTTGTAGTACTGCCGGTCAAGGATACCGGCCTTGTGAAGGGATTTTACCGAAATGAAGGTAAGAAGGCTGTTTACCGGTGAGAGCTCTGTCATATCTTTGAAGCTCATGCCTGCAAGGTAGAGCTTTGCTGACTGGCGCAAAATCTCCCTGTATAGAATCACCTGGAGGTCACGGATATAATCCCCTGATCTGGGAAGAAAGACAAAACAGAAATTATTATAGTAAAGCACCGGATTGTCTGTAATTCCCGGTTCATCTTCGTCATAGAACAGGACAATGAACTGGGAGAGGATACCTGAATCCCTGGTGATGCTTTTCAGGGATTGTGTAAATATTTTTGAGGAAAGGGACTTTTTTATGTCCCGGGTCAGGCTGTTCAGCTGGGAAGATGAAGGAGAGGGGTCCATATAGATATTTATGATGGCTTTGGGGGATGTATTTTCTATCTTATGCCATTTCCCCAGGGGTATTACAGCCTGAGAAAGCTCGTCCAGGGATGAAGAAAAATAGATATTTTTCTCAAGGCTCCCTATGGAAAAGGGGCGGTGAAACTCAATGTCCCTGGAGTTCATGCTTATCTGTATGCTGTCATCCCTGCAGTCCACGGGCTTCATGAGGGTGGTGGAAAAGAATAAAAGCCCTTTCCTGCCGTCATAGAAGCTCCTGAAGGGCCTTTCCCGGTGAAAGATGTCTATGGGGACAACCCTGTAGTTTATGGCAAATTCGCTTTCCCCGGGCACATCCAGGACAGTCCAGGTAATCCCGTCCTCCTGGATATCTTCGCTGGCAATCAGGGCTGAGGAATCAGTCCCTGAAGCGCTGAAATCCCTGACACTCTGGGAGGGGTGAAAGTTCAGATAATCAAAGTCAGGGATGAAAAAGCTGTAGTTCCCGGCTTCATCCGAGGTGAACTTTGTGCTGACGGAGATATAAAAGGGGGATTTATTAATGTAGAAATCATATTTGTAGAAGGGGTCAAAACCGCCCGGCTCCTGGGCATGGCAAAGACCGGATACAATTATGGCCAGAATAATAAATACAGCTGTTTTTTTACTTTTCAATTCCAAGGCGCGCCTCCAATCCTTTATTGTAATAATGCTTTATTTCAACCATTTCTGTTACAAGGTCGGCTATCTCTATAAGCTCCTGGGGGGCATACCTTCCCGTTATGACTATCTCCGTGCGCAAAGGCTTCTTTTTGATTACCCCTATAAGGTCCCCGACGGTAAACAGGCCGAAGAATATGGCCACACTGGCCTCGTCGAAGATAACCATGTCATACTCATCCAGTGCCAGTATCTTCTCCATCTCCTCAAGGCCCTTCCTGGCATGATCGATGTCGTTCCTGGTCGGCCTGTCCACAATGAAACAGCCCAGCCCGTATTTTTTCAGGGTTATATAGTCCTTCAGGGCGCAAAGGGCCTTGTCTTCACTGTAGTCCATGCTTTTCAGGAACTGGCCGATGAAGGTCTTTCTACCCGCCCCGGCGCTTCTTAGGGCAAGGCCCAGGGCAGCCGTAGTCTTGCCCTTGCCGTTGCCTGTATAAACCTGTATGTATCCCCTGTCCATAGCCTGCCTTTTTTTTATTTATCATATAGAAAAATTTTGATTTATACAAATATTTTATCTTATGTTATAGTCGGGGAAGCAAAAAAAGGACAAGGCTGGTTTTTTATGGCTTTTGATCCGAGGAAAACAGCAGTTCTGCTTCTTACTGACATTATTTCGGGAGAAAAGATGCTCAGTGAAGCCATGGAGATGCTCCAGGAAAAAGAAACCGATGCCAGGGACAGGAACCTGTGCATCAACCTTGTTTACGGAGTCCTTCAGAGAATGAAGCTCCTGGATAAGATCACAGGGGATTTCTCGAGGAAGAAGAGCAAAAAAATCCCGGATCATGCATTAAATAATCTCAGGATAGCTGTTTACAGCCTTTTATTCCTGGACAGGGTCCCGGATTATGCGGTCATTTCCTCATGCCTGAACATGCTACAGGGCAGGGACCGGTATTTGAAGGGCTATTTCCACAGCATTCTTTCCCGGGTTGCAGAAAAAAGGGAAAAAATACTGCAGGATATAGAAAACACTGATAATTATTCCCTGCTTTACTCCCTGCCTCCCTGGTTTACAGAAAGGCTTTCAGCCCGGTACGGCATAAAGCAGGCCAGGGAAATCATTCTATCCTTCAGCAGAAAGCCTTCAATATTTATCCGTTTCCCGGTAAAGAACCCGTCTCCTGTTAAAATTAAGGGGGCAAAGACATGCCTGGAGGAATTTATAGAGATTGACAGCCGGGACCTGTCAGGAATACTTCCAAAACTGAAAAAGGACAGAATGCCCTTTTATGTCCAGTCCCTGTCAAGCGGTTTTGTTTCCTGCCTGTACAGCCCGGAAAAGGATGAGAGAGTTCTGGACCTGTGCTGCGGAAAGGGAGGAAAGCTGATACATTTCATGGATATTAACCAGGGCAAAAAACTTGATATATCGGCTTATTCCCACTACCCCGGCGACCTGCCGAAGCTCAGGGAGAATCTAAGCCTCTGGGGATTGGATGTGAAGCTGATAAAGGACTTGTCGGGGCTGGAAAAGGAATCCTTCTCACTGGTCCTGCTGGATGTTCCCTGCAGTGGATCCGGAATCCTGGCCAAGGCACCGGATATAAGATACAGGCTCAACGAAGACAGTCTCCGGGAGCTTGCCAGCCTCCAGAGGGAACTGCTGTCCAAAGCCCTGGAGCTGGTCAGGCCCGGAGGCCGTATTATATACAGCACATGCTCATTGCTCAGGGAAGAAAATGAGGACATAATAGGAGGTTTTCCTGACCGATTGAGAGAAGTGGAGATCGTATCCCCTTGCATACCGTCCGGCTATATATGCCAGAACAGCCTCCAGGTTCTCCCCTCCAGCGGTATGGACGGCATAAGGGCCTTCCTTCTTGAAAAGATATCCTGAATTATATATTGTTTGACTTATGCAGGAATTAAATACTATAATACCTGACAGAGATTTATCCGGGCGATTTTACAGCAGGCATTCAAAATGAACAGATATCTGAAAAGCATACTTAATTTTTTGATTATATCGGCCGTTCTGGTTTTTCTGTTTGCAGGCGTTTTCTATGCTGGCCTCCGTATATTTTTTATAAAAAGGGAAGTGGTTCTGCCCGATTTTACAGGAAAACAGCTGTATTTAGCCCAGAAGGAAGCCCAGGATATAGGATGCTCCCTGTATATAGCGGACCTTGAGTATACCAGGGACATGGATGCGGGGATTGTAGTCAGCCAGCGCATTGACCCCGGCACAGCCGTTGCAAGGGACAGGAGCATCCCCGTAAAGGTCAGCCTGGGGCCGGAGAAGGCCTTTCTGAGCGATTATACCGGCCAGTCCTATTACGAGGCTGTCAACAACCTCAGGATGAAGGGATTCACCCCCGGTGAGATAACCGAGGTTTATTCCAGCGCATTCTACAGCAACCAGGTGATATCCCAGAACCCGGCATCAGGCAGTGAAGTTCACAAGAAGACACCCGTCGACCTTCTTGTAAGCAAGGGGAGGAAGAGCAGGAGATATATCCTTCCCGACCTTATCGGAAAGGATTTCTTTGAAGTCCAGTATATACTGGACAGCATGAATGTGTATATTGATGAGATTAATTATAAGGATGTCAAAGGCTTTCCCGAGGATATAGTGGTAAACCAGTACCCCCTGGGGGGTATTCTCATATACGAGGGGGAATATGTCTCCCTGACCCTGAATAAAAGGGGCGCCAGGGATTATGTAAGGCAGAAATATCTCTTTGAACTGCTCTGGGCACCCCCGGGGATCATAGACTACAGGATTGAGCTTAGAAGGAAGAAGGGCAAGAAAGAGGAGAGTGTCTGGGAGAAAAGCCTGGCGCCGGGAATGAATCACGCTTTAATGATAAGCGGTTTTAAGGGGGACAGCTTCAGTTTATATTTAAATGGCAGATTATATAAAGATTATACAATAAAGTGAGCATTTATATGAAAAAACCACTGATCGCTCCCTCCATACTGTCGGCAGACTGGGGATGCCTGAGGGATGAAGTTCTGAGGATGAGGGACATGGGTGCGGACCTTCTGCACATTGATGTCATGGACGGAAATTTTGTACCGAATATCAGCATCGGCGTTGGCGTTCAGAAGCACCTGACAGAAGACGGAAAACCCATACTGCCCTTTGATACGCATTTAATGGCGGAGGAGCCCGATTATCTCCTTGAACAGTGCCGGGAATTCCAGTCGGAATTTGTTACGGTGCACATAGAGGCTGTAAGGCATATTAACAGGCTTATACAGAAGATAAGGGAGCTTGGAATGAGGCCGGGCATATCCCTTAACCCCGGAACCAGCGTTTTAATGCTTGAAGAGGTACTGCCCCTGGTGGACCTGGTGCTTGTTATGTCGGTAAACCCGGGATTCGGGGGACAGAAGATGATACCGAGGTCCCTGGATAAAATACGGTGGCTGTCAAATTACCGCAGTAACCACGAGCTTTCCTACCTTATCCAGGTTGACGGGGGCATAAAGCTGGACAATATAGGCCTCATCTGGAAAAAGGGAGCGGATATAGCTGTAAGCGGTTCGGGCATATTCGGGTCCAGGGATAAAAATATAATAAATGAAATGAAGAATAAATACCGGGAGGCGGATGCTTATGCTGAAGATTAACAGGGCTCTTTTCAGCCTTACTGACAGGGACGGGTCCGTAAAACTGGCAAAAACGCTCATAGAGAACAAAACAGAGATCTATGCCAGTTCAGGGACATGCAGGTACCTGAAAGACAATGGGATAGAATCGGTTGATATAAGCACAGTGACGGGCTTTTCCGAGCTTCTGGGGGGAAGGGTCAAGACACTGGACCCCAGGATTTTTGCCCCCATCCTTGCAAGAAAGCAGAAACCCGATGACTTAAAGGAGTTATCTTCCCTTGGATTAAAACCCTTTGACCTGGTGGTCTGCAATCTCTATCCCTTTGAGCTGGTATCACAGAATCCTTTCTGCAGTCATGATGATCTTATTGAGAATATTGACATTGGAGGGGTTACCTTGATAAGGGCTGCGGCAAAAAACTGGCAGAACTGCGCCATCCTTACCTCCCCTGCCCAGTACGGCCAGTTCATGCAGGAGTTTGAGGACATGGGCCGGGTTTCGGCCGAGATGCTCCTGGAACTCTCCATAGAAGCATTCAGGATGATAGCCCATTATGACGGCCATATACTCAGAGAGCTTTCCCAGTTCAGGATAGATGGCAATAAGGCCGAGAAGAACACGGAGAAATTCCCCCGCTATTATACACTGCACATGGAAAAGGAAAAGGCCCTTTCCTACGGTGAGAACCCCCACCAGGAGGCTGCGCTCTATTCCTGCCATGACCGTCCACTCTTAAGCGAATATTCAATGGAGAAGCTAAATGGAAAAGACCTCTCATACAATAATATAATTGATACCAACGGGTGCCTTGAGCTTCTGTCCGAGTTTGAAAATGAGACCGTGTGCGTGATACTCAAGCATACAAATCCCTGCGGGGTGGCTCTGGGAGAAAATTACCTCAAAGCCTTTAACAGGGCTTTCAGCACTGACACGGTCAGCCCTTTCGGGGGCATAGTCGGATTCAACGGCTGTATTGATGAAGATACGGCATCGGAGCTTGCAAAGCGCTTCTTTGAGGTTATTATTGCAGGCAATTACACGGACAATGCCCTTAAGATATTAAAAAAGAAGAAAAAACTGCGCATCATAAGATACAGGCCCAACAATATACCCAAGGGAGAAATCCTTTCTGTAAAAAGGACATCCATAGGCTTTTTACTGCAGGATTCGGACTGGCTGAAGGCAGGGTTCCCCATGAAGGTTGTCACCAGAAGACAGCCCACTTCTGAGGAAAAATCCGCCATGATCCTGGCCTGGAAAACCGCCAAGCATACCAAGAGCAATGCGGTGGTCATCGCTGACAGTAACGGCACCATAGGTGTAGGGGCAGGACAGATGAACCGGGTCGGAGCGCTGAAGATAGCACTGTCTTCCAGCGAGCTGGAGGTAAAGGGCGCCGTGCTTGCCTCCGACGGCTTCTTCCCTTTCAGGGACAGCATAGAGCTGGCGGTCAATGCAGGCATAACTGCCATAATACAGCCCGGGGGCTCCATAAGGGACGAAGAAGTGATAAAGGCGGCGGATGAATCAGGTATGACCATGGTGCTTACTGGTTTCAGGAATTTTAAGCATTAAATTAAAAATAGGAGGAAACAAATGAGAAGACTATTTCTTTTGACCCTCATTTTCCTAACGGCA
>Ga0334892_1003356_pt1 | contig 10489 bp, 14 predicted proteins | sample GraSluR3_MG_4_FD_207213 | JGI IMG/M metagenome (GOLD analysis project Ga0334892, IMG submission 207213) | Sludge microbial communities from methane-producing bioreactor in Wageningen University, Netherlands - Granular Sludge_15_04-R3 | ecosystem: Engineered > Bioreactor > Anaerobic >... | reverse complement strand
GGCAGGTATCACCCAGGCGACGCTATCATATATCGAACTTGGAATAAACAAACCCCAGCTCGATAACTTGCAAGCGTTAGCCGAGGCGTTACAGATCAGCATTGATGAATTAGTGGCTGAATAAGACGGCCACCAACCGGAAGGAAAAAAGAATGAATGAAACCTACGAATTTCACGAATACGCAAATTTATTCCCAATGATGCAACCTGATGAGCTTCAAGACTTGGTTGCCGATGTAAAGCGAAACGGGCTTATCGAACCAATAGTATTGTATGAAGAAAAGATACTTGATGGGCGCAACCGTTTCTTGGCTTGTGGTGAAGCAGGGGTAAAGCCGCATTATGAATACTATAAAGGGGATGAGCCGCTTGGGTTCGTGATTTCGATGAACCTTCATAGAAGGCACTTGAATGAAACGCAACGGGGAACGGTAGGCGAAAAGATTGCAAATATGCGACAGGGAGAAAGAACCGACCTTGAACCTTTTGCAAATTTACAAAAGGTTACAATTGGCAAGGCGGCTAAACTTATGAACGTATCGCAGGGGACAATAAGTCTCTGGCATGACTCCTAAGGCTCTTCCAGCCTGGCCTTGTGTGTCAGTGTCTATCAGGAGGACTGAGTGGCCTGCTCTGGCCAGTCCAGCAGCTATGTTAACTGCTGTAGTAGTCTTACCTACTCCTCCTTTACTGAGGCTTACTGCTATCCTTCTCATCCTGTCTCCTTATCCTTTACTCTCTTCTTCCTGGCCAGCTTAGCTCTAACTCTGCTGCATCTCTCAGGATTAAGTCTGAGTGTCAGCAGTCCAGTAGCATCCTCCTCATAGTCTAGCAGGAAGTCCAGCTCTCTAGCTGTCTCTAAGGCCTCCTGTATCCTATTATCTACTCTGGACTTCTGCCTGTTCTCTATCAGAGTATCCATGTTTAGCTTCCTGGCCAGTGTCTCTTTACCTATCTTCCAGGTTGGATATATGTCTACAGTTAACAGCAGCTCTATGAAGAGGCTGTTATATCTAGATATCCTCTTACCAGGATACAGAGCCTTTATCTCATCATGAAGATAGGCAGGCTTCAGCAGGAAGTGTTTGTCTATCTCGTCTATGAGGATAGGAGAAGGCAGGAGTAGTATCCTGGTAACTCTCCTATCTTCCTTGTCTTCAGTCAGCTGCTGGCCAGAGGCTATCTTATGGATATCCTCCTCAGTTATGTCATGGTAGCTGTCTATGAACTGGAGCTGGATGAGTGGCTTCTTTACAGTTATTAAGTCATAGAGAGGCTTACCTTTCTTGTCTCGCTTGCCTGAGAGCTTCTTATATCTCATCCATCTCATCTCTGTCAGGCTCTCCAGAGCTTCTCTAGCCTGCTTAACTTGAGCTCCATGATATCTACCATCTCCAGCAGGCTCCAGGCCATAGGCTTGATAGTAGTCAGAGTAGCTCATGGATAGATAAGGCAGCCAGGAGCCATATATCTTATACTCTGCTGAGTCCAGTGGTATCTGGCCATCACCTTTATAGTTAGATTCAGACAGAAGCCTCTGGATAGCATGAAGAGCTTTATCCTGACTCTCAGTCAAGTCCAGTCCATAAGCGACAGTCTCCAGGCTGTCTATCTCTTCTCCTAGTGTGAGCTGCCTGCTTTTAGCATCCAGGCTGAACTTCTGCTGTTCTGTATGCATACTGGCTCTGATATAAGGCTCTACTGCCTGCTCTTGAGTAGTGGATATAGCTCTAGGCTGCTGCTGCTCTTCAGGCTCTATGACATAAGTCCTCTCTGGAGGAGTCTTCTTAGCCATCTTTAGCCTCCTTAGCTCTCTTCTCCAGCTCTTCAGCTAACTCTTCAGCCATCTCCTGAGCCAGGCTATCCTCATCCTGAGGCTCATACTCCAGAGTCTTTACAGCCTCTCTCATCCAGTTATCTCCTAGAGCTATGGCCATCCTCTCCTGGTAGTATCTCAGGCTCTTAGCTGTTGGCTTCATCCTGCCTATCTTCAGCTGATAAGGCTTGTTGAAGTCTCCTAAGCCTAGCTCCTCATACCAGCTATGAGCTGTAAAGAAGAGACTATCTACATCACCATTAAACATATCTACTATCATCTCTATCTGCTCATACTGCTGCCTCATATCCTCCAGGAAGTCCACTCCTGTTATCTGGCTGATAGCATCCATAACAGCCTGGATAGACAGGAAGCTCTTTATCCTATTCTTTATGGACTCCAGCCATCCTTCTATCTCTTCTCTCTCCTTCTTTGTGTCAGGCTTCTCACTGGAGCTGAAGACATCCTTCTCTATCCAGTAGCCTCTCTCATCTAGCTCCTCAGGCTTAGGCTGCTGGATGACAGCCACTCTGAAGCCTTGCATCATGCCATCAGGCCTGGCTGATGTCTCTTCGAAGAGATTAGGATGATAAGTCTCCATGTGCTCTATCCACTCAGGAAGTCCAGTCTCATACAGCTCAGCTCCTAAGAAGACTACCATCTCCAGCAGGCTGTCTATCTCCTCATCAGTCAGGCCTTCTTCCAGAAACTTATCCAGCTGCTCTACTGTATCTTCAGCAGGCTGATAGTCTATCTCTCTCTTCATGAAGTCATAGTAGTCATGCTTATCCTTCAGCCTGAGAGGAGTCAGCTTGCCTTCTGTTATCAGCTCCTGTATCTCCTGGATAGCAGTCCTCCACTCCTCAGGCCAGGCTCCAGCCTTTTTATCCTCAGGATAAGCCTCAGCTCTCAGCTCCAGGACTTGAGCCATAGTGTTAGGCTGCTTCAGCTTAAGCTCTCTCTCCTTCTGGCTGAGCTCCTCATACTGCTTCTGAGTAACTATGGCAGGTATCTCAGTCAGGAGAGTCCAGTTATGAGCTGACTTATTAAGCAGTCTCTCCAGCTTCTTATCCAGCCACATCAGATAGAACTGAGCCTCCAGAGCGTATATCTTAGCATCCTTCAGAGTGTAGTCTACTAGCTCATACAGCCTGATATAGCTGTTATAGACTTTGATATCATGAGGAGTCTTCAGACTGGACTTGATATCAGCCATGTCTCTCTCTGTCAGGAAGCCTTCCTTGCCTCTGTCTACTTGCCAGTTATCCTGGAGGACTAGCTTACCAGCCTCTTCTCCAGTCAGTCCTCCTCTTATGAGCTTCCTGATATCTGTCTTAGTTGTCATACTTACCTCCTATCCTGCATAACAGCCTCTAGCCTATCCAGCCTCTCCTCTATGTAAGTCATCTCATAGAGCTTCATCAGTGCCAGGATGATAGACTGCTCCTGTCTACACTCTTCCAGGCTTATCATGCCTGCTCTGTATCTTATAAGTATCCTTCTGAGCTCTCTAGCCAGTGCCTTCATATCCATCAGCTATATCCTCCCTGCTGGATTCCACAGGAGCCTCTCTAAGCCACAAAAACAGACATACATGACATTTAATACCTTACATCTGTTCAGATTCTTCCTACTTCTGTTCATGGCTTCAGCTCCTGTATCTCCTGGCTGGAGAGAGGCCTGATATCTACCTTCTCCTCATCCAGAGCCTGGTATACCTTGAGCTCCATATCCAGCAGCTTGTCAGTAGGTATCTCTGAGTAGTCTCTACTCCTGAGCTCCTGCTGGATAGCCTTCAGCTGTCTTCCTAGCTGAGATATCTTCTGCTGCTTAGTCATGTAGTATCTCTCATAGAGTGCATCCAGCTCTTCAGCCTTCAGAGTGGCTATCTCTCCTTCCAGCTCCTGCCTCCAGTTAGAGAGAGTGGCTATGCTTACATCTAGCTTCTTAGCTATCTTCCTGTAACTGTAGCCCTTAGCTCTGAGCTCTATGAACTCATGCTTAAGCTCCTGCTTACCAGCCTCATCAGCAGGTATCAGAGAGCTGGAGTCATGCCTTACCAGTGCCATTTAATACCTCTGTTTTCTATGTCTGTAATACTGACTTTATGGACATACATAGGCTAGGAGGCCTCTTCTGGCTCTGCCTCAGTCTCTCTGAAGTAAGCAGCCAGATTCTCTTCTGTTACATACCATCTTCCAGCCATCTTCCTACCTCTGAGCTTGCCATATCTGAGATACTTCCTGATAGTTGTCTCCTGGATATCCAGAAGCTCTGAGAGCTCCTCTACTGTATATAAGCTGATGTTACCTATCTTCTTAGGCATCTTATGTCTCCTCTTTTATCTAGAACAGGCCTCCAGCCTGCTTATCTGTTATCTTATAGACTGGCTGATTAAATGACAGTGGCAGCTTGCCTCCAGCCTGTCCTCCTCTGTTCTTCAGGATATAGACTTCCATGTCTACAGGCTGCTGGATAGTGGTGCCATCCTTCTCCTCTCTATCATCCACTGCCTTAGTATATAAGCCTAAGACTATGTTAGCATCCTGCTCTATGTCTCCAGACTCTCTCATGTTATCCAGCTTAGGCCTGGAGCCAGTCTTATCCCTTGTCAGCTGAGCTCCTAAGATGATAGGTATGTCATGGCTGACAGCCTGCTCCAGGAGGAGGCTAGAGATATACTTGATATCCAGGTATCTCTGGCCATCTGACTTCCTGCCTAGTGGTATCCTCTGGATATAGTCCACTATCACAGCTCCCACATCTCCTCTGGTAGCCAGAGTATCTATCACAGTGGCTAAGTCATCAGCTTTATGCATCTTATCGCTTACTGAGAGCCTCCCTGTTAAAGTTAACTCCTCATACTCCTGGATAGCAGCCTCTATCTTCCTGTTAGAGCCTCTCTTCTCCTTCATGTAGTTGATATAGGCTCCATAGTTAGTCTCCTTCTGAAGCGTCTCTCCTGCCAGTATCATCAGCAGCTTCAGTCCTATGGCCTTCCTGGCTTCCTCATAGCTGAAGTAGTAGAACTTCTTCTCAGGATAGGCTGTCATCATGTTAGCCAGAAGATTAAGCTGGAAGGCAGTCTTACCATGTCCTGGCCTGCCTGCTATGATAGTCAGAGCTCCTACTGGTATCTTAGCTATCTCATCCAGCCTCTGGTATCCAGAGGACATAGCTGGAGTAGTGGAGAGGATATCTGCTGTCAAGTCTTCCAGGAGATAAGGCTCTGGAGGCTCTATGCCTCTACTAGTCCTGACATCTCTCAGAGCTCTGGCCAGAGTGTCTTCAGCTCCTATGATATCTGCTGCATCAGCCTGCTCCTGGATATCTCTGAGATAGCCTGATAGGACTGTCTGAGTCTTCCTGGTATAAGCTGACTGCTCAGCCTTCTCCAGCCTGCTCTCCAGCTCCTCATCAGAGAGCCCTGTAGCCTCCTGGAGACTGCCTCTGAAGGCTTTAGCCTCTATGACATCCTCCAGCCCTGTATAAGCCTCTAGAGCCTCTTCCAGTGCCTTATCCATGCCTCTATCAGTGGAGACATCATGCCTGGAGACTATCCTTCTGGCCATCCAGGAAGCTCCTCTCTCAGCCTTATCCAGTGCCTCCTGGAAGGCTTCAGCTCCTGCCTTCCTGACAAGCTCATCAGCATCCTTATAGCCTTCTGGAAGAGCTATGATATAGGCTCTCATGCCTGACTTGGCCATCTGTCTGAGTGTCTTCTCAGTGGCTGTCTGGCCTGCCTCATCCATATCTAAGGCCAGGAGAAGCTCCTTAGTGCCTACTGCCTCCAGTGCCTGGAGCTGAGTGGTAGAGAGACTGGTGCCTCCTATGGCCACTGACTTGAAGCCCTTATAGTTGAGATAGACAGCATCCAGGACTCCCTCCAGGAGGACTATCTGCTCTGAGCCTCTGACTGAAGAGAAGCCTACCATGCCTGCATCCCTCTTCAGTCCATAGCTATACTTATACTTAGGCAGTCCTTTAGCCTTCAGCTCATCTCCTGAGAGGATAGCTCTACCTACTATGCCTATGGCTCTTCCAGCAGCATCTCTCCAGAGGAGTGTCAGCTTGTAGTCTTCTCCAAAGCCTTGAGTAAACAGGCCAGACTCTCTCATCTCCTGCTCAGTGTAAGCTAAGCCCTTCAGATAGTCCTGGAGAGCCTGTCTATCTGTATAGGCTCCTAGCTCCATGCCTGACATATCATCCAGCTTGTAGCCTCTCTCCAGGATATAGTCTACGACTTCCTGAGAGCTGTCCATATAGCCCTTGTAGAAGGTGTCCATGAAGTAGTCCTGAGCAGCCTCCAGGATATCAGCCTTCCTGGTATAGGACTGATAAGCCTTCTGGCTATGAGGAGAGAGCTCCACTCCAGCAGCCTGAGCTAGCTCCTGGAGAGCCATCATGAAGTCATAGCCCTTAGTCCTCTCCAGGAAGTCTAGCCAGTCTCCAGCCTCTCCGCACTTCCAGCACTTCCAGACTGGCTTCCTGCTGCTATAGGAGAACTTGCCAGGCTTACCACATAGTGGACAGTCAGTCAGTGTCTCCTGGCCTTGTCTCTTATGCTCTCCTAAGCCAGAGAAGAGCTCATCCTGATAGCCTCTGGCCAGAAGTATAGAGTAGATAGTCTGTATATCAGCCATGAGAGTTAAACTCCTTTCATTAAGTCATCAGCGTATGACTTAGCTCAGTCCTAGACTGCGATAGTGTATCTCCAGCCTTGTCTTATCGTTCCTTAATTCTCCATAGAGCCTGAGGAGAGGAAGAAACTCAGTCATACCTCCAAAGCCAGACTTACTATACATACGAGCCAGTCTATCACTCTTCTCAGCGAGCTTCCATATATCCTGGAGCTTAGTTAACAGAGCATCCATCTCCTTCATGGCATCAGAGCTCATAGTCCTAGCCTGATTCTCCATGTCTGCAAGCTCCTTCAAGTCAGCTTCCTTCTGCGCTTGCCTCTGCTGCTCTATAAGCTCTTCTTCTCTCTCCAGAGCTGCTGAGAGTATCTGCCTAGTGTCTGACATCTGAGAGTCTATCATCCTTACTCTCTCAGCCTGCTTATCATCCAGGCTATCCTTCAGCTCCTGCATGGCTGCTCTCTTCTCTTCAGATAGCTTCCTGAGCTGAGAGTTAAGAGACTCTATCTTCCTCTGAACTTCTGTTAGTTTTTTGTTCATGCTTCCTCCTGATATCTAAGTAGAGCCCATAACATACCTTCGAAGTAGTCTAGACTCTTGTTCCTATACTTCCCTGCATACCTCAGCCAGGCCAGAGCCTGGCTATCAGCTTCTACCTCTCTTCTTATATAGCTATCCTCCTCCTCGCTCTCTTGAGTGGCTCTCATAACAGCCTCAGCCACTGGCCTGAAGTTATGGAGCTTAGCATGAGCCATCTCATGGATGAAGACATAGGCTAGAGTCTCATCAGACAAGTATGGACTGATATCTATAGTCAGTCCTCTCTCCTCATCTGTCCAGCAGAGGCCATCAGAGTCTTCAGGCTTAGTCATCCTTACTCTAACTTCCTTCCCTGTTAGGTGCCTGGCCACTGCTAGCATTAAGTCATAGACTGTCTTCATGGATATCATCCTCCCTGTCTTCTATGTCTGTAACTCCATCTTTATAGTCATACACTGTCTACAGTCCTGGTATCTGAGGCTTCTGGCTATGGTGTCTCTGCCAGATAAGCTTCTATCTCTGTCAGTGCCTCTACTGTCATGTCAGAGATAAGGCAGTTAATAGACTTGATTAAGGCCTGCCTCTCAGCTGCCTGCTTCTCATCCAGCCAGGCCTGGAGCTCATCCAGCTCCTCCAGTGTCAGGCTGTTGATATCCCTGGATATCTTTAACTTAACTCTTGTCTTCAGCCTCTCTTCTTCCTGCTCTTGTCCTGCTTGAAGTGCCATAGTTATCCTCCTAAAAGTCTATATATCTCTCAGCTGCCTCTTCTATCCTCTGTAGATAGTGGAAGTAGTTAAGAGTAGTGTTCATGCTCTTGTGCCTGGCCATAGCCTGAGCCTGATGAAGACTGGCTCCTCCCTCTATGCATAAGCTGATAGCAGAGTGCCTCAGGCTATGAGCTGTTATCCTATCATCATCCAGCCCTATACTTCTGAAGGCCTTCTTAACTATCCTGGAGATACTCCTGGTAGTGAGGCTGTCTCCACTGTTCCTGTCTGAGTGGCTTATGAACAGAGGCTCTTTTTTATCTGTTGAGCCTCTAGCCTTGAGATATTCCTTGATAGGCTGAAGTGTCTTAGTCTCCAAGACTACAAGCTCATCCTTAGAGTCTCTTCCCTTGCCCTGAACATACAGAACATAGGCTCCCTTCTCCATCCTGATATCCTCTACCAGAGCCCTACTGACTTCGATATCTCTCAGTCCAGTCCTGGCCATCAGGTTAAATATGGCATAGTCTCTAAGCCCTACCAGGCTATCTGTATCTATGGCATCTACAGTCTCTCTGAGCTGCTCAGGAGACAGGATATCCTTCCTGAAGCCTCTAGGCTTCCTTACTCCCTTGATACCTCTGGTGATATCTGGATATATCTTCTGGCTCTCCATCCACTGGTAGAGCTTCCTGACAACAGTCAGATACTGATTAACTGTATAGGCTGAGAGCTCTTCCTGGAGATAAGCCTTATAAGCCAGGATATCTTCTCTCTCCAGCTGGAGGCTCTGTCTACCAGTATCATCCAGCCATCCTATGAACTGCCTCAGGCTCCTGGTATAGGTGCCCTTAGAGGACTTAGCCACATCCAGACTGGCCAGGAAGTCCTCAGCCATGTCTCCAAGAGAAGGCTGATATCTTATCTCTCTAGACTGACTCTGTATGATATCCATAGTCATAGCTGCCTCTCTCTCCTGAAGTAGTGTCTCTGTATGCGTTACTATCATACTATATATATACCATAGATAGCACATAGATACAAGCTATATGAGCGTAGATACCTTAAGAAGTTATGTTTTTTAAGGTATCTAGTCTACATCTGGTATCTCAGTCAGTTAAAGATAGTCAGCCTGCCTCATCAAGAGAGCAGGCTGTAGCTTTTAATATCTTTAAGATATATTTAAGCGTTTTAGCCTCTTCCAGCTTGATATATCTGAGATATTCTTATAGTGTAGTTATGTTACCTCTAAGCTATGTTAGCGTCATGGCTGCCTGGAGGCTTTGCGACAGAAGTAGTGTCTATTTGCGACAGAAGTAGTGTCTATTTGCGACAGAAGTAGTGTCTATTTTAGTAGTGTATGTCCATTAACACAGTATTACAGACATAGATAAGACTGCATATTTGCAGTCTTATTAATATGCAAGTTTGCATCTTTACTAGCCTCTCCTGGTAGACTAGTGGACTCTCTGGCCACTGCTCTAAGCCTTACTTCTGGCTAGTCTTTTATCATAGCCTGGCTGAAGTATTGAGAGCGTAGATTAGGTGTGAACACTATGGCCACTCCTCCTATAGGCCTCCATCCTTGCTCTATCATCTTATTAACCTTAGAGATTAATATTTTCTCCATATCCTCAGAATCAGGTATAAAGACTTTACCTTGAGGTGGATATCCTGTTACTACTGTATACTTCATGCTATCTCCTATTCTCTTAGTATCTTCTTAGCTAGCTTGCTCTTCTGGCCAGTCTTCTCCAGCTCATCCAGGACTATCTGGAGAGCAGCCTCCACTATCAGGCTCTTACTGATACCAGTCCTAGCTTCAGCAGGAGCCATCTTCCTGAGCTGATACCAGGCTTCTTCCAGTGCCTCCACAGCTTCTATGGCCATATAGTAGGTAGCCTTTATCTTCTCTCCAGAAGGCTCTCCAGAGTCATCAGGAGCCTCTCTAAGCTGTTTTACTGGCTTACTGGTAGGCTTTTCTACTGTTTTACTGGTAGACTGGCTTACAGGCTTACTGGTAGGCTGTCTTACTGGCTTACTGTCTTTATGGTATTCTGGCTTTATGGTATCTTCTGTCTTCTTATCTCCTAACAGGCTGCCTAAGATATCTGGAGTCTCCTTCCTATCTGCTGCCATCTCTACCTATCCTTTCTACTAGTGCCTGGTAGTCTTCAGCTCCTGAAGTGCCTGCTGCATACTCATAGATAGTCTGGCCATATCCAGGAGCCTCTGATAGCCTGACAGAGTATCTGATAGGAGAGCAGAGCTTATCCTGGTAGGCTGTCTGGAGCTGAGCCAGTATCTCTTCTGACTTCTTTACTCTCCTGTCATAGAAGGTAGGCAGGATATATCTTATCTCCAGCTCTGGCCTATACTGCTGGATAGCAGCTATGGACTCCTGGAAGTAGACAAGTCCTGTCAGTGTCAGAACTTCCATGCTTACAGGAGCCAGTATCTCAGAGGCATAGAAGAGGACATTAACAGTCAGGCTATCCCATCCAGGAGCTGTATCCAGGATGATATAGTCATAGTGGCTATCCAGGCTCTCCAGGCCATCAGCCAGAGTCCTCTCAGCTCTGAAGTCCTTCCTGTCTATCAGCCTCTTTAGTCCAGCCAGACTCCTACCTCCAGCCAGGAGAGACAAGCTCTCTCTGACTTCCTGGATAGCCTCCTCTGGAGTGGCTTCTCCTGAGATAAGCTCAGCCAGTCCAGTCTCTGGCATGACTCCTAAGGCTCTTCCAGCCTGGCCTTGTGTGTCAGTGTCTATCAGGAGGACTGAGT
>Ga0334892_1003354_pt1 | contig 10492 bp, 10 predicted proteins | sample GraSluR3_MG_4_FD_207213 | JGI IMG/M metagenome (GOLD analysis project Ga0334892, IMG submission 207213) | Sludge microbial communities from methane-producing bioreactor in Wageningen University, Netherlands - Granular Sludge_15_04-R3 | ecosystem: Engineered > Bioreactor > Anaerobic >... | reverse complement strand
GCCTCGGCGAAATCCACGTCCTCGCTGTGGCTGAAATGGTGGTCGATCTCGGTCTCCACCGACACGGCCAGGCTGGGGATCTGGTGGCTGGCCGCCTCGATGGCCGCCCCCACCGTCCCCGAAACCGTGATCCCCGTGCCCACGTTCTCGCCATAGTTGATGCCCGCGATGGCCAGCGTGATCGGCCTGGGTGTCAACGCCAGCACCGCCCGTCGCACCGTAGAAGCCGGCGTGCCATGCACGGCATAGCAGCCCACCACGGCCACATCGGGTGGGGGCGCATGCTCGGTCACATCGCCATTGCCGCCCAGGCCGCGGCCCACCGCTGATTGCTGCGTCTCGGGCGCCACCACCAACAGGTCGCCCAGCCCCTGCATAGCCTGGGCCAGCGCCCAGAGCCCCGGCGAGGCGATGCCGTCGTCGTTGGTAAGCAGGATCAGCGGGCGCGTTGCGCTTGCCACGACGCCTTGGGACCTGGATTGGTTCATGGGAACCGCAGCTCGTTGGTATCCAGCCACGGCTCATAGCCGTTCCATTGCCGCACAAAGCCGGGCCGCGCCCCCTCAAAGGCCGCCACGATGCCCATGGTTGCCTCGTCCCGCTCCCTACAAGAGAACCCTCGCGTCTCATTCAGGTAGGCCGCCATGCGTCCGTACAGCACGGCCAAAAAGGTGTCCGCCACCCGGTCGGGGTCGCCGTCGCCCTTGTTATAGGCCAGCGCAAAGCAGTAGACCACCCGCGCCCACAGGCTCACCGGAAAAGCCACCTGATCCGGCGTCATGCGGCTGATGGCTTGGATCGCCTTGACCGCGTCGCCCGGCAGAATCGTCGCCAGCAGCGGCCCGAACTCGACCAGCCCCTCCCGCATGCCCGCCATGAGTTGGCGCTGGCAGCCGCTGCACGGCACGTGGCAATCGGCGCTGCGCTCTCCGCCAAAGGGCACCGCGACCAAGGGCCTCTCGGCCATCCAACGCCGCCGGTGGATGGTCAGCGTGCGGAACAGCGTGCCCACGGCGTGTAGGATGCGGTAATCGGTCATCGATCCCGGGTCCAGGCTCCCCTCGCCGCGCGTCCCCAGGTCCACCTGGCTCACCTGCCAATCGCCCAGCAATGCCTCGGTGGTCAGCCAGATGTTGATCCCAAAGCGGCATACGTCCGTCTCCCACACATCGCGCATCACCAGGTCTTTGGTCATCTCTTGCGAGAGGCAGAACTCGCTGGCTAGGGGATCGCGTAGGTCGGTGCGGAACACGGCGCGCATGAACGGATAAGCCAGGTTGTCGCACACGGCGGCCGCGTAGGCGCTGCGGCGATAGCAGCCCGCGGCCATATCCACGCCGCCCAACACGGGGCTCACCAAGGCGGGCACCCACTCGGGCTGGATCCCCGGCACGCGAGCATCGAACACGGCGCAGGCGCGAGCCTCTAGCGCCGTGGCAATCTCCAGAATGGCGCGCACGCCGCTCCCCTTGCCGGCGCTCCCGTTATAGATGGTGACCAGCTTTTCCATGTTCTCGGGCACGTTGGCGTTGCGCACAAAGCGCGTGGTGTTATCGGACGAGCCGCCGTCGGCGTTGACCAGCACCACCCGCGCGTCTCTCAGGTAATGTCGCGTGCCCTCCACCAGGGCGTCCACCACCTCGCCGATGGTGCGGCCGTTGCGGTGTGAGGGGATCCCCAATACCACGTCGGCTTGCCTGATCTCGCGAATGCGCTGCCAGGCATCGCGGCCCAAGCTGGCAATCTCTCGGAAAGAGCTATCTGCGTACGTATTGACCTCCTCTAGCGTGCGCTTTCCACCGCCAGCGACGCGGTCACCGCGGCCTGCTCTGGCGATACCGAGCCATCGAGGACGTCCATCAGCGCCTGTTCCACCAGGCCCTGGATCCGCTCGCGCACGTCGGCGCTAGGGGCTGGCACGGCGCTGGCGAGCTGGCCCTCCCAGAAGGCAAGCTCGTTTTCATCCTCAATCAGCAGTGGCAGCGGCGAGCGGGCCGTCGGCAAATAGTGGCTGCCGGCCAACCAGGTGGCCGCCCGGGCCGGGAGTAGGCTCTGCGAGATGAACTGCCCAACCACCTCTTGCCGGGTCGCGTCGCGCGTCAGGATCACCCACGCGCGCACGTTGGCCACCGCCGGCGCCGGCCCGCCGAACGAAGCCTGAGGGGCATAGCGCGTCAGCCGCACGCGCCCGCGATCCCGCAGGTACTGGTACGACCTGGCGCTGCTCACCGCCGATTCCCCCGTCAGGTACACCGCCCAGCAGGCATCGGCCGAATCCAGGCTCAGCCCCCCCTCAGGGATCGCGCCCACTTCCACCAGTTCGCGATAGCCGCGCAGCACCCGGGCGGCCACCGTCGCATCCAGCATCGGCTGGCCGTCCTCGCTGCGCCAGGCGCCGCCCAGGGTGGCGTAATGCCCCAGGAACAGCCGATAGGCGGTGTCGTCGCCCGCTGCGGCCGGGAACAGATAGCCCCCACTGGTCTCTAGCAGGCTGGCCCAATCGCTGGGCGGCTCGGCCACCATCGCCGAGTTATAGTACATAGCTGTCAGGTCGGCGTCTTGCGGCAGGCCGTACCGCACCCCATCTACCGTCACGGCCTGCTGGGCATAGGGGTAGAGGTCCTCCCACAGGCTCTCGGATACCAGCCCATCCAGCGGAACGGCCAGGCCCCTCTCCACCAGCCCGCGGATCTCGGCCGCATCCACCAGCACCGCATCGGGCAGGTGTGCGGGTAACACCGGCTGCATGGCCGCCAAGAGGCTCGCAATGCCGCCGGGGCCGTCGGCCGCCTTGGGCAGCACCTCGATGCTGGCCTTGGGCCAGGAGGCCGCCACCCGCTGGCGCGCCTGTGCCAGCAGCCCCTCGGCCTCATCCGCCGTCGCGGCTACATCTGGCGGGGCCCAGATCGTCAGCGTGAATGGCTGGGAGGCGTCCGTATGAGGCGTGGCGGTGGGCGCCATGGTGGGCGTGGCCGTGGGGGCGCCTATCGCGTTACCGTCGCTGGTGGGCGTTGCCGTCGCCGCCGTCGTGGGCGTGGGTTCCGCCCCCCAGAACGGCGCGCACCCGCCCAGGCCGAGTACCAGCGCCACGCACAGCAACCGCACAACAGCACGCAGCGCTGGGCCGCGCTGCGTCGTGTTGGCTAGACCAAGGCGAACCACCCGGGCCAAACTCGCCTCCCCATGGCGCGAACCGGAACCCTGCCCGACATGCGCCATTATACCACAAAGCGCTCCCAATCGGGCAGATTCGTTCCGCAACCATCGCAGGAGCAGTGTCCTTGATCGGCTTTAGGTTTGACATTGCAGCTTCCAGGTGTTATGATAAGTGTAATCAAGCGGCGGCCGTCGAGTCCCCTGTCGGGGACTATTGTTCTATCTAGCCAAGGCGCGCCGCGTGTTCGTCTGCCCGGGGAGGCGAGAGGCGTCCTATGATCGATCTAGCCAAGCTCATCCGTGACGTGCCCGATTTTCCCGTGGAGGGGATCCTTTTCAAGGACATCACTACCCTGCTCAACGATGCAGCGGGCTTCAAAGCCGCCGTGGATGCCCTCGTTGCCCATTATGCCGATGCCGAGCTGGACCGAATCGTCGCCGTCGAGTCGCGCGGCTTTATCTTTGGAGCGCCCATGGCCTATGCCTTGGGTGTCGGCTTGGTGCCCGTGCGCAAGTTAGGCAAACTCCCCTCTGAGACGATCACCGTCGAGTACGAGCTCGAATATGGCACCAGCCAGCTCGAAATGCACACCGATGCCATCGCTCCCGGCGATCAGGTACTCATCGTCGATGATCTGCTGGCTACCGGCGGCTCGGCCCGCGCCACCTGCGAGCTTGTCGAGCGCTTGGGCGGCCATGTGGCCGGCCTGGCCTTTTTGATTGAACTCGAGGCGCTTCACGGACGTGAGGCGCTGGACGGATATCCGATCTACTCACTCATCCGCTTCTAGCTGAGAGATTGAGGGAACGCCATGGAAAACGACAAAGAGCAACGGCTCGCCGAGCTGAGCGAGCAGCGTGATCGCACCTTGGCCGAGATCGCCCGCCTCCAAGCCGAGGCCCGGGCCGAGATCGAGCCGGCCTCTGCCGGTGATGAGGACCTGGTCGACGCGGCAGCCGATATCTATGAGCGCAGCAAGGTGCTCTCCTTCATCCAGCGGCTCGAGGAAAAGGTCGAGCAGTTGGGTCGCGCCATCCAAAAGGTGGAAGAGGATAGCTACGGCATCTGCGAGGTCTGCGGTGAACCAATCCCGCCCGAGCGGCTGGAGATCGTCCCCGAGACGACGCTCTGCGTGCGCTGCGCCCAACAGCAAGAGGCGCGTGCGGGCATTCGCCGTGGTGCTCCCCCGCCGCGCCCACGGCCCGTCCGCCGAGAAGAATCCTCGCGCCAAGACTAGGCATCCCGCCGCTCCACCCGTGCGCGGGCCTCTTGACAGCGAACTCCTGCTGGCTATAACTGTAGGCGTTCCCAAGACGAACGACGAGCAGGCTCGCGCCTGCGCGTCTGCGTGCATGGGTTCCCGGTGTTCTGTGTCCCAGGCGCTGGGGCGTTGAAATGAGGTCTCGACCTCGCGAATGTCCGATTCCGTACAATGGGAGGTATCAAGGATGAGCCAGATGATAGAGATCCGCTGGCATGGCCGCGGCGGCCAAGGCGTGGTCACAGCGGGAGAGACTCTAGGCGAAGCGGCCATGAGCGGGGGCAGGTATATCCAGTCCTTCCCCGAGTACGGCTCCGAGCGCATGGGCGCCCCCATCAAGTCCTATACCCGCATCAGCGATGAGCCCATCGAATTCCACTGCCCCGTCCTCGAGCCCGACATGGTCATCGTCGTCAATCCCAATCTGGTCGGTGTGATCGATCTCACCGAAGGCCTCAAGCCCGAGGGCGCGCTGCTAGTCAACACGCCCGGAACCCCACAGCAGATTCGTGAGCGCCTCGGGTTCCACACGGGGCGCGTTTTCTGCGTAGATGCCTCCAAGATTGCCATGGAAGAGATCAAGCGTGACATCCCCAGCACCATGATGCTGGGCGTGGTGGCGCGTGTGTCCGATCTGATCACCCTGGATGACGCGATCCATGCCGCCCGCGAGCGCCTGGGCGAAAAGCTCCGTCCCGAGGTGATCGAGGCCAACGTGCGCTCCCTCCGCCGCACCTATGAAGAGTGTGTCGAGGGCTAGCGCCTCACCATCACTCGCGTACCGTAGCTGGCGCGCCCCTTGCGGCCGCCACAACCGATAGGAGATGCAAGGATGACCAAGAAAGAAGCCCCATCGCTGGATCGACCCTGGCAGGAGGTCAGCCCCGGCGGCGTCGTCCGAGATGCGGGCAACTCGGTGACCTATATCACCGGCACATGGCGAACGTTGCGCCCCGTCCGAGACCTCGATCAATGCACCCAGTGCCTCATCTGCTGGATCGTCTGCCCCGATTCCTCCATCACCATCGAGGATGGCAAGGTGGCAGCGTTCGACTATGACCACTGCAAGGGCTGCGGCATCTGCGTCCAGGCCTGCCCCGTGAACATCAAAAAGCCCCACGCCGTCACCGGCGAGATGGGCAAGGTCATTCAGATGATCCCCGAAATGGACGCGGACGCATAGGCGCGCGCCGACCCTAGATCGCAAAGGAGACCTACATGGCGGTTGAAAGCAAGTACATGCCTCTGGATGGGGCCAATGCCGTGTCGCAGGCTATGCGACAGATCGACCCCGACGTGGTGGCGGCGTACCCCATCACCCCCCAGACGGCTGTGGTCCAGAACTTTTCCCAATACGTGGCTGATGGCATCGTCCACACCGAATTCGTCCCCGTCGAGAGCGAACACGCGGCCATGAGCGCCTGCATCGGCTCCGAGGCCGCCGGCGCCCGCACCATGACGGCCACCGCCGCCAACGGCCTGGCCCTCATGTGGGAGGAGCTCTATATCGCCTCGGGCATGCACCTTCCCATCGTGCTCACCGTGGTGAACCGCGCCCTCTCTGGCCCGCTCAATATCCACTGCGATCACTCTGACAGCATGGGCGCCCGCGACGCGGGTTGGGTGCAGATCTATGCCGAGACGGGCCAGGAAGCTTACGACAACACCATCCAGGCCGTGCGCATCGCCGAGCACCCCGATCTGCTCACCCCCGTGATGAGCTGCCAGGACGGTTTCATCACCGGCCATGGCGTCGAGCGCGTCGGCCTACTGCCAGACGAGGAGGTCCGTGACTTTGTGGGCCAGTACGCGCCCGAGGTCAGCCTCCTGGATACCGACAACCCCACCACCTTTGGCGCCTGGGATTTCACCGACTATTACTTTGAGCACAAGCGCGAGCAGAGCCAAGCCCTTATCGACCATGCCCTCAGGGTGGTCCAAGAGGTCGGTGACGAGTATGCCCAGCTTTCTGGCCGCCCGCAGCCGATTTTGGATGCCTATGGCATGGATGACGCCGAGCTGGCTATCATCGTGCTCAGCTCCACGGCGGGCACCGCCCGTGCCGTCGCCCGCCAAATGCGTGCCAAGGGCCAAAAGGTGGGCGTGCTCAAGCCGCGCCTCTACCGCCCCTTCCCCGACAAGATGATCGTCGATGCCATCGCCAACTGCAAGGCCGTGGCCGTGCTCGACCGTGCCATCTCATTCGGCGCGCCGCAGGGCCAAGGCCCCATCTTTACCGACCTGACCGCCGCTCTCTACAACCAGGGCGTCAGCGGTTTGCCGGTGGTGGATTACATCTTTGGCCTCGGTGGCCGGGACACGCTCCCGCCCATGATCGAGTCCGTCTATGCCGATCTGGCCGAGGTGGCCGCCGAGGGCGATCGTGGCGCGATGGTGCGATACCTCGGGCTGCGCGAGTGATGACAGGTCCAACGGCGACGCGTCTCGCGCTCGCTGTGCCAAGATAAACGAGGAGTCTATCCACCATGGCAGACAGAATTCGGATTCGCCTTCGTGACATCGTTGACAACGAGGAGCGGTTGGCTCCCGGCCATCGCCTCTGCGCTGGCTGCGCCGAGCCCACCGTCGTGCGGCAAATCCTGCACGCTATCGATACGCCCGTGGTCATCGGCGTATCCACCGGCTGCCTCGAGGTCTCGACCACCGTCTATCCCTTTACCTCGTGGCGCGTGCCCTGGATCCACAACGCCTTTGAGAACTCGGCGACCACCATCTCGGGCGCCGAGGCGGCCTTCAAGGCCCTCAAGCGCCGTGGTGCCATCCCCGACGACAAAGAGATCACCTTTTTGGCGTTTGGTGGCGATGGCGCCAGCTATGACATCGGCCTCCAGTTCATCTCGGGCGCCCTCGAGCGCGGCCACAAGTTCATCTATGTGTGCCTGAACAACGAGGCCTACATGAACACGGGCATCCAGCGCTCTAGCGCGACGCCGCGTGGCGCCCACACCACCACCTCGCCCGCCGGTGAGGTGCTCCAGGGCAAGACCCAGTGGCGCAAGCCTTTCACCAAGATCATGGCCGCCCATGATATCCCCTACGTGGCCCAGACCGCGCCCCATAACTGGCGCGACCTGATGACCAAGGCCAAAAAGGCCGCCGCGGCCGACGGCCCCGCCGTGCTCAACGTGCTGGCGCCCTGTCCCCGCGGTTGGCGCCACGCCACCGACGGTGCCCTGGATATCTCCCAGCTTGCCGCCGATACCTGCTACTGGCCCATGTACGAGGTCGAGAACGGCTACAAGGTCACCGTGAACTACAAGCCGCGCGAGAAAAAGCCCGTGGCCGAATGGTTCCAGACCCAGGGCCGCTTCCGGCACCTCTTCCGCCCGGCCAACGCCGGTCTCCTGGAAGAGATCCAGCAAAAGGTGGATGAGGAGTGGACGCGCCTCCTCCACGAGGAAGAGTGCACAGCCTAAGAGGCTGAAGCGATCGCATCATAGGGGTAGCCAGCACGCGCCGGCTACCCCTTTTCGCAAGCAAGGAGGTCTCTGCATGGAGTTTGGCCCGCGCGTGCATCCCTGCTCCCATCCGCTGGTGCAGCACAAGCTCGCTCTGCTGCGTGATGTGCACACCGAGCCGAAAAAGTTCCGCGAGCTCATCCGCGAGATCGCCATCTTGCTGGCCTACGAGGCTACCCGTGACCTGGCTCTGGAGCCCCGCCCCGTCCAGACGCCCCTGGCCCAGACCGAGGGGCGCCATTTGGCCGAAAAGATCGGCCTGGTGCCGATCCTGCGAGCCGGACTCGGCATGGTCGAGGGCATCTGGGACCTCATGCCCACCGCCGAGGTGTGGCATATTGGCCTCTACCGTGACCATCGCACCCTGCAGCCCGTCGAGTACTATAACAAGCTGCCGGTCAATCCCACCGTCCAGGTTTGCCTGGTGCTGGACCCCATGCTGGCCACCGGCGGCTCGGCCGTCGCCACCGTCGACGTGCTCAAGCGTTGGGGCGCCCACCGGATAAAGTTCGTGGGCATCATCGCTGCGCCCGAGGGCATCTGCGCCCTCACCACCGCCCACCCCGACGTCGACATCCATGTGGGCGCTATCGATGATCACCTCACCCCGCCGCCCACGCGGCCCGACGACCCGCCCGAGGGCTATATCATCCCCGGCCTGGGCGACGCCGGCGACCGTCAGTTTGGCACCGGCTGAGGCGTAGCGAGGAGGCCGACGGCATGATCTCAGCGGGCAACTATGCCATCGCGTTCGCCGTGGCGCTGCTGGTCACCTTGTTGCTGACGCCGGCTTCTATCTGGCTGGGTCGCCGTCTCGGCATCGTCGCAGTGCCAGGCGGCCGTCGCCAGCACCAGGGGCGCATCGTCCGCATCGGCGGGTTGGCGCTCTATCCCGCGCTGCTGGCGGCCGTGCTGGCCACGCGCTCGGTCCCCCGCACCGATCCCGGCGAGTGGTTCCGCGTCACCGGCATGCTGCTGGGCGTTGGCATCATCTGGGTGGGCGGCCTGCTGGACGACCGCTATGAGCTGCCCGGCTGGGCCCAGGCCGCTATGCTGGCCCTCGCCGCCCTGGTCAGCATCCGCTTCGACGTCATCATTGAGCTGTTCAACAGCCCATTTTCGAACCAGCAGATCAAGGTGGATTGGTACCTGATGTTGCCGATCACCCTGGCCTGGTTGATCGGCTTTGGCACCACCATGAATCTGCTCGACGGTGTGGATGGCCTGGCAACGGGCGTAACCGCCATCGCCAGCGCCATCCTGTGCGCGCACATGCTCCGCCTGGGGCAAGGCACCGTGGCGCTCTTGCCGTTGGCGTTGCTGGGCTGCTGCGTGGGCTTTCTGGTGTTCAATCTGCCCCCCGCCCGCATCTATCTGGGCGGCGGGGCCTACCTGCTGGGGTTCGCGCTGGGGGCCATGGCTATCATCGCCGGGGCCAAAGTGGCCACGGCGCTCTTGGTGTTGTGGGTGCCCATCGTCGATGTGGCCTGGCAGGTTCGCGCCCGCTTGCGCCGCGGCCAGTCGCCCTCCACGGGCGATCGCGGCCACCTGCACTTTCTCCTGCTGGACGCGGGCTGGTCCACCTGGCGCATCCTGGCCCTCTACTGGGGCGTCACCCTCTTTTTGGGGCTGAGCGGGCTGCTGCTCCCCTCGCGCCTGCTCAAGCTCTTGGTGCTGGTGGCCTTTGCCATCATCACCGCCATCGGGCTCGCCCTCCTGGCGCGCCGTAGAGATGGCCCTTCCATCGCGGGCGACTAGGTCGGCGGGCGCCGTTCCAACGTTATGTCAATCCCTTCCCCAGCTCGCCTCCATCCGCTGCACCCGCGTGATGATCAGCGCTAGGTCAACGGCTTCGCCCAGGTTGGCCGCCAGCGCCTCTTCCATCCGCTGGGCCTCGGCGGCATCCAGATCGGCCGTCGATCGAAGCTCCACCTCGATGCTCACGCCGTCGCTGCGCCGGCTCACCGTGCGCCAGCCCTGCAACGTCACATCCTCCCCCAGGACGGCCAGCTCTTGCTCTAGTGCCCTGCTCACGGCGCGTTCGAACCGATTCTGCTGTAGCGCGTTCACCGTCAACGTGGCCAGCACCGCCGTCACCGCCACCAGCAGCGTCAGCGTGCCCCACAGCCCCCCTCGGAACGTGCGTTCGCGGCTCCCGTGATCCGATTCGGGGTGAAACCCCATCAGGAAAAAGAACAGGCCCGCGGCCGAGACGATGGCCACCAGGTTGGTCAGGAACAGCAACCCCGAGCCCAATGCCACCTCGCGAGAGCCCGCCACCAGCCCCAATCCCACCGTCGCCAGGGGCGGCAGCAACGCTACAGCAATAGCCACGCCCGCCAGCGCGTTGGCCACATCCTTGCGGCAGGAGGCATACGCTGCCGCCGCGCCCGATGCCAGCGCCACCGCCAGGTCCAGCAACGTGGGCGAGCTGCGCCCCCACATCTCGGCCGTGATCTGCCGCTGTGGCACGATCAGCGCCACCAATATGCTCACGCCCAGCGCCATCACGATGCCCAGCAGCAACGTCCGAAACGAGAGGCGCACCAGCCAGAGGTCCCCTTGGACCACCCCCAGGCTCAGCCCAGCAACGAG
>Ga0334892_1003351_pt1 | contig 10503 bp, 8 predicted proteins | sample GraSluR3_MG_4_FD_207213 | JGI IMG/M metagenome (GOLD analysis project Ga0334892, IMG submission 207213) | Sludge microbial communities from methane-producing bioreactor in Wageningen University, Netherlands - Granular Sludge_15_04-R3 | ecosystem: Engineered > Bioreactor > Anaerobic > Unclassified... | reverse complement strand
ACATGCGGAAAATCATTGTCGGCTCACGCCGTTCCCAACTCGCCATGACTCAAACGAAATGGGTCATCGAGCAATTGAAACAAGCTGGAGCAACAAACGAGTTTGAGATTAAAGAAATCGTGACGAAAGGGGACCAAATCGTCGACGTGCAATTGTCTAAAGTCGGGGGGAAAGGTCTGTTCGTCAAAGAGATTCAACAACAGATGCTCGATGGGGACATCGATTTCGCCGTACACAGTATGAAAGACGTTCCGGCCGAACTACCAGAAGAACTCTATATCAGCTGCATGCCGAAACGTGTCGATGCGCGTGACGTCCTCATCTGTGAGAACGGCTACACGTTCGAGACGCTTCCAAAAGGTTCAATCGTCGGAACGAGCTCACTCCGTCGTGGTGCTCAGATCTTGGCAGCACGTCCTGATCTTGAGATTCAATGGATCCGTGGAAACATCGATACGCGTCTGAAAAAGTTAGACTCGGAGAACTACAACGCCATCTTGCTCGCGAAAGCAGGACTCGAGCGGATGGGGTGGACAGATCGTGTCGACTTTGAAGCGCTCAACCCGGACGTCATGGTACCGGCTGTCGGACAAGGCGTACTCGCCATCGAGAGCCGCAAGGACGATGCAGAAGTGACAGCAGTGCTTCAATTGTTGCATGATGATGTGACGGCGAAAGCGGCGACAGCGGAGCGTACCTTCTTGAAAGCGATCGAAGGAAGCTGTCACGTTCCTGTCGGCGGTTATGCGACGGTCGACGGTGACGACGTGACACTAACAGGTCTCATCGCATCAGTGGACGGGAAAGAAGTGCTCCGTGTGACGAAGACGTCAACGGACGGCGTTGCACTCGGACAAGCAGTCGCAGAAGAATTGCTCGGTCGTGGCGGGCGTGAAATCCTCGCCTCGGTCAATGAGTGACGTCTGGTACACGGGAACGAAACGAATGACCGCTTCGCAACGGGCACGACTCGAGGCGAGCGGTCTTTCCGTTCATCATGTCCCGCTCATTCAGACGAAAGAGACGCACATCCCGCCACCCGTGGAACGATTCGATTGGCTCGTCGTGACGAGTCAAAACGCGGTGCAAGCCCTTCGGAATCTGACGCGTGACGTGAAAGTCGCCGCTGTCGGGGAGAAGACGAAACGGGCGCTTGAAGCGGAGGGGTTCACCGTCTCGATCATGCCGGAAACGTATACAGGTGAGGCACTCTTTAAGCAGTTACGCGATGTCGTGTCAACCGATGACGTCGTCTTGTTCGCGCGTGGCAATTTGGCGAATACGTCCCATATGTCGATGTTGCCTCATGTACAGGACTGGGTCGTCTATGAGACGGTTCCAGTGCCGTTGACACCGGTGCAACAGCAACAACTCGAAACCGTAAAGGCGTTGCTCGTCTTGAGCCCGTCGGCGGTCGAGGCGCTCACACCATACTTGTCCAGCTTCAACGGGACGTGGTACGCCATTGGCGAAGTGACCGAACGCGCCGTCCGACAAGTGTCGACGTTACCGATACGAGTGCCAGAATGTTATACTATGGATGCATTAATACAGTGTGTAGGGGAGGATTTTTCATGAACCAGTTTGACCGTCACCGTCGTCTTCGCTCATCGAAGTCGATGCGTGCCCTCGTACGTGAAAATCATGTTCGAAAAGAAGATTTGATTTACCCGCTCTTCATCATTGAAGGGACTAACATTAAACGTGAAGTCAGCTCGATGCCTGGCGTCTTCAATTATTCACTTGACCGACTCGAAGAAGAGATCAAAGAAATCGTCGACCTCGGTCTCCAATCTGTGCTCTTGTTCGGCGTGCCGGAACATAAAGACCCAGAAGGCAGTGAAGCGTATCACGACCACGGTATCGTCCAAGAAGCGATCCGTAAAGTGAAGGAGTGGGCACCACAGCTCACGGTCATCGCCGATACGTGCCTCTGTGAATACACGTCGACAGGTCACTGTGGCCTTGTGAAGGACGGGGACGTCGATAACGACGCATCGCTACCTCTTCACGTCCAGACGGCGATCACGCAAGCACAAGCGGGTGCCGATATCATCGCACCTAGCTCGATGATGGACGGATTCGTCGCAGCCATCCGTGAAGGTCTTGACCAGAACGGATTTAGCCACATCCCAATCATGAGCTACGGCGTCAAATATGCGTCAGCGTATTACGGACCGTTCCGAGACGCAGCCCAATCAGCTCCTGGAGAAGGCGACCGTAAAGGGTATCAGATGGACCCGGCGAACCGTCGCGAGGCGTTCCGCGAGTCACAATCGGATGTGGAACAAGGTGCCGACTTCATGATCGTCAAACCGGCTCTCGCGTTCATGGATATCATCCGTGACATGCGCGACTCACTCGATATGCCGATCGTGGCGTATAACGTGAGCGGAGAGTATGCGATGATCAAAGCCGCATCACTCAACGACTGGGTCGACGAAGAACGCATCGTCATGGAGACGATGGTCGGATTCAAACGTGCCGGTGCTGATCTCATCGTCACGTATTTCGCAAAAGACGTCTGTCGCTATTTGGAAGGAGACTACGCATGACATACAACCAAACACGCTCACAGGAAGCGTTCGAACAAGCCCGCCCGCTCATGCCAGGCGGTGTCAACAGCCCGGTCCGTGCCTACAAATCGGTCGGCATGACGCCAATCTTCGCCGAACGCGGTGAAGGCTCACGCGTCTATGACATCGACGGCAACGAGTATATCGATTACGTCCTCTCATGGGGACCACTCATCCTCGGTCACCGTGACCCGGTCGTCACGAAAGCGATTCAAGAACAAGCCGAAAAAGGCTGGACGTTCGGGACGCCGACCGAGCTCGAGACGAAGATGGCAGAGCTCGTCATCGACCGCGTCCCATCGATCGAGATGGTCCGTATGGTCAACTCGGGTACGGAAGCGACGATGGCGGCACTTCGCCTCGCACGCGGCTACACCGGGAAGACAAAGATTTTGAAATTCGAAGGATGTTACCACGGACACGGGGACTCGCTTCTCATCAAAGCCGGTTCTGGTGTCGCAACGCTTGGTCTCCCAGACTCACCAGGTGTACCGAAAGAGCTCGCGAGCCATACGCTCACGGTTCCTTACAATGATTTGGACGCAGTCCGCGTCGCCTTTGAGAAATACGGAGACGACCTCGCTGGGGTCATCGTCGAACCGGCCGCAGGAAACATGGGCTTCGTGCCACCACAACCAGGATTCCTCGAAGGACTCCGCGAGATCACGGAGCAAAACGGCGCGCTCCTCATCTTTGATGAGGTCATGACGGGCTTCCGTGTCGGATACAACTGTGCACAAGGGTACTTCGGTGTCACACCGGACCTCACATGTCTCGGGAAGGTCATCGGCGGCGGACTTCCGGTCGGCGCTTACGGCGGGAAACGTGAAATCATGGAACAGATTGCACCGCAAGGTCCGATCTATCAAGCAGGTACGCTCTCGGGTAACCCACTCGCGATGATTGCCGGTTACACGACACTCTCGCAACTCAAACCGGAGCACTACGCGGAGTTCGAGCGTAAGGCAGATCGTCTCGCCGAAGGTTTCACGCAGGCCGGTGAGAAATACAACATCCCGCACGACACGAACCGTGCCGGCTCGATGTTCGGTTTCTTCTTCACGAACGAGAAAGTGACGAACTTCGAGAAAGCGAAGTCGGCGAACCTCGAGATGTTCCGCTCGTACTATCAGAAGATGGCGGCGCGCGGTGTATTCTTGCCACCTTCACAGTTTGAAGGATTGTTCCTCTCGACGGCTCATACGGATGAGGATATCGAGAAGACGATCGCAGCGGTCGAGGCGACGTTCAAGGAGCTTCAAGAAGAGTTTTCACTCTAATCTTGACTGCTGACGTTTCTGTCGCTACAATTATTTAACAGATATGATGAATTGCTTAGATGAGGAGTAGTACGCATCCTCCATTCCTTCTAGAGACGCGACCGCTTGGTGAAAGGTTGCGAGGGATGGACGCGGAAGTCGCCTCGGAGCTGACTTTCTGAATGGAGTAGGAAAGTTCGGTCCATCGACCGTTATTCGATTTTGAGGGCGCCACTTGTTGGCGAACTAAGGTGGTACCGCGGAAGATCACGGCTTCTTTCGTCCTTAGCGTATAGGACGAGAGAAGCCGTTTTTGTGTTCACAATTTATAGAGGAGGCGCTACACATGGCCCATGAGACAAATGAAATCACCATGCCGACGAAGTACGACCCAAGTGCGACGGAGTCAAAATGGTACGACTACTGGTTAGAGAACGATGTATTTAAAGCAGACGAGGACGATTCGAAACAACCGTACACAATCGTCATCCCACCACCGAACGTTACGGGGAAACTTCACCTCGGGCACGCCTGGGACACGACGCTCCAAGACTTGTTGACACGCCTCAAGCGTATGCAAGGCTATGACGTGCTCTGGCTCCCAGGGATGGACCATGCCGGAATTGCGACTCAGGCAAAAGTTGAACAAAAGCTCCGTGAAGAGGGCATCATGCGTTACGACCTCGGACGTGAGAAGTTCCTCGAGAAGACGTGGGAATGGAAAGACGAGTACGCGAAGACGATTCGCGACCAATGGTCTAAACTTGGTCTCGGTCTCGATTACTCGCGTGAGCGCTTCACACTCGACGAAGGGCTCTCAAAAGCCGTTCAAGAAGTATTCGTCCGTTTGTATGAAAAAGGCTTGATCTACCGTGGCGAATATATCGTCAACTGGGACCCGGCTCAAAAGACGGCCGTTTCAGATATCGAGGTTATTTACCAAGAAGTCGAGGGTGCATTCTATCACATGAAATACCCACTCGCTGACGGATCTGGTCATATCGAAATCGCGACGACACGTCCTGAGACGATGCTCGGTGATACAGCGGTTGCCGTCAACCCGAAAGATGAGCGCTACACACACCTCATCGGCAAGACGATCATGCTTCCGGTCATGAACCGCGAGATTCCAATCGTTGCAGACGACTACGTGGACATGGAGTTCGGTACAGGTTGCGTGAAAATCACACCAGCCCACGACCCGAACGACTTTGAAATCGGAAACCGTCACGAGCTTCCACGCATCCTCGTCATGGACGAAGGCGGGAAGATGAACGAGAACGCAGGCAAGTACGAAGGGCTCGACCGCTTCGAATGCCGCAAGCAACTCGTGAAAGACCTTGAGGCGGACGGCACACTCGTGAAGATTGAGCCGCACACGCACTCGGTTGGTCACTCAGAGCGTTCAGGCGCAGTCATCGAGCCATACCTTTCGAAACAATGGTTTGTTGACATGGAGCCACTCGCGAAAGCGGCACTCGAGGCACAAGGAAACGACGACACGAAAGTCAACTTCGTCCCAGAACGCTTCGAAGGCACGTACCTCCGTTGGATGGAGAACATCCGCGACTGGTGTATCAGCCGTCAACTTTGGTGGGGCCACCGCATCCCGGCTTGGTACCATAACGAGACAGGAGAAGTGTATGTAGGGAAAGAAGCGCCAGCGGACAGTGAGAACTGGACACAAGACGAAGACGTCCTCGACACATGGTTCTCGTCAGCACTTTGGCCGTTTTCAACAATGGGCTGGCCGGATGCGGACGCACCGGACTTCAACCGTTACTTCCCGACGAGCGCGCTCGTTACAGGATACGACATCATCTTCTTCTGGGTATCGCGGATGATCTTCCAATCACTCGAGTTCACAGGGAAGCAACCGTTCAACGATGTCCTCATCCACGGTCTCATTCGTGACTCGGAAGGACGCAAGATGTCGAAATCACTCGGTAACGGCGTTGACCCGATGGAAGTCATCGACCAGTACGGAGCCGATTCACTCCGTTGGTTCCTCCTTACAGGTTCGACACCAGGGAACGACCTTCGTTTCTATTGGGAGAAGATCGAGTCGACATGGAACTTCGCGAACAAGATTTGGAACGCGAGCCGTTTCGCTCTCATGAACATGGATGGACTTAAAGTCGAAGACATCGACCTCACGGGCGAGAAGACGCTTGCTGACAAGTGGATCTTGACACGCTTGAACGACACAATCGATCAAGTGACACGTCTCGTCGACAAGTACGAGTTCGGTGAAGCCGGTCGTTACTTGTACAACTTCATCTGGGAAGAGTTCTGTAACTGGTACATCGAGATGGCGAAACTCACGCTATACGGTGAGGACGAAGCAGCGAAGCAGACGACCCGTTCGGTCCTCGCGCATACGCTCGATTCGATCATGCGTCTCATGCACCCGTTCATGCCGTTCCTTACAGAAGAAATTTGGCAGCACTTGCCGCACGAAGGCGATTCAATCGTTCGTGCAAGCTACCCGACGCGTCGTGACGACCTTCACTTCGCCGATTCGGTTCCAGCGTTTGAAGCTGTGATGAACGTCATCCGCTCGGTTCGTAACATCCGTGCCGAAGTGAACGCACCAATGTCGAAACCGATCCAGCTCTTCATCTCGACGAGCGACGATGCGACACAAGGGTACTTGAGCGCGAATGAAATGACGATCGGTAAGTTCACGAACGCGACAGAGCTTGAAATCGGACGTGGCCTCACGGCACCGGACAAGTCGATGTCAGCGATCATGACGGGAGCAGAGCTCTTCATCCCACTCGCAGACCTCATCAACTTCGAAGAAGAAATCGCCCGTCTTGAAAAAGAAGTGGCGAAGTATGAGAAAGAAGTCGAGCGCGTACAGAAGAAACTCGGAAACCAAGGCTTCATCGCCAAGGCACCGGCTCACGTCATCGACGAAGAGAAAGCAAAAGAAAAAGATTACCTCGACAAGCGTGACGCAGTCCGCGCCCGTTTGGAAGAATTGCGTAAGTAAGATATACACCTTCTTTGGAGATTGATTCTCTGAAGAAGGTTTTTTTGTGTTTTGGTAGAATTTGGAGAGATAGACGTAGAAAAGGGGATATGAGATGAGACGAATCGGGGTAATATGTATTCTTATGTTGGGACTGGCTGGATGTACACCATCAGAAGAGACGGAGTCTGTGGAGAAGGCGGGTGTGGAAGAGGTAGAACAGGAGGGAGTGATTGATGAATCGCAATTCCCCGACGTAGACGTGACGGGGACGACGATTGCCGAAGTACAACCAGGGACAGAACGGGTCTCGGACGCGGTCGTGGAACAAATCACCCTTCAATATGAAGATGGCTCGACAAGACAGTTGTCGAAGGATCACATTATAACGGAGGCTATGGTCGGGGGGATCGGTTTAGTTGCGATGACCGTCCCTGACCGTGAGAATCCGTTTGGCGTATTCATTCATGATGAAAGAAAGGGATGGGCGCAGCGTGGCATGCAACGTTTTGGGATTCCGGAGACATCATCAGCGTTCGCTCACGGATTAGATCTTCCTAATAAAGAGATGGAGGCCATCAGCGCTGATTATTCAGGTAGCGATTGGCCGGTGAAGCTTTGGACGTTATATGATGAGACACGCCTCATCAGTATCATTGCGACGGATTCTTTCACTGAAGTAGAAGGGGAGATGTCGGAACAGCCAGAACCGTATGTATTGGAGCAATCATACGGGAACGGTTTATACTATTTAACCCAAGGCAAACTGATTATCGTGACAGGAAATATCTCGGAAGAAGAGTTGTTGGCACTCGCTGATTCGTTACCGGAACCTTCGTCTGTATCGTTTCCGTTTCATGATGCGGAGTAAGGATGAACACGCACACTTATAGAATCGATGAAAAGGAGGGGGCATGTTGCTCAATCGAAAGGAAACGATTCTACGCATTCGTAATGCTGAAATGAATGATGTAGCTGCACTGTCAGAATTAATGGGAGAGTTAGGATACCCGACTACTGAAAAACAGATGGCCACCCGTTTGATGAATATTCAACAAGATTCGAATTATCACACATTTGTAGCGGTGGAAAATCAAGAAATTGTAGGGATGATTGGTTTTTTTAGAGGAGTGTCTTATGAAGTAGATGCATCCTACATTCGAATCATTGCTCTTGTAGTGAAGGCATCTCATCAAAAAAATGGGGTCGGGGCTTCTTTAGTGAATCATGTTCAAGAGTGGGCACATCAACATGGCATAATGAAAATAGCAGTCAATACAGGAAATCGACGAACGGGTTCACACGTATTCTACAAAAAGATGGGCTTTGATGGAACAGGGACAGGCTATTATAAGTCCATTTAGTAAGAAATAAAGAAAGGATTTTTCAAATTCAAATTGGAGCAGAAAAAACGATGGAAGGACATCATATATTTTGCCAATCCATGAATTCGATACATGGCATCGAGAATGAAATTCACCAGTCTACGTATCAAATCATCCTACCTATATGAGTTTGTCACAGAATCACAATCATTCAATTAGGCCGAGGAGTTAAGTGACTTGGCAACCCTCATCCTTTCAGCTCAACGCAAAGGCAAGGATGTAGTTCATTTTGGTATATAAAGATATGAGGGGGAGTATTGTGTCTTATCATCACGAATTTGGAATAATCGATTCCATTCATGGGGAAGAGCTTCATGTGGAGTATATGCCGGAAAGATACGGGTGTATTACGGTGGATGGAGAAGAAGTGGAGCACTGGATTGAACAGTTAAATGACATGCGTACATTCTTTCACTCCTATCATTGTCCTGCCCATGGATTGGATGAGTGCGGCATTACATTGATTCCACATGCGTCTTTATCGTTCTTTATTGAAGTCGTGTTAAACAGAATGAACAATCAGGCTACTTCGGAATTGGGGAAGCTGATTTTAAAAATCATCGAAGCGCGAGATGAAGGGAAAGATATGATTCATTTTGGGCTTTGAATAAAATGTAAGGAAGACAATCCCTCGAACAGATTGAAGTGTTCGAGGGATTGTTTTTTCACGTTCCACAAAACGTTTGATACGGAAACGTTCGTGGTGGACCTGCCGATACGTATTCAGACGGTTGATTGTAGTTATATGGGTCACGCAAAATCGTGAGTAGCGCCTCGGTCGGACCGAAGTCGCCTCGTTCTGCTGCTTGGATCGCTTTCTCGACATGATGATTACGTGGAATGACGGCCGGGTTGTATTGGCGCATGATTCTTCTTACATCATCGTCTGGTAGACCTTGTTCGCTCAAACGTTTCTTCCAAGCGCCAATCCACGCCTTCCCATCTTCCCGAGTTGCGAATGGGAGCGATTCAATCTCACCGAGCGTCAACGAGCGGAACGTATTCGTATAATCTGCCTCCGTCTCTACCATCAACCGAAGCAGTTCATCCGTTAGCGCATCGTCACCGTCTTTTCGGACGAATAAGCCAATCTTATGTGCGAGTCCGGTAAAGTACGCTTCTTTATACAACTCGGTATAACGGGTGAGTTGCTTGTTCGCCACATCAACCGCTTCTTCTTTCGTCTCGCCAAGGAGCGGCAGCAATGTCTCCGCCAGTCGGGCGAGGTTCCAAGACCCGATATATGGTTGATTCGCATAAGCGTAACGTCCGTCTCGGTCAATCGAACTGAAGACCGTCTCCGGATGATACGTGTCCATGAACGCGCATGGTCCGTAATCGAGACCTTCTCCGCTGATGAACATATTGTCCGTATTCATCACCCCATGAATGAACCCGACGAGTTGCCAGTTGGCAATCAGTCTCGCCTGTCTTTCGACGACGCGTCCGAGGAACTGTTCATAGCGATTCGGTGCATCGATCAAGTCTGGGTCGTGACGCTTGATGGCCACTTCAGTAAGTGCAATCACGTCATCGATTGAGCCGGCGCCTGCTGCGAATTGAAATGTTCCGACACGAAGATGACTTGAGGCGACCCGAGTCAGGATGGCTCCGTGCTTTGGACCTTGACGCATGATGGCTTCCCCTGTCTGAATGACGGCGAGCGCCCGGTTCGTCGGGATGCCGAGAGCGTGCATCGCCTCGCTAATGATGAACTCGCGTACCATCGGCCCGAGTGCGGCCCGTCCGTCGCCCCCTCTAGAATACTCTGTCGGTCCAGAACCCTTCAGTTGCACATCGACACGTTTCCCGTTCGGAGTCACATGTTCCCCGAGCATGAGGGCGCGTCCGTCCCCGAGCATCGTCAAGTTACCGAATTGGTGTCCGGCATATGCTTGAGAGAAAGACGTCTCGGTTTGACGATTGCCGGCAAGTAAAGCGATGTCTTGTTTGACACTTTGCGCATCAAGGCCGAGCGAAGCGGCTAATGAATCGTTAAACAAGACGAGTGTCGGGTTGTCGACCGGATGGATGGGTCCACGGTCGTAAAAGATGTCACGTAGTTCGAGGTACGTCGCCTCGAAGTTCCAGTCAGTTGTCATGGCGCATGCCTCCTTCTTCGCTTCGAGTATAGCACAGACTGTTTTCCATAACGGCTGTCGTGAATTTTGATAAGATGAAACAGAAGTGTAAACAGTAGGAGTGTGGAAGATGAAGACGAGACAAGATGTATTCGATTGGTTGAGTGGACAGCTTCGCTTCGGGATCAAACCGGGTCTTGAGCGGATGAGCTGGATGATTGAGCA
>Ga0334892_1003348_pt1 | contig 10505 bp, 8 predicted proteins | sample GraSluR3_MG_4_FD_207213 | JGI IMG/M metagenome (GOLD analysis project Ga0334892, IMG submission 207213) | Sludge microbial communities from methane-producing bioreactor in Wageningen University, Netherlands - Granular Sludge_15_04-R3 | ecosystem: Engineered > Bioreactor > Anaerobic > Unclassified... | reverse complement strand
TTTTTAATACTCTCTATTAATTTATCGGCCGAACCATTATTTACAAATACTACGTCGATTTTTTTCAATGTGGGGATTTTGTCGACATCTTCGCAAAAACGCGCTTTATCTACAAGTGACAGTTCCTTTGCAAAAACCGCAATATCATAATCACTAACCGAAGAAGCATCTCCCCTGGCACGGGAACCGAACAGCACAACTTTGTCAATTCCGTGCTTCGCGGCAGTTTTCTTAATATATTCCAAGACACTATCCAAATCGTATCACTCCTCAGTCGAGCATTCCCATTATTCCTGCTAGTTCAAACCTGTCCAGTTATGATTATCTATTTATAATGGCATAATACTAGTTTTATAATACCATCCTTTTGCCCACATAATTTAAGGATACTTTATCACCCAGTAATCCCTTGGCGCTGTGCCTTGGATGATTGCGGTAATTATCCACCACAGTTAGGATTTCACATCGTTTCATAATAATATCCTCGCCTTTTCTAGTTATTAGATTTTCATATAATCCACTATAATCGCAAGAGTCATGGGGCTTTAAAAATCGACCTCATGGCCCAAACCTGCTTTTATCATGTCTTCAAACTTCACTGCCTTATTATCCAGTAGATGCTGCAACAGGTTTATATCGCTATTTTTCATTTTTGTCTGCAACGCGCTTTCTGAAATAACAACCACGTCCCCCCTGAAAAAAGGAGCAAAGCTGTTTTTGTATGTATCCTCGGTTAAACCAATTCTCTCGGACAGCTCGGTGGGTTTATCCCATCTAAAGTCACCCAATACATCGCTGTATCCCAACGCCCTTAATATAAAGGTTATATATTGGTTGGCACTTAAAAGGTCCCTGCTGCCAAACTCCATATCGCTTATGCCCTTGGTCAGCCCGTTTGCATAGGCATATCCCACATAGGGGGATGCCCATGCATCTACATCGGTAAAGGGATGGTCCGCCGGGCTTGATAATGCTTCCTTTTCCTTGCCCAGCAACCTCACTAGCATAGTGATAGCCACCTGGCGTGTAGGCTCAATATGCAAGTCATAGACAGGTTTTCCTTCGGCATCCGTGCCGGTCCCTTGAAATAATCCAAGGATATATAACCTGTCCGCCGCTGCAGTGCCGGCGTCCGGATCCGGATCGCTTATTGTTCCGCTGTCTATTAGGTTTCCTTTCAATAAAAGGTCATCGGGTTCTTGGAAGCTAACCTCCCCCGAATTGATTAAGTCCCCCTCAACAACAAGCATGCTCCCCGGTCGTATATCTATCCTTCCTTTATTGTTCAAATCGCCTTTAACTGTCAGCCTCATCCCTTCATCCAATGCAACCGTTACCTTTGGCTCAACCGCTAGCTGGTTAAGGGTTAGATGGTCCCACAGGCGAATATTTTCTTTGAAAACCGCAGCACCATTTTTGATCACGGCCCCTTCCTCAACCTTGATACGCTCTTCCCCCTTAAGAGTGCCGTCAACACTAAGTATCCCGTTCTTTCTGATGGTAAGGGATGAGCCCTCGGGTATTTCGAGGTCTTTTAGAGCCAGGGGTGCAAGAAGCTCAACGTTGCCCTTTAATACGCCATTCCTAATAATCGCCGAAGGCACATTAAAAGTATAGTCAATCTTTTTAACAATGCCAGCATTGTCTACCAGAATCCCTCCCTCAAGCCAGACATCGCCGAACCGGCCGGTCACGGTACCACCGTTTAAAACGGTAACCCCTTGTATCCTTATGGCCGAATGGGCTGCACCGGAATAATTGCCACCGTTTATGGTAAGAAGCGAATTCCCGCAGGTCTCAATGGCAATAGTGCCCCCTTTTATTTCCCCCTCCCCGTTTATGGTTAGCTTCCCTTCACTAATCATAATGGGAGTGCCCGAGTGCTCCCTCGCCCGATTGATAAAAGAATACTCAATTGTAAACCCGTTAAGGTCCAAAATATGCGTGCCCTTTGTAATCTCCACGGCATAATTCGCTTGCAGGTCGGCAGGGAATGTGATATCGGCACCGAGCCTGATGTCGCTCCCGTTCGGGTCCTCCAACGCCTTTTTAAGCTCCGCAGTATTGTAGACCGTTACAGAACTGCCCTGGGCAAATCCAGGTGATGCAGGCAATATAAAAGCCAGTGATAATAATAGAGTGAAGAACAGAAACAGCACGTTTTTTCTTTTCATTTATAATCTCTGCCTCCCTTTTTTTATTCGATTTCGGGTATTCAAATTGTTCCTGCCGGTTTAAACCCGTCTGCAGATGTACCTGATTCCCCCCCCGGTACCAGGTACGCCCCGAATTTTGTCGAATGGTATTATCGACAGCTGCTCCGTTTTATTCAATAAACTGCTATATAGAATTCTTGTATCATTATTACATCTTTGAAGTATCTTTTCCAGTTGGCTTATCTTGTCGATACAGTAAAACTCACTATAGGATTAATACCTATATTTCTTTCCCCCATACAATGCTTTAATTGCATCTTTCTAGTATCATCACTTCGATTCATAGCTTTTCACTATAATCTCTTTTCTGGGAGCTTTGGTTCCTTTTATCATCTTTTCTATTATTGATGCTGATTTCAATACAGTATCTATACTAATAATCGGAATGTTTTCGTTGTTATCAAGGTATCCGCTTAAATACTCGGCCGAAGGGTTTTTAATTCCTAGCCTTTCGCAAACCAGCCAGCATACGCTCTCGGCTTCAAATTCTCTTTGGTTTTTACTCAGGCTGCGCCTATCACTCCACCATTTTGGGTAAAAAGTGCCCAGATGTCCACAGTATAGGTGCCCTAATTCATGTACAATCGTAGAAAACTTGGTTTCAAGTGAATTATTGCTGTTTGTAACAATATCATATAAGATTTGCATCCGTATTTCCTTACCATTCCTCATTATACTTTGTTCAAGACCGCTTTGGCTTATCTGAATTGATCCTCCCCTTGCCGTGCCATACTCAACTTCACGATAATTGATTCCATCTGCCTTTATATTATCTTTTAGTCTGGAAAAATGCCAATTTTCAACCTTACCCTTTACCCCTAAAGGGTTAAGCATTTTTTCGGGAAATGGTCTTTTACCCTCTGTATCACTCAATTCGAATACAAAAGCAACAGGGCCAAATGGATACAATATTACCAAGGGTCTTGCCCCGGCTTTGATTGTACGGTTAAATTTCCTTCTCCACTCAGCTGCGGTTGCCACATATCGGCTGCCTGGCTTTTGTATATGTATTAGCATCGCATTATACGGAGCAATATGACGGAATTTTTTGATGAACTCAAATAATTTTTCATACTCTTCACTTTTACTATAAGTCTCAACCTCGGAGTAAAGTTTGTCCAACTCTGGGGTGCTTTTTTTTCTCATTTTTACACCTCCAAATTCCTCCTAAAAAACACTAATGTAAGATTGAGAGTTTACCTTTTCTCTCCTCCTTTACTCAACTTCAAATACTAACCACCGATTCGCCACCTATCCTGTCTATCTTAAACAAATCCGACTCGTACAGGTCGTCCATACCGAGGTTTAATTCAAAGGGGAAAAGCTCCTTAAGTCTTTCTATCCTCGAAACGCTTTGATACAATTTGCCGCTGGTCTTTAGTGTAGCATACAGCAAAATATAGCCTTAGCGCACAAATTTTTCGATTATTATGCTACTCACTATGCAAATTGCTATAATCAGCGCGTAGATATACAATAAAATCATTAATTCTAATCCCGTATCGCTGTAGCATTTTGACTAGTAGATTGCGGATAGAGTTAGCACTGAGATTTGTCTCAATAAATAATTTACTTCCACTTATCTCCACAGGTTTATGCATATTAGACTTATTTGACAAGGAAAAATATCTAACTTTACGTCCATTCATTTTTTCATCATTAGTAAAGCTCTCCATTTTTATCTGATCTTTTTTATACAAAATTTCAACGGTTTTGACAAGCATATCCTGCCAGGTATCTGCCATAATTTTTTGACCTTCAATGCTAAAGGCATATGGTCTTTTGTGTGTAAAATTTTCATAAAGCGAGTATTCCACGTTAGTATCGACACGACATTTATCATAATCCGGCAAGGGCTTTTCTCTTTCAACTTTTTTATAAATCTCGTTCTTCAAGTTTTTTTGTTCCGAATCTATTTCCAATAAACTGTAAAAGTCTTGTATTTTAGCCTCTATAACTGCTATTTCCATACTCATTGCAGTAAGCTGTTCAAGCAGAGTAAAATCTTTGCAATAATTGGCTTTCTGCATTCTTGCCCCGATATCAATTCGTGTCATACTTAAAGTATCTAGTAGTAGTTCCAACAACTCCCCTATATCTATTACTTTTTCGGGCAATTCTTTTTTTAAAATGGTAAGCATATCATCGCTAATCATATAATCCCCCCATTCAAACACAGTCACTTATATGCAGTATTATTAATTCGGTCTCAAAAGCATACAATCTTTATTATTGTAAACTGAGTATTAAACCTATTAACTGTATTAGCCAATCAACCTGTTAGAAGGAATCTTTATCGAATTATCTCTCCCGCCACCTATAGATATTCTAAAAGCTTTTTCCCCTTTAATTCTACTTATTGTAAATGAATTCTTATCACTCCCAAGACACTTTTTGATTTCTTCAGAGTTTACAATTGCCAGTTCACTTTTATTAAGAGTTGCGTCTCCACATACAAGAGCTAATAAAAGGTTCCGTCTCTCCCCAATATATTCATATATTTTGTTAAGGTCATCATCTGTGAATATAAATTGCCAACTTCTATAATCGGGGTTCTTACCTTTTCTTCCTAGTGCTCTATACTTCATAAATAATCTGAAGTCACCATTATTAATTGTAAAGTCATACACTTGTCGGTCATTATTGCTCTCCACCAATGCAGGAGCAATACCTCTATTAAATAGCATTGAGAGAACCGCTCCATAATAAAAATCAGCAACTTTGAACTTTGACATAACCTCTTATCCCCCTATAAAATTTTACTAAAAGATGTTCTGGACAGCATGGTTCACCGTATAATACACATTATTCTTATAACTAACCGATTATTAACCTATTTCGTCAAGAAATCGCCAGTTGTTTTATTATAATATCTATGTCTCCGGGCGTATATGATACTGCCCATTTCCACTTGCCAAATCCACCATGGTTGTTTACTGCCTTTACCCATTCGTCAAGACTTGCATGTTTAGTTCTTGCAATACTATCTTCTTTACCTTTTACCTCTAGAATTAGGTGTTCATCATTAATCAATTTAATAATAAAGTCAGGATAATATTTACGCACAACCCCTTGATAATTGTAGACTATATAGAATCCAATATGGTCATTTTTTACAAACGATTTAACGTTTTGATGCTTATCAATAATAAATGCTTCTGTAGCCTCCCAGCTGCTGTCAATAACCACATGGCTTATATGAGACTTCTGTGTCCATTCCGTAGGCCTGCTTGTATACCACGTTCTCATGTCGGAAGTAGAACGTATAGGACTCTCATTATCAAATACTGGAACCCTCATTTCACTGTTCTCGGCTCTTAAAGCATCCCAAATATGCTGAATAATTTTATTCATATTTAGAATAATCAACACTTTGCGCTTTTCATTAGATACGCTAAAGCGTTTATCCGATATTCTAATTCTATCTGATTTTATAAACTCACCAACAATTCTTATAAGTTGGGCTAGAAATAATTCTTTACTGCCTTTCCATGATGGCTGCTCATTATTAAATATTTTTGATGCCATTTTAAAAATTATTGTCTGTATCCGAGTTTCTTCCGCAATTCTATTCAAGTCAATATCTGTTAATACTGCTGGATTAGGTTTACCTGCAATTATTGCAGCCAATTCTACTTCTGTAATACTCTCATAAGGATTTAGAACAATTGGCTCCACTTTGTCTAAATCGAGAGTTAGTTTTGGTCTGTACACAGTATCTATTCTAATAATATTGGGCCAAATAATCTTATGCTCAATTTTTTCTGGAACCGGTTCGATTGTAGTTTTGTGTTTCGGTGGTGGTGGTGGTGTGCCTTCTCCACCTTCGTGTGGTAGGAACGTAAAAGGCACACCAAAAATATTTACGTATTCCGGTTCGAAAAGCCCATCCGGACCTATATCGTAACTCACTCTGCGTAGGCCTCTCCCAACTACCTGTTCGCATAATAGTTGGCTGGAAAATGCCCTTAGACCCATTATATGGGTTACCGTTTTAGCGTCCCATCCTTCTGAGAGCATCCCAACTGAAATAACATTTTGTATCCCCTCCCCCGGTTTCCCAACCTGGCCTATAGTATCAACAGTTAGTCTTAGAAGTTCGGCTTGCTCCTTTTTTGATAACTTCTTGTCAGCGGTATTTTCTTTTTTATAATTGTCTATATCAAGAATTATTTCTTCTATTGAAGCTTCAGCCTCATCTAATACTTTGCTGTCGATTTGAAGAACGCCTTCAGGTGTACACAATTCCGGAATCATGATCTCATTGTGTAAAAATGCATACTTAATTCTGGAAGATGTCTCAATCCGGTTTGCTACAGTAATCATAACTGGAGGGACTTTATGCCTGGCCGCTTGCCATTGCATTTTGGTCTCAAGCCAGTCCTTTCCTAATAAGTAATACGCGTCAAAAACCAATTTGGGTAAAGGTTCAGTTTCTTTAGCTTTCCTATTGATATCATCTTTTACATCCGGATCCATATATATATGGTAAAGTCTTGATTTAAGTTCGGCGGTCCTTATTGAATCATCACGTATTACAACTCTGGGAGTTTTGACTAAGCCTGATTCAATTGCATCATTAAGGCCGAAATCGCTTACAATCCAACCATAGACTGCTTCTTTCTGAGCTTTTTTCCCAGAGGGTGCAAAAGGCGTTGCTGAAAGGTCAAAGCAGCACTGAATTCCTCTCGCCCTGTTAATTCTATCCAATCCGCCTATCCATACTGTCGCTGTGGCCTCCTGTTCTTTATATTCCCTTCTCACTTTCAATTCAGGATTTACACGCCAAGCATGATGTGCTTCATCATTAATTACAATTATATTCTTTGCATTGGACATATCCCCTAAAATTTCTCTGACATAAGCCTCATCGCTCATTGGTCCCCGCTTATCAACGCTTTTCTTTTTCTTTAATTTCTCTTCATCCTCCCATGCAAGAACATGCCAGTTGATGATCAAAATTTTCCCCTGTCTTAAAGAATCCATCAAACCGGGCGGTACTACGTTAAAAGTTTCATAATAGTTGTTTATAATTGAAGGGTTTAGCACTCTTAATCTATTCTTAACAGTCAAGCCGGGAGCTACAATTAGAACATGCTTAGAAAACCTTACATCCCTGGGGTTTGAAACTTTGTTTAAAATCCGCCAGGCAATCAACATTGCCATAACAACAGTTTTACCTGACCCTGTAGCCATTTTCGAACAAACCCTTTTAAATTCTCCTCCATCAGATGGTATTTGTATGCCTACTTTTTCTGCTTCAGGTGCCTCCACTAACCATATAAGAGTTTCAATGGCTTCCAATTGGCAGAAAAAGAACCGCTTGTCTACCCTTTCTTCAGGATTATTCCAGTATGTAAGAAGCCTTTTTGTAATGCCTGTGACACCCGGGTAACCTTCTTCTCTCCATTTTTTGACTCTGGAACGTATTTTGTCCACCAGCTCAATGGATATAAAAATGCCAGGGTCATCAAAGGTTTTACTACTTTCAGAAGCAACAACGTACCCGGCAGGCCTTCTGCCTTCACGTTTTTCAAAAGTCCTTGTATCTCTGTCATAATGCCAATAATACTTCGGTTCTTCATATGGAGAGTTGATTATTAATTTATCAATCGTTTTTTGTCCCGACATATTTCCTCCTTACAGCCTGATAACACGCAGGCTTTCGATACCTCTGTCGTCTACTATCTTTACCGCTATCATTCCATGCTTGCCTGCATAAAAGGGCAAGCTAACAGTTCCTTTAAAGGCCTCTATTCTTTCAAGATCAATCTCTGCCCTAAGGCTTTTAGCTAATTTATCCCATCCGTCCCCATTTCCGGCCATTGGAAAGAATACCTGACTTGGAAATAGGCTCCGCCCATCGTAGTCTGTATCTAACATCCACATGGCTATATTCTTTTTGCTCCCTGATTCAACAATACCAGTTTTTGTATTATAATAGTCAAAACCCAGCACCTCAATCTGAAATTTCCCTTTCTCTTCACCCTTTTTCAATTTCCACACTTTTACGTCTGGTTGCCCTATAAGCCAGAAACTATCATTCGCCATGCGTTTCTTTTTCAAATCCTCAGTAAACAGATCAGCGTTCATTTGAACCTTAAGCAACTGCATTCCTGCTATTGCCGGATTAAGCTCATCAATATCCTTTGCTGCTTCCCCATCAAATTGAAAGGCACAAAATAGTAGCATATCGGGCTTGAACATCCTAGCTTCCTGCCAGGCCTGTTCTACCTGTTTTTGTTCCAATGGTGCGTACTCAGGCCCAAAGGAAACAAGTACTTTTTTGGGATTCTCCTCCTTTGTCTCGCCTTCGGCCTGAATCCATCTTGTTCCCTGGAACGCCTCCATTCTAGAGAATTCGATACGCTGCCCGTTTTTTGCTCTAATACCGGTTCGTAAAAGTTCCTGCCGCCATTCGGCCTGTCGCAGAGTCTCCCCTGAACGGACAACAGACTCATCACTTGCACCTTCTTCTTCGCCCACATCATCCAAAGCTCTAACCATAGGAGCCGGAACAGCCTCCACTGTAAATGGTCCTGTAACGCGTACTTTTTTGTTGTCAACATAAGGCTGGTCATAGAGCGTTTCTTCATTAGGCGGCTCGTTATTTGCAATTGATTTTAGTGTTATATGAGGAACAGTTTTATATTTAAACCCACTACTAACACCTTCATCAGGTTGTGCAAGTTGATAGTAATCGAAATTCGCGGTCATTAAACGCTGTTTGGCCAAAGCGATTGATACTCTTGAGGTATCGCATGTAATCCAACGCCTCCCCCACTGTTCAGCTATATAGGCTGTAGTACCTGAACCGCACGTAGGGTCAAATACTAAATCTCCTGGATCGGTGGTCATAAGAATACAACGAGCTATAACCTTAATTGCTGTTTGCACTACATATATTTTGTCTTCACCTGAGAAACCTGCAATAGCAGTATCCTCCCACTGTTCAGTTAGAGGTATAACAGGATAATCATCATAATACCGCTTATAATTCAAATTATTTCCAAGAGCTATTAATCTATTAGCCTTAGCAAGTCGTTCTAATCCTTCAGGTGTTGTTTTCCAGTGATTATTTTCACCACAGTGATACTCTACGCCCATAAACTTAAAACTACATGTGCTATTTGAACTATATCCTTGTGACCTTAAGTTTTGGGCAGAAAAAATTCGCCAACCCTTTGGTATCAGTGAATTATCATTTTTTTCTTCCCGTTTCATTCTTCTCCATGTTTTATTATCCGATGATTCGATAAATGAATAGCTAGCTAATTCTTTCGTTGATTTTTCCTGATATAATTGTCTATATTTTATAGTACTCTTATTCTTTGCATACCAAATAATATAATCTCCGCTTGAAGTTAATAGCTTAGAAGCTTGCCCTGTCGTCTTTTTAAAAAATATCATTGAGATAAAATTATCACTGCCAAATATGTCATCTAGTAAACAACGTATTAGGTGTACATTTTCATTAGAAATTTGAACAAAAATACTTCCGCTCTCATGCAAAAGTTCTTTTGACAGCAACAGTCTATCCCTCAAATATGTCAGATATGAGTGTATACCTATCTCCCAAGTGTCCCGGAATGCCTTTATCATTTCCGGTTCCTGAGTTAAGTCTTCATCTTTTCCATCTCTTACATCCCTTTTGTTAATGAATGGCTGAAAGTTTGAACCATATTTAATACCATATGGAGGGTCTATATAGATCATTTGCATCTTACCACCCATGCCTTCCTTTTCTAAAAGGGAATTCATCACCAATAAACTGTCGCCTGCTATTAATCTATTTGACCAGTTATGACTATGCTTGTAAAACTCTATTGCTTCCCTGATTGGCGGATTTTCCTCCCTAGTTTCAAAAAGTGAGAGCTGTACCTGTTTCTCCAGCTCATACTTCCTAACCTGGTCAATGATTCTTTTTGAATCTATCCGTTCATGCACATGTAATGAAACTGTTGGGATTTCAAAAGACGTGTGTTCTGCTTTACCTGCCCATTGTAGGGATGGGTCTATATGGGGATCGTATTTATAACATTTCTTCCCCATATCTCCGTCCGTCTGGGGAGTTACAAGACCAATAGGCGGATTATTTAGCCTTTTTTTATCTTTGTGGTCATATTGCTCAATACCTCTCATATTTGCATCGTTTTTGTAATCTACCATTTTATTACTCCCCCCATTTTTCCCTTTACAGTAACCTTAAGACAATTATAACAAACAAGCAAGAAATTTGGAATTATTTATCAGATTCCCTGCTTTATTTCTGCATTGAGCCCTCTACTT
>Ga0334892_1003345_pt1 | contig 10512 bp, 11 predicted proteins | sample GraSluR3_MG_4_FD_207213 | JGI IMG/M metagenome (GOLD analysis project Ga0334892, IMG submission 207213) | Sludge microbial communities from methane-producing bioreactor in Wageningen University, Netherlands - Granular Sludge_15_04-R3 | ecosystem: Engineered > Bioreactor > Anaerobic >... | reverse complement strand
GTTGAGCGCAGCAATGTAGCTTTCGGGGAAGCTGGCTTGCTGTTGGGGTTCGTCATATTGATAATCGCGCACCAGGTTCCAATAATCTGGCATATACCGTCTGCACCCCTCCCAGTACCAGAAATTGACTGCCGTCAGGTTGAGTTTTTTCGCAGCTTCCATAAACTTGATCACATCTTCTTTTTGGGGCACCCAGCCATCCTGTTTAAAGGTTGGCCCAGTCGGGATGATCGGCCTGAAGGGACGGATATTTCGAAATTCGTTGACGCTGCGCTGCAGTTGTTCATCCGCGTTATTGTGGGAGAGAACCCAGTAAATTTGCGGCATATTATAATCGCAACGATCGAGGAAATTCACCCAGGGCAGATTACGATGGTAGGTTGGATAACGGTACGAGCTGAGCGCAAGGGGCATGCTGCCCAGGTTGTTCCGGAGGATGTTCATGTAACGGCTGGCGGCTGGCGCTTTTGCGATTGAGGAATACTCTTTTTCTGCGTTTATGACAAAACCGTTGATGCCCAGGTCGAGGGCGCGTGAGACAGCAATTTCTGCTTCCTGGTCAGGATAGTTGCCATAGACATATTGCCAACCCCAGACAGCGACATTTTGGCGCTGAAGTTTTTGAATGGTTGGACGCGCGTAATCAAACCCGTTGTTCAGATCGATGTTATACGGGAAAGCGCCATCAGCAATTTTAATCAGCACATGGGATAAATTAGCTTCTTTCGCCAGGGCGGTGATGCGATCCGGGTCGCCATTTTCACAGTGCTTTAACTGCCAGATATAATACCCTTTTCCAGTTAGCGTCATAATTCACATCCTTATGTGTTGTCCTGTTCTGAACCAGCCAGCCCCAGGTCAGCAGCGATTAAATTCATTGCGGCGATCACATTGTCGACATGTTCCCATAAGTCGATTCCCAGCTCCTTTGCACCCAGTTCCATTTCTTCACGATCTGCCCCTGCTGCGAAGGATTTATCCTTCCACTTCTTCTTCACTGATTTTGATTTTAGATCATAGAGCGCTTTGGAAGGACGGACAAGCGCAACAGCTGTGATCAAACCGGTGACCTCGTCGCATGCAAAGAGTGCTTTTTCCATCAAGGTTTCACGTTTGATCCCGGTGTGGGTGGCATGACTGAGCACAGCGTGGATGATGTCTTCCGGTACATGATGTTCTCGCAGGATTGGTTCGCCTGCCGTGGGATGCTCTTCCATGGTGGGATGAATTTCCCAGTCAAAATCGTGCAGCAAACCTGCAACCGCCCATCTTTCTTCGTCCTCACCAAATTTCCTGGCGTAAAATCGCATGGCAGCTTCTACGGCAAGCATATGATTGATGAGATTTGGGTTTTTGACGTATTGATTGACAATGGCTAAGGCTTCATCTCTGTTCATTATCACCTGTTCCTTCTTATGCAATATTGGTGCCACTTTAGCAATTAATTTTTAGAAGTTTTGAATTTGGGATTTTATTGCGGAAAAATGGGTTCATAGTTACCCAGAATGGGTTCAGGATGCGCAATGTAGACATCCCAGAAGGCGTAGACGGAAGCGAGCACTTCGCGTGCCCACCAAAAGGCATAACTGCTGAGCCGGTAATAACCTTCATCAGCCGGCACGCCATCTGATTCGATTTCAAAGGCGTTACAGAGGAATAGGGCTCTTGGCAGGTGATACGCCTGGGTGACAACGATCAGATGATCGAGGCCAAAGATGGCTTTTGCACGGTAACAGCTGTCATAGGTGCGCCGCCCTGCAAAATCAACGACGATGTCTTCCTCAGGAACGCCCAAAGACAGGGCAAAATCACGCATTGCGCCGGGTTCATCGTAAAATTCGGTGCTATTGTCGCCGCTCATCAGGATCTTTTGAACTTTTCCTGCAAAATAGAGGTCTGTAGCGGTGCCCACGCGATCACGCAGCACCAGACCCGGGGTGCCATCGCGATTGAGCCCAGCCCCCAACACCAGTGCAACCGGGGCGGACGGGACAGTCTCGGGCAAATAGGTGCGCCGGGCTGATGAAAGCAGCATTCCAACCCGCAAAAAGCCGGTCAAGAAAAAGATGGCTAAGGTCAGGTAGACCAGGCTATGAAAAATCACATTGAAAGTTTTCTTTAGTGTTTTCATTGGAAGCGATTACTGGAGTGTGATGCCTTCGAGGTCTAATTCAAGCGGTGCAATGGCTGAGCGTAAGGGATTGTAGAAAGAGTCGTCCACAGCTTTGATCGCCGAAACATCATATGCCAGCGCTGTGCTGATGAGGGTCAGGGTTTCTGGCTCTGCCGATAATTTTAGAATGGACTCCTGAATCCGATATCGCATGTGCAGGGGGATTGAAGGAGATGAGGAAAGATTGGTGTTCGGAATTATGCCTTCGGATTGCCAGATCGTGACGATCTGCGATTGGGCATCCGGCAGGTTTTGCACAATGTCGCTGGCATTGAGCGGATCTCCGATCAGTGCATAGCTGACGCCGAAATCACATATCCCCTGGATATACAGGGCACGGATAGTTGCGTTATAGCTATAGGTAAAAACGGGGTCAAGCGTTGGTGTGCTGGTATTTGCCAGCAGCCCCATGGGGATATAAAAACCCGGTAATGAATTGGGGCTGATGAAACAGGGTCGCGTGCCAGAGAATTGCTGCAACGCTGGGAGAAATTCACCCACAGCCTGCTGTGTGGATGGATCAAAATAAGCCGTAAAGCCGCGATTGACGTTCGCAAGAAATTGCACGCCGTAAGCGTAGACACCAAGATGGTTGGTCATCAGGAAGGCCTCTGCAGCCCCAAGACTGTTGAGATAAAGATATTCAAAGGGAGACAGCCAGAAGAGATCGACATCACGATTAATGGCGGCTGACTCCAGGCTGATAAAATCCGGGAAGATCGCATTTTCGACCGCATAACCGGTGTCCTGTGCCAATAAAAAGGCGATGTCTTCTGATGCTTCAATCGCTGTGCTGTCTTCTGGCTTCAGCACAAACCCGATTTTGATGGGGTTGCCTTCGCTTCCTAAGGTAGGCAGGGTTGGCGTGGAAGTAGGCCTTGGAGTCAGGGTGGGGGGGGCAACAGTCTGAGTGATCGGGATAAGTGTGGATGTTGCTGTTGGGATTGGGGTGGATGGCGGTGGTGCGCAGGATGCTAATACACCTGCTATCAGGAAAACCACCAGCAGGTAGCGCCATTTATTGGAGGATTGAAGATGAGAATATATCATTGGCTGTCTAAATTCTTTGCGTCCAAGAGGGATGTGAATACTTGCTTTCTATCAATTGATTGGCACGCGACATCTCTTGATTGGTGAGCATACCAGGCTCGAGATCCAGGTTTAACACCTGGCTGAAGGCAGATTGAAAAGCAGTGGCAGCATCCACCCAGTTGGGGGCGTGTCCCAGTTCTCGCTCAACTGTGGTAGCATGCGCCAGCAGCCTGGTTTTTGCTCGCTCCCTTTCCTGATCATTTGCAAACGATAATACACTGACAATGCGGGTCAGGTCGCCCTGTAAGGGGAGCGCGCCGTGCTGCAGCACGCCCTCATTTCGTCGAGCCTGTGCAGAGCCAATTAGCTTTAAGCCGCTGACAGTGATTTCGTAATTTGATGGAACCTCAAAACAGACGGGATTGGGTTTACCTGGTGTGTTTCCTGTGCTTTTCTCATTGGCTTCCGGATCGAGCCCCAGAAGGCACAAGACCTGCAGCAAGGCTTGTGAAAGCCTTAAATAACTTTCAAGCACGCCGCCTTTGACGCGTGGTTCGTTTTGAGGTGCAATGACTGCATAGGTCAATTCATCTGTATGGAGAATTGCCCTTCCACCTGTGGGTCTGCGGACGAGATCCCACCTGCGAGCTTCAAGTGCGGGCAGATCGACTTCCGCAAAGGGCTGCGCTAAACCCAGGGACAGACAGGCTGGCTCCCATGCATACAGTCTCAAGGTTGGCAGCGCGTCCTGTTTGATGACGGACTCAAGGATGGCTTCATCAACCGCCATATTCCATGCGCCTTTTGAAGGTTCGTGTTCGATGATACGCCAGGTTGTTTTTTTATATTCCATTAAGTACATCTACCTTTTCGATCGCCTGCCTTATTTTATACCATTTCAGCGCTTTACTGTGAATAAGCGCGAGGGATCGACTTTGCAACTATTTTTTTACTTTTCACGTTTACTGAATGAAAGGAGTGTTAACATGTCTGAACCCAAACGATTATACCGAATTCCAGGTGAGGGGATGATTGGGGGCGTGTGTGCTGGATTGGCAGAATATTTTTCTGTTGACCCCACGATCGTCCGATTAATATTTGTATTGCTTTTACTAACAGGCTCGGCAGGTTTTTGGATTTATGTGATCATGTGGCTGATTGTGCCGGTAAAGCCTAGTTAAGTCCTATCATTCACTCACAACTGAGCATTTATACCTAAAAAACGCGCTCGCCTGGGCGCGTTTTGGTTTGATTACGAAGATGGATGTAGTATAATTCTTCTTGGAGGTAAAATGCCGACAAATCCGACCAGAGATAGAATAAATCCCGAAAAGATGGATACCACACCGCTTCGCCGCCCAAGCTGGATCAAGGTGCGGGCTCCCAGCGGTGATAATTACGAAAACCTGCAGCATCTGATGCGCAGCAAAGCTCTGCATACCGTTTGTGAAGAGGCAGGTTGCCCTAATATGGGGGAGTGTTGGGGCAGCGGCACGGCGACATTCTTAATGTTGGGCGATGTTTGCACCCGGACCTGTGGTTTTTGCGATGTGAAACATGGTCGCCCTGAAGCGCTGGATTGGCATGAACCTGAGCGTGTTGCACAGGCTGTGAAGAGCATGAACTTGCAGCATGCGGTCATCACCAGTGTGAATCGGGATGAACGCCGTGATGGCGGTGCGCCGATCTTTGCCATGGTGATCCGTAGAATTCGCCAGCTATTGCCTGGCTGTTCTGTTGAAGTGCTAATCCCGGACTTCAAAGGCAGCATTGAAGCCCTGCGAATTGTGATGGCTGCTCGACCGGAAATTCTAAACCATAATGTGGAAACTGTCCCACGACTTTTTAAGCAGGTTCAGCCCCAGGATCGTTATGAATGGTCAGAGAAGATCTTATCCCATGCCCGCAAACTGGATCCAGACGTCTTAACAAAATCTGGCATTATGGTCGGTCTGGGTGAGACCTTTGAAGAGGTTCAGGAGACCATGCGCGATTTGAGGGCGTGGGGCGTGGATATCCTGACCATTGGTCAATATTTGCAACCAAGCCGAAAGCATCTTCCTATCAGCCGATATTATGAACCCAGTGAGTTTGAAGCGCTGCACGACTTTGGTATGGCATTGGGTTTCAAATGGGTAGAAAGTTCTCCCCTGGTTCGATCTTCATACCACGCTGGCGAACAGGTTCGAGCTCTCTCCGCTGTCCATCGAAAGCTTTACCATCCTGATTAGGCATACTAACAAACTATTTTGAATTTGAATCGCCCTGAAGATTGGGGCGATTTTCATTATCGGGATGATTGGATTGAAATTGTGTCTTGAGAAGTATGTTAAAATTACAGCACCATGAAAAGGAGAGTGAACTGTGGATATCAAAAATATTAAGATTCAAAAGCCTGAAAACGTGAATTTTATTCTTGGACAAGCTCACTTCATCAAGACGGTTGAAGACCTTCATGAGACCCTCGTCACAACTGTCCCGGGGATCAAGTTTGGACTGGCATTTTGCGAAGCCTCTGGCAAGTGCCTGGTGCGGTGGAGCGGCACGGATGATGCGATGGTGGAGCTGGCTAAAGAAAACGCAAAGGATATCGCTGCAGGTCATTCTTTTATTATTTTCTTAGCGGAGGGTTACTATCCCATCAATGTCCTCAACCAAATTAAATCAGTTCCTGAAGTTTGCCGAATCTTCTGCGCCACAGCCAACCCGACGAACGTGGTTGTGATTGATGTGGGCGATGGACGTGCCATTCTTGGCGTTGCGGATGGCGAAAGGCCAAAGGGCGTTGAAGGCGAAGAGGACATCGTCTGGCGCAAGGATTTTTTACGGATGATTGGGTACAAGAAATAATCCATGACAACCTTCGAAATTGATTTTGAGCCCATTGGAAAACGGGTGGTTGCCAACCGTGAAATGAGTTTACTGACTGCTGCGCAAGAAGCAGGCATTGCGATCACGGCGGTTTGTGGGGGTGTGGGTATTTGCCAGGACTGCAAAATTCGCTGCCTTTCAGGTCAATTTTCGGACATTCAAAATAAGGAAAGAGACACTTTTTCTGCTCAGGAATTGGCAGAGGGGTGGCGTTTGGCATGCCAGACCTATCCACAAAGCAATGGCAAGATTGAAATTCCGCCCGAATCCATGTCCACCGCTCAACGCCTTCAGATCGAGGGTCTGATTCGGGATGTCGCTGTGGCGCCCGAAATAAAAGCCAGTGATTTTACACTCTCCCCACCCAATCTAACGGATTTGCGGGCTGATTGGGAGCGTTTTGTTGAGGACTCCGGGCTGGAGCTTGACGAAGGTCAAGCGATCGCATTGCCCGTTCTGCGGCAGTTTTCTGAAAAAATGCGTCAGCAAAATTGGAAGGGCCGTGTCATTTACCGTGAGGGCGTGGGCATTATCGGCTTTTTGCCTGTTGAGTCAGCGTACTTTGGCGTGGCAGTGGACATTGGAACGACAAAGATGGCAGCGTTCCTGGTTAACCTTGAATCAGGCCATACCAAAGCCAAAATCGGTGCGATGAATCCCCAGATTGCTTATGGCGAGGATGTTGTCAGCCGAATCGCATATGCCAATCAGGGAGATACTCAGCATAAGACCTTGCAAATCAAGTTGGTGGAAACCCTGAACCGGATGATTTCTGACCTGGTTGGTCAGGTTGGCATTACGACAGACCAGGTGGTAGATTTTGTTGTAGTGGGTAATACCGCCATCCATCACCTTTTTGCTCGGCTTCCGGTGAGGCAGTTAGGGCAGGCGCCCTATGTGCCAGCAGTTCGGCGAGCGCTGCGTTTTTCTGCCCACGAGGTTGGATTGGTGAGCGCTCCCGGGGCACGGGTCTATCTGCCGCCCAATATCGCCGGGTATGTGGGTGCTGATCATGTCGCCATGCTGCTGGCAGCGGATCTGGATCATGATCAGAGCACATCTCTTGCGATGGATATTGGCACCAATACGGAAATCACGCTTTCAAAAAAGGGTCACCTGATGAGCTGTTCGTGTGCATCGGGGCCAGCCTTTGAAGGGGCTCATATTCATGCCGGGATGCGGGCTGTTCCAGGGGCAATTGAACGGGCACAGTTTTATGATGGTGATTGGCATATCTCGACCGTTACGGATCAGCCGCCAATTGGCATTTGTGGGTCAGGGATTTTAGATGTGGTCGCTGAGCTGCTGGACTCAGGGCAAATTGATTCGACTGGGCGATTTACGGATGCGGCTCTCAGGTTGGTCGATCATCCCAAAGGCGGGGCGATCATTTTGGTTCCGGCTGCACTATCAGGCAATGGCAATGACATCCTGGTTACCCGTTCCGATATCCGTGAGATTCAGCTTGCCAAAGCCGCCATCAGGGCGGGTGTGGAAGCCTTATTGCGCGAGTCTGGCATTGAAGCCGAGGAGATCAGCCGCTTTATTATTGCTGGCGCTTTTGGTACCTATCTGCATTTGGATAGCGCGATCAAAATTGGCATGTTCCCAAACCTGGCACGCGAGCGATTTTCTCAAATTGGGAACGCTGCCGGTGCTGGGGCACAGCAGATGTTGATTTCATCACAGAGCCGGGTGGAGGCTGAGGCTGTCCTCAACAAAATGGACTATCTCGAATTAACCACGAACCCCGAATTTTCAGATTCCTATATTGATGCGATGGGATTTTAGAAGGAAAACAAGGAGATTTGATGGAGACTTTGGAGGCTATTTTTACCCGTCGAAGCGTGAGAAATTTTTTACCGGATCCTGTTTCACAGGCGGATCTACATGATCTCTTGCGGGCAGGGATGCAGGCACCATCAGCTAAAAATGAACAACCGTGGCATTTTGTTGTGATTGATGACCCGGATCTTCTGCACACCATTCCAGAGTTTCATCCTTATGCAAAAATGCTATTTGAAGCGCCCCTGGCGATCCTGGTTTGCAGTGATCGTAAGCTGGAAACGAAGCGTGCCAGCTGGCTGCAGGATTGCTCAGCCGCAACCCAAAATATCCTTTTGGCAGCCCATGCCAAGCAGCTTGGTGCGGTTTGGTTGGGGATTTTCCCTGATTCTGATCGTGTATTTGGGATGCAAAGCCTGTTAGGCTTGCCGCAAGATGTGCGCCCTGTGTCACTGGTCGCCGTTGGGTATCCCGCTGATAAACCTGAACCGGTCGATCGTTTTCTGGAGGAACGGGTTCATCACAACCGCTGGTGAGTGTGCCTGATAAGAGCCTGAATCAGCCCAGATATTCGGATAGGTAAGGCATCATTGCCAGTAAGGCTTTTGCCCGATGGCTGATCCTGTTTTTAACATCCTCAGTCAGTTCTGCCATAGTGGAACCGTATTCTGGGAGCAAAAACATCCGGTCATAGCCAAATCCACCCAAACCTCTTTCTTCGGCAATGATGACACCCTCGCATTGCCCAGCCGTTTCGATGATCTCACCATTTGGCAGAGCCAAAATGGCCGCACAGTGAAAGCGAGCTGTCCAGGGTTGGGGTATGGCGTGCAGCTGATCGCACAGATAAGCACGGCGGTCGGCATCGGTTGCGTCCTTCAAAGGGGAGAACCTGGCAGAATAAATACCCGGAGCGCCATCCAGTGCATCCACCTCCAGACCGGAATCGTCTGCCAGCGAGGGTAACCCGGTGGCTTTGAGATATGCTTCAGCTTTGATCCTGGCGTTTTGTGCATAGGTTTTCCCCGTCTCTGCCACTTGCAAAGATTGGGATAGTGTCAGGTCTGAGATTAATTGAACCTGGAGAGAGGAGAGGATGGTTTCAATTTCCCTGATTTTTCCAGGATTTCCGGTAGCGATGAGCAGGCTATTGGACAATGGTATGCTCCTTAATTAGATTTAATTTATCTAAATAATGTTTGACGGTCGAATTTTGGCATGTTATAATATTGCCCAAGCTTCATTTTACCCAATAGTCAGATAGAAGAAATCCTTTTGACCAACAGTAACAACCCATTGCGACTGAATATTGGATACTTTTACAACAAGCCGATTGGATACAGTCGCGATATTCCCATTAATTTTGACCAAATTACAATAGAAGAGCTCACCGTTGAGTCGTTAACGAGTGAGGTGCGTATATCCAGAACACGCGAGGGTTTGCTGCTGCAGGTGGCGGCGACTGCAGAGGTGAGGACTCATTGTTCACGTTGTTTGGAGCAGTTTTTCCTACCCGTCAATACTGAATTTGAGGAATTGTTTCAGTTTCCATCCAGGCAGAGGGAGGAGACTGATTTGATTCTCCCGATGGATGGTTACCTTGATCTCGGTCCGCTTTACAGAGAAGCCCTGATCCTGGGATTGCCGATCAAACGATTGTGCAAACCCGATTGCAAGGGGTTGTGTGTTGAATGTGGTGCAAACTTGAATCTCACGACTTGTGAGCATCATCAAAACGAAGTTTCCGGTTCTGAGCAGGTGCAGGGCGAAGTGACAGTTTAGTTCGTTTATTATCCGAGAAGTCCTGATATCGCTAATAAACATACTGGCTGCCGGGAGAAGTATCCATGGTCGCTGACCATCAGCCAAATCCCATTGAAAAAGCACTGGACAAGCTGTTAAGGCGCGCTGATTTTAAAGGGTATTTGACGATCGAAGACCTGATGGAAGCTTTTCCGGAGGTTGAGGAGCTCAAGAATTTTCGCGCCATCATTGTCCGATTACGAAAAGAGGGGGTTGAAATTTTGGATCGTGACCGTATTGGTGTTGATGTCAGTGTTGACGATGTTTTTTCTCGGGATGACTTAAAAGAGACCGCCAAGAAAAAGTCGGGTCTGGATGTGGTGAGTACGGATGACACCGTGGGGCTTTACCTGAAGGAAATGTCCCAGGTGCCGCTGCTTTCCAAGCAGGAAGAGCAGCGGCTGGCGAAAAGTATTGAAGCAGGGAGAGCTGCCCGACTGCAGCTGATTAATGCTGACCCAAATCAATCGCCCGACCAGCGGGGTGATCTGACAGCTGTGGTCAAGACAGGAGAGCAAGCCTGGGAGCACCCGGTCAAAGCCAACACCCGTTTGGTGGTGAGCGTCGCTAAAAAATACATGGGAAGGGGTGTGCCCTTTTTAGATCTGATCCAGGAGGGAAATCTGGGCTTGATCAAGGCAGTTGAAAAATTTGACTATTCACGCGGCTTTCGTTTTTCAACCTATGCCACCTGGTGGATCAGGCAGTCGATCACACGGTCAATTGCCGACCAGGGTCGCACGATTCGCATCCCGGTGCATATGATTGATCGCATCCGTGAGCTCTATAAGGTCAGCCATGATTTGGAGCAAAAATTGGGCAGGAAACCCCTGGCAAGTGAGATTGCA
>Ga0334892_1003344_pt1 | contig 10516 bp, 9 predicted proteins | sample GraSluR3_MG_4_FD_207213 | JGI IMG/M metagenome (GOLD analysis project Ga0334892, IMG submission 207213) | Sludge microbial communities from methane-producing bioreactor in Wageningen University, Netherlands - Granular Sludge_15_04-R3 | ecosystem: Engineered > Bioreactor > Anaerobic > Unclassified... | reverse complement strand
GCAGACGTGATCGCTATCACTGATTATGAAGCTGATCCTGAGGAAGACTTTCGCGATCTATATGCCTACCAGATAATCGCCGAAGATGGTTGGTCTCCCAGAAACAGCTCAAATGCGGGCTATGACCTTCCCTGGAATGTCTATCGCAGTGGCTATCTCGTTCCTGATGACCAAAACAGAACATGGTTTGAAGACGCTGAGATACCCGGCGCTTTCAGAGTGAAGTATGCCCATGAGATTCGCCTATATCGCCATGTCGAAGTGACACATAGCCCCACAGCAGAGAGCCGATATGTACAGCTCGGAGCCATTCCAATCGAGGTGGTGGAAAACTGGAGTCAAGCATGCGAAGAAGCCGTGAAACTAAGTGACATCATTCTCGGCTGGGAAGGCTATGATTCTGTGACTCTCGTCGCCGCAGACGGATATTCCCGCGATTACAGCCCGGAGCAAATCGCAGAGGGATTTTATCTTCTAAACAGTGAAATCACCACCTTCCCAAATCTGAACGATGACATGACCAATGGAGAAAAACGCTTTAGAAAGATCGCATCGATCACTATCAATGGCGGAACTCCCACGGGTGATGAAGCTTGGGGAAATGCAGCTGAGCTAAATGCAGATCTCAGCATCGTCCTGCCGGAAAGCTTCGGCTCATATGAAGGCACAGAACTTACAGACTTTTGAAAAAACTAGCGCTTATGATCAGCATGGGTATCTTGCCCATGCTGATCTTCTGTGTGACAATCTCTCCTGACAGCCTGAGGCAGTTTCACCTCCACCCCGTGAGAGTGATAGCCGAGGGCGAAGAGGCAAGCGTCAGCCCGATCTCGCGTGTCTTGAATCCACCAAACAACACCCCAATCTCGGAAGTTCTCAAACAAAGCTCCGGCATCAGCATGAGCTATGGCTCTCGGGACGAAAGCAATCTCCGCATTCGCGGTTTCCGCAAAAACGAAAGCTTGATACTGATAGATGGCAGACCCCAAAATAGCGGCTACTTTGGCAATGTGGATCTCAGCAAGATTCTCAGTGACGAGATAGCCGAGATCCGCATCATCAAAGGTCCTGCTTCAGCTCTTTATGGCTCGGGAACCATGGGCGGAGTGTTAAATATCATCACCAAGCGTGAGAGTCATCTTTTCAAGCTCGAGAGCAATCTGCACAGAAATCTTAGAAACAGCCAGAAGCTCAGCACAGCCCGCGATCTTGGCACATTTGCCTACCACCTTAGCTTGATCAGAGAAGAACGACCCGGATTTGCCCTATCCAAGGATTTTGAGCCCACCGTCTTTGAGAATGGCGGCCTGCGTGACCATAGCGTTCAAACGAGTTATCAGGGCAGAATGGGTCTTGATTTTTGGATCGATGAGCTTCATGAAATGGGTATCAGCGCGGGGCATACTCGCATTCCATACAAAGAGATCCCATCATCAATTTACAGCCGTGACTATCGAGTCTACAAAGATTGGCAGAAGTCCGATGCTGCGGTGGCATGGGATATCAAATCTTCTCTTAGCACCGGCTTTCGCGGTCAGCTATATCTTGATTCCACGGCAGATACTTTTGAGCGCTACAATGACCCTTCGCATCAAGCGATGCTGCTCAGCTCAAGGATGGAAGCCCAAAACTTTGGCTTTGCCCCGATCTTCGAATATCGATCTCGCGGAACTCTCAGTAGTGGATTGAGGCTTGAGCACCGCACAATCAAGCGCAGAGATACTGGCTCGTATCTGAATTGGACAAAGAATGATGCCTTTGTCGGCAGTATCTTCAGCCAATATCAGCGTGATCTTTCTGAGTCGATGTCATTTAGCCTCAGCGCCGGCATTACCGGCTTTTCACACAGCCAAGATCGAGACTTAAAGCTAATCTTTGAGCCTTCCGCCGGAGTATTTTGGGATCATACTGATGGTAGCCACAGCTCCTTATCTCTTGGTCTGAATTCTGCTTTACCCACGATGAGACAGCTTTTTTCGGCAGACAGCGGAAATCCTGATCTGATCGCCTCCAGAGCAGTTAAAAGTGAGCTGGGGCACCAACGCGCAATAGGACTTCCGGGCAGTAGTGCAGCTTGGGACATCAATCTATACTACAACGTCGTCCGCGATCTTATAGATCGCCCCGGTGAACGCTATGAAAACATCTATGAAGTAGAGACATATGGCTTTGAGACCTCGCTTTCCGCTCTGCTGTGCCCCATCTGGGAATTCTCTGTCCAATATGCATATTTGGGAACATGGGGGGATTATGTCCTTTCCGACAGCGCACCGCATGGCATCAATATCCAATCTCGCATAAAATTGCCACACTCGTTCAATTTGAATCTGGACAGCATGTGGCGCAGTAAACGCAAATCCCAAGATAGCATCTCAATGATTCACGAGCTGGATGCATATCACACTCATGAAGTAGGACTCAGCCGGACTTTTGGCAAGCTTGAGCTGCACGCCTCCATGCAGAATATCTTTGACCATGATTATCAAAGCGAATATGGCTACCCAGCTCCAGGAAGAGATTTTCATCTAAGGATCATCTACACCTTCAGATGACACGCCATCAGCCACTCTCTTCCGATCCTCCTGAGTCGGACTAAGGAGCTTGTCGACTGAGTGCCAAGAGCCCAACAAGCCAAGACTCTAGTGAGACTCGGCGGATATCTTGCTAAGCAGATGATGACGTGCTCAAAGCATAGCTTGCCGCAATATTACTTGATCTTTCTTATATTTACATGGCAAACATCCTAGAGTCGTAAGTCTTTATTTTCTCACCGCTTGCACGCTCGAGCGGTGAGCGTGGGGTGAGGGAGGCATGAGGACACCATATTTTGCAAGCATTTAGCAGTGCGATTTTGACGCATTTGGGATCTTTTCCCAACATAAACTTATAATACCATCATAGACAAATGCCCCTATAGATCTGCTCAAGAAACAGTGGCTTAAGAACAAACTTGACAAGTATCCGCTTGCGCTTAAATGGGAATCATGAATTCGAAATATATATTGATCATCATATTGACCGCCCTAGTGATCGTAGGGCTATATCACCTGTTTGCCGTCGGACGCTATAGCTATCCGGAGTTTCGGCTGCGTGCCGGACAAGTTTCGGAGAAAGAGATTATCGCTCCATTTGACTTTCCGATCCTCAAAAACTCTGAACAGCTAATCATCGAGCAGGAAGAGAGTCTCCGCACAGTCGCCATGCCATATCGAGTGAATGACGATCCGCTCTTTGAGGCTCTGACCTTGATGGATAGGATTTGGTCTGTCTTTTATGCGAATGAATCCGGCAGTGAAGAGAGCTTGAGTGCAGAGCTTCAGAAGCTGGATATTCGTGTGGACCCCGCTGCTCTGACATTTGCAAAAGACGTTCAAATCCGGGATGCTCTCTATGAAGATTTGCGCAATAGGATCAATGCCATGTACGCCCGCGGGATCTATCAGGATATCGACAAATCCGAGATCAGTGTTTGGCATGCGGGCGAAGAACAAAGGATGCCCACAGAGTCTTTTTGGGAGCTTTCGGCAGCGCGTGATTCTTTAAGCAATCTTGCCGGATTTGCTTCCGATCTGTTGGAGGCCTTGGCTCCCAAGCTAATCCGCGCAAACATAGAGGCGGATAACGATCGATATCAAGAGCTAAGCCAAAATCTCATCAGCGAGATTCCGCAGACACAAGGGATGGTCTTGCAAAATGAGGTGATAGTGCGCAAAAATGCCCGCGTCAGCCAAGAAGACATAGATAAGCTCGCTTCTTTGCAAGCAGCCTATGAATCCCGCAATGTCCAAAGGACACCGATGCAGCAGATGCTTTTGTCATTTGGGCTTTTGATCTACTTCTTCAGCATCTTGGTCTTGGCTAACCACTATTATGGTGCCTCTCATCCGGCCGAGCAAAAAGAAATGATAGATTTTCTTCCGGTGAATCTGGGCTTTATCCTACTGAGTCTTTTTGCGCTTTTTTCCAATCATCTTTTGAGCATGAACAATCTTTTGATCCCATTTGCCTTGACGACTGTGGCAGCCGCGATCTTGGTCACCGTAGATTATGGGATCCTATACACCGTCTGCTCAGGCATGCTGCTGGCTCCTTTTACAAATTGGGAGAGTCACTCTATGGTGATCTTCATCTTGGGCACCATCATCACGCTGGCACTCATCAAACGTCAAAAAGCGCATCATGAATATCTGACCATCTGGTTCTATCTATTGGTAAGCTTTTCGGTGATAAGCGTGGGACTATCGATCTACAACAATGATCCGATCACAAACCTGTTTCAAAACCTCGGTTTTGTGATGGTCTCTGCTTCAATAAGCATTATGGGCATCATCATGGTGGTGCCATACTACGAAAAGAAGTGGAACAGAGCCACAAAGCAGACTCTTTTGGAGCTGCTTGACTTCAATCATCCACTCCTTAAGAAAATGGCAACTTCAGCAGTGGGCACCTATCACCATAGCCTTATTGTGGGAAATCTCACAGAGCGAGCCGCAGAAGCCATCGGAGCAAATCCCCTTTTGGCACGCGTGGGAAGCTATTATCATGACATCGGAAAGATCATCAACACAGAGATCTTTACAGAAAACAATGAAGAATCCTCGGAGATTCACGATGATCTGAGCCCCGATAAGAGTGCTTCTCTGATCAAAAACCACGTTTCAGAAGGGATCTCACTTGCAAAGAAATATAAGATACCCCAGCCTGTGATTGATATCATAATGCAGCATCATGGCAACAGCGTGATCCGCTATTTTTACGATCGCGCGGAAAAGATGCAGATGCCCACCGAAGCGGAGGCATATCAATATCCGGGACCCAGACCACAGAGCAAGGAAGCTGCCTTGGTGATGATCGCAGACATGGTGGAGAGTACCACTAAGGCAAAGACCATTAGCAGTGAGCAAGATATCGCCAAGATCATCGACGACACTATCTCACGTCTCATTCGTGAAGAGCAATTTAATGAAGCTCCGATCACCATGAAAGATCTGGCAGTGATCAAAGAAGCCATGCTCCCCGTCTTGGGAAGCATCTATCGCAAAAGGCTGGACTATCCGGACGACGATGACAAGACTAAGCTTTCAGGGTGAGCTGCCGAGAGGGATCTCAGAAGATCTCGTAGAGCGCTTTGCCGAATATATCTTAGAGCAGGAATCACCTCATATTAGCTATGAGATTTCACTGCTATTGACCGACAGTGAATCCATGCGGCAATACAATCTCCGCTATAGAGGGGTGGATTCACCTACAGACGTGCTCAGTTTTGAAGGAGAATGTCTTGATCTGGGCATGGATAGCATGAGATTGTGCGATATTATCATTGACACAAATCAAGTATTCAAACAAAAGGGAAAAAATACATATAAAGAGGAATTTTGGCAGGTGCTGATCCATGCTTTGCTACATTTGGCGGGGCATGATCACATAAAACCTGCAGACAAAACAAAGATGGAAGACGCAGAAGATAATTATCGAAGGCAGATTCCGGGAGAGCTTGAATAGTGGATTCAAAAGCTTTGTATCTTCTATTGTTCGTGCTACTCTCGGCATTTTTTTCCGGCAGCGAAACGGCGATGTTTTCGCTGTCACGTGTGTATTTGAAGAAATTGGAGAACAGCGGCGACAAAAGCGGTAGGCTTGTGATCAGGTTGCTCACCCGTCCCAAGCGTCTTCTGGTCACCTTGCTGCTCTGCAATACTTTTGTCAATATGGCCATATCATCCTTTAGCACACTATTGGCAATCCGCCTTGCGGGGACATATGGCTGGAACCTCTCCTATACCATCACCATACAGATCATTCTGGTGACTACTGTGATCTTGATCTTTGGTGAGATAGTGCCAAAATTGATCGCCTTGTCCTTGGCAAATGAGATCTCTTTGTGGATTGCCTATCCGCTGCACTTCATTCAATTTGTGCTTGGCCCCATAGTCTGGATCTTTGAGAAGCTCAGTGCTGCCATCTCTCGCAAGGGAAACGTGGATCATCATATCAGCCAAAGATTTACACATGAGGAGTTTCACAATCTTATCCATAGTGAGAGCAGCTCCGGCTCATTGGAAGAGCATGAAAAAAGGATGTTAGTGGGGCTTTTCCGTTTTCGAGAAGCAGAGATCAGCGAGATCTACGTGCCCAGGGTAAAAATCACTGCCATCGAAGAAACTCAGAGCTTGGACGAGCTCAAGGCTTTGGCAATATCCAGCGGCTATTCTCGCATCCCCGTCTATCGAGAAACCATCGACGATATCATCGGGATCATCTATGTCAAAGATCTGCTTTTGTATCCGGACAAAGAGAGCTTGACCGAGCTTATGCGCCCCGTGTGGTTTATCACGGAAAATATGAAAGTGCAGAGTCTGCTCAATCAATTTAAGCTCAAGAAGCGGCAGGTCGCCGTCGTCGTGGATGAATATGGCGGAACATCCGGGATTATATCCTTGGAGGACATTCTGGAAGAGATAGTGGGAGAGATTCAGGATGAGTATGATTCCGATGAGATTCCTGAGTTTGTCAAAATCACTGAAAACGACTATGAAGTCAGCGGGAACTTTAGCGTTCGCCAGTTTAACCAAGAATTCTCTCGCGAGATCTCGGTCGATGAATATGATAATCTGGCTGAGTTTCTTTTGGCGCAGTTCAACCACGTTCCGGAAGTCGGAGAGGAATATGACCTTGACGAAAAGTTGAATATGGAAATCTTGGAAAGTGACGAACGAAGTATCAAGAAGATCCGAGTAAGGTGTCATTTATAGTATGATAAAGATTTTGTTGGGTTTGTCGATAGTGCTTGCCACATCGATCTTGCCCGCTCAGAAGCTGGACTACAAGATAAGCTCGATGTCGTTGAAAGTAGCTGATCTGGCGATTGATATGAGCCCTGAAGCTATAGAGATCAGGGTCCAAAACGAAAGCAGATTTAGCCTTTTCCCGCATCTGAACAATGTCTACCATGTTCAAATGGATGAGATGTATTTCCCCATAAGCTACAGGCGTATCATCCATCAGGGTGAATTGCGGGATTCTATCCATACACTATATTCATATCCCACAGCTACCATGCACCAAGATAGCGCGGGGCAGTCCATCAGATATGACGTTTCAAAGAGCAGCCGAGATTTTTTTAGCTTCCTATATGCTCTTTGCCAGGATCCCAGCCCGGACGAAAGCTATCTTTTGGATGGAGACGGCAGATCATGGCGTGCACACGTGGGAATCGGACAGCGACAAAGGATCAGAACCGGAGTGGGAACCATGTATGCCCGCCGGCATGAGATCCAGCTGGAGCCGCTCAGCGAAGAAAAAGCTCTGTATGTAGATATGCTGACCAACAACTTTTTTGATGCAAATCTTGTTCTCACTATCTGGATCTCTGACAATGGGATCCCGCTCAAAGCGCACTTGAAGAAAAACCTGATTGGCATGACTTGGGAGATCATCGGGATCCGCTAGATGAAAGCCGGAAACTACCACTTCCTTTTTTGGGCATGGATGGCGCTGATCTGGATCCTGTCCTCAATCCCTCAATCAGGAATTCCTGATCTAAATGACCTTGGCTTTGACAAAATTGCCCACTTTGGCATCTACCTAGTATGGGGCATTTGGGCTGCTCTATATCTTTTTAAACGACAAGCCGGGTGTGGACATAGTGCGCTTATTTTTGCTATTATGATGCTTCTGGCGACCTTGGATGAGTATCATCAGCACTATATCCCGGGCAGGCAAGTCTCCTTTTGGGATCTTTTGGCAAATTGGAGCGGGCTGATAGTGGCTTATGCCGGATATCTAATCTATCAAAGAAAGAGTTCTAGATGATCGCAATCAAGCATCTCCGCATCAGCTTGGCGGGACAGGAGATCCTCAAGGGAATCAACTTCGTCCTACCCTTCAATGAAAATATGGTCATTCTGGGCAAAAGTGGCTCCGGGAAGACGGTCTTGATTAAGAGTATCTTGGGAATCTATCCCCCCGATGAGGGCAGCATTATCATCGATGGACATGATCTTTATGATTCATCTCGTAAAGAGCTGGACGGATTAAAGAAAAGATTTGCCATGGTCTTCCAACACGCCGCACTTCTGGATTCATTTACGATCTATCAGAATGTGGCTCTGCCGCTTTATGAGCGGGGTGAGAAAAATGAAGATTATATCCTTGAGCGCGTTTTGGAATGCCTGAGATTGGTGGGGCTTGAAGATACTTTATACAAGTATCCTGCCGAGCTCAGTGGAGGAATGCGCAAAAGGATCGGTATCGCCCGTGCATTGGTCTATAAGCCAGATTACTTGATCTTTGATGAGCCTGTATCAGGCTTGGATCCGATCACGGCTGAGGAAACCCTTTTCTATATGACGCAGATCATTAAGAACAATAGCGCGACCGTGATTACGATCACGCACGATATCTCGACCATCGAGAAACTGGGACAGAAAGTGCTCTTTATCAACAATGGAGAGCAGCTTTACTATGGCTCCTATCAGGGTCTTATGCAGAGCGAAAAAGACATCATCCGTAAGTATTTTTCTTGATGACACAAAGAAACCTGAGCTTTTTGGCATTCTTGACCGCGACAGCCTCTGTGATGCACATTGTAGAAAGCCTTATCTTCAGAGCTGTCCCACTGCCATTCATCCGCCTGGGTCTTTCCAACATCGTGATCTTGTATCTGATCTGGAACAGAAAGATATTATCCGCCTTTGTGGTGGCTATCGCAAAATCCATCATTGGTGGAGTCGTGACTTTGACTCTTCTAAGTCCCGCGATTCTTCTCTCACTTTCAGGGGGCGTAATCTCAGTCTTCCTAATGAGTTTGGCGCTCTTGATCAGACCCAGATTTAGCCTCACCGGGATCAGCATCGTGGGAGCTATCGCGCATAATCTTACTCAATTGGGCATGGCTAGACTGTTTATCATTCCAAATGACAGCCTTTTTGTATTGACACCAATCCTACTTCTTTTAGCATTGATTAGCGGAATCACTACCGCATATATCTGTTATTATCTGGAGATCAAAATCCCCTCATTGAAGGGTCAATTATGAGAAAAAGAAGAAGTTTGCTGCCCAAGATATTGGGCATAGTGGCACTTAGCGCATGCTTTTTGATCGGAATAGTCTTGGGAACCATCTGGTTCTATTCCGACACTCTGCCTCCCACTGAAGAACTGCGCAATTTCACCATGCGGAGCGGATCTGAGGTCTATGATCGCAATGGCAATATGATCCATCTCTTTGCATTTGAGCAGCGCAAATTGGTCTCACTCAAAGAGCTTCCAGCACATCTGATTGACGCTCTGATAGTCACTGAAGATAAAAACTTCCATCGGCATTTTGGCATCGACATCATGGGTAACATTCGTGCCCTGGTGATTGACGTCATCCGCATGGACTTTTCCCAAGGCGCTAGCACCATCACCCAACAGATGGCAAGAAACATGTTTTTGACCTTGGATAAACGAATATCCAGAAAGATGAAGGAAATAATCCTAGCGTTTCGCATCGAGCAGGAGTTCAGTAAAGACGAGATTCTAGAAATCTATTTTAACAAGATCTTCTGGGGCGGTCAGCTCTTGGGTGTCGAAGCTGCAGCTTTACACTATTATGGGAAACACGCCAGCGAGCTGGATCTGGCTGAGTCAGCTACGTTGATTGGCATGATCCAGCGTCCTAATTACTTCAATCCCATCAAACATCCGGAGCGCACTACAGCCCGCCGTAACCTCGTCTTGCAGCGGATGTATGACGAAGGCAAGATCAGTCAGGAAGATTATGATCTGGCATCAGCCGCTCCACTCAGACGGGGAAGCAGCTCCATGCGTCAAGCCGCGTCAGATTACTTCATCGATCACATTAGGCTTTATCTGGAAAGAAAGTACGGCACAGATCGGCTCTTTGAAGGCGGGCTCAGAATCTATACTACCATTGATCAAGATCTGACAGTATACGCGGACTCTGTGCTAAACAACTATCTGATCGAGGTTGAGAACCGCTACAATTACCCTCACAAACTCAAAGATATTCAGCCAAACACCTACAACATCAATACCCGCTATCTGCAAGGAGGCTTGGTCTTGATGGATAACGACACCGGACATGTGCGTGCCATGATCGGAGGAAGGAACTTTGCCCACAGCAAGTTCAATCGGATGACTCAGGCTCGACGTCAACCCGGCAGCGCCATCAAACCGGTATACTATACTGCCGCGATCGAGAAGGGCTATACTCCTTCTACCGTGATCAATGATGGACCGATATCTTTGGTGGCGGGCGACGGAAAGACTTGGAGTCCCACAAACTATACTCACAAGTTCTATGGCTTCTCCAGGATGAGAACCGCTTTGGCGCACTCGTACAATCTTTGGGCAGTGAAGACTGCCATCGACATCGGCTTTGACACTATGACTGATGCGTTTAACCGATTTGGCATTCAGCGCCGTGTCACAGACTATGCCGCCGCTCTTGGCGCTTATGAAGTGGTCCCAATGAATCTCATCTCGGCATATACTACATTCCCAAATCAAG
>Ga0334892_1003335_pt1 | contig 10536 bp, 9 predicted proteins | sample GraSluR3_MG_4_FD_207213 | JGI IMG/M metagenome (GOLD analysis project Ga0334892, IMG submission 207213) | Sludge microbial communities from methane-producing bioreactor in Wageningen University, Netherlands - Granular Sludge_15_04-R3 | ecosystem: Engineered > Bioreactor > Anaerobic > Unclassified... | reverse complement strand
TCGGTCTTCTTGCGTCAGGCTGCCCTGATCGTGCTGATGGCTCAGATCGGCAGCTTCGTGCCGGCAGATGAGGCGCACATTGGTGTGGTGGACCGGATCTTCACGCGGATTGGGGCCTCCGATGAACTGGCGGCGGGTCAGTCGACCTTTATGGTCGAGATGGTCGAAACCGCGCATATCCTCAACCACGCTACGCCGCGGAGCTTGTTGATCCTCGATGAGGTGGGACGTGGCACCAGCACCTACGATGGCATGGCTATCGCCTGGGCCGTCGTCGAGTACCTTCATAACCATCCCGAGCGACGCGCGCGCACGCTCTTCGCCACCCACTATCACGAGCTCATTGAGATGGAGGAGCATCTGCCGCATATCCGCAACTTCAACCTCGACGTGGTGGAGGATGGGCGGGATGTGGTCTTCGTGCACAAGGTTGTCTCCGGCGGGGCCGATCGCTCCTACGGTATCCACGTGGCGCGGTTGGCCGGCATTCCCTCGCCGGTCGTCCATCGTGCGGAGGGCCTATTGGCGGCGTTGGAGAGCGGTGAGTTCCGTCCCGGCGTTGCTCAGCAGGAGGAAGAAGCCTTTCAGCCGCTGCTGATCACGCAGGAACACCCCGTCGTGACGGCGTTGCGACAACTCGATGTGAACAGCCTGACCCCGCTGGATGCCCTGACGACACTCTACACCTGGCAGAAACAGCTGCAGGACGATAGAGCCAAGCGAACGTGAAGGGGCCGGCGGGCCGGATAAGCACACGCGGTGACCTAAGCCGTGCCTGAGTGCACTTGGATTTGGACATCATTTGGCGAGGAATGGAGGCTGCTATGGCGAGTCGTAAGGCAAAGAACACTTGGATCCTGGTCCTCAGCGCTGTACTTGCGGTGGGGTTGGTGGCGCTTGTCGTGTCACTCGACAGCGTGGCGGCGCCGATCGACGGCGTGATTCGCGTGGGGGCGGTCTTGGGTTATCTGACGGTCTTCTTGGCTGCACTATCATCCAATTTCATGCGCGAGCTCACCCGGTTCTTCGGTCGCCCCTTTGTGACGGTGCACCACCTGGCGTCACGGACGGCGTTGGTTGCGTTGACCGTTCACGCGACCGGTGTGGCTTGGCGTTCGGGAACGCTGGCGACCTTCATCCCGGAGTTCAGCTCCATGCGGCTGTTTTTCGCCCTCGGTGGCCGGCCCGCGTTCTGGTTGATCGCCGTGACCTCAACCACCGCGGTGCTTCGCGCCACGATCGGCAAGAGCTGGAAGACGATTCATTGGCTCAACTATGTGGCTTTTGTGCTGGGAACCGTTCACGCTTGGCTCATCGGGGCCAACTTCCAGCACATGGGCGTGCGGATTGTCTCAGGTGTGATGGCGGCGACGTTGGTCGTCGTCTTCGTCCTCAAGCGTCTTCAGGACGCGCAGCGTCGGCGGAAACGGGGTAGGTGAGGCACGATGGACATGGATCGAGAGGACGGCAGCGGGGCACGACAAGAAGGTAGCGAGACGACCGAGGAAATGACAATTCAGTCGCAGGTCGCTGAGCTGACGGCGTCGGCGCGTGCTCATCTTGCGACAGGCGATTGGGAAGCGGCGATCGCGGTCTATGAGGAGACACTTGCGCTGACGGAGGCGGCAGGCGATCTCTCGGGCAAGGCGGAGGCACTGAATAACATCGCGAGCGTGCACCTGGCGCTGATGAACTGGCCCGACGCGATGTCCTTCGCCACGGAGGCGCGCGCCCTCTATCGGGAGGCCGGTGATGCCGGCGGAGAGGCGGTAGTCCTCAACAATATCGCCGCCGCCCACGATGGGATGGGGGATTGGCAGCAGGCGGCATCGATCTACGATGAGGCCCTGGCGCTGCGTGAGACGCTTGAGGATTTTGAGGGACAGGCCAAGACACTGCGCAACCTCGCCATCCTGTACGCTCAGCATGGCAACCGCAACAAGGCCAAGACTTATCTCAACCGTGCCTTGGTCATAGCCCAGAAGGCGAAGTCCCGGGCCCTGCTGAAGGAGATCCGTAAGACGATGTCGCAGCTGCCGAAGCTGCGGCGCACGTAGCCTTCACCCTCGGAGGCTAGCCTTCGTGGACATGCAACATGTCCACGACACCGTCGTCGGCGATCGACATCGTGTGACCGTTGGTGCAGGTTAACGCGTCGGATTGGCGTGTCACCGTGGCTTGACACTCGGGGCAGCGGAGGAGAGATTCGAGCGGTCTCGGTCCCTCCGGCGTGCAGACGCCGGGTTTGACCGCCCAGACCAGGTCGTATTCCACCTGCCACGGACGTACCTGAACCATTTCCAGGGAGAGCGCCTGTAGCTTCTCGGTCAGCGCCTCCGAGCTAAAGGTGCGACCGGGCATCAGCCGCGCGTCATTGCCGATGCGATTGGTGGTCAAGAAGAGTCCGCCGGGGCGCAGCACGCGCACCATCTCGGCGAGCACCTCGTCGGGATCGGGCATGAACTCGAGGGCCTCCAGACACGCGGTGACCTCAAAGGTGTTATCAGGAAAGGGCAGTTGCGAAGCGTCGTCCCATAGGAAGAGGGTCCGGTTCGACCACTGTTTGGTCTTCTGAGCCGCCTGTTCCAGCATCTTGCGCGACAGATCCAGCCCGACCAGCCGTCCGCGAAACCCGACCTCAGGGAAGAGGGTGCGCGCCAATCGCGCCGTCCCAGCGGCGACATCGAGGATGATGGGATGCGGAAACGAGAAAAGCGCATTCGTGATCGGTCGGGCGAGGAAGTACTGCTCGTAGCCGGTGTCGTAATGCTTGATGCGATCATAGATGTGGGCCGACCAATCGTAGAGCAGAGCTACGACTTTGCGGCCAAGATAGGCGCCCTCAGCGATGATCAATTGCCAGTAGAGGAGGGCGATGATGAGCACAACGACGATAGCACCCAGAATCCAGTTCAACTTACAGCACCCACGCTACTAGGGCGACCATACCGATCACCCACGGCCCCACGGCTTGACGATGACTTTCGGCGCTGGGTCGTCCTGTCAGGACGATGAACCCGGGCAAGGCGAGAAGTAACAGCCAGCCCGCCGCCATCTCTCGGCCTCGCAAGATCAGGTAGGCGGCGCCCAACGCCGGTCCAAGCAGGGCCCACCACGACCGCTGGGCAAAGAGGCTGATCGTCAGGGCCAGGGCGAGCCCGGAGATGATGGGGGCTGTTCCCTCGCCTGCGATGAGGACGGCGCCCAGCATCCACGGGAGCCCGATGAGGGCAAGACCTTCCCATAGCCCCCCCACCTCTCCCTGTCCTTCGTGCCAGAGCAAGGCGAGTTCCGTGAGTGTGATGTAGCCCAAGCTGAGTAGAAGGGCGTGGCGACCGAGCGCGGCACTCAGGAGCAGTGTGACGGTGAAAGCAACGGCACCTCGTGCAAGAGGGCGCAGCAGGGCCGATCGACCTACGTGACGCCACCACGCCGATGCTTGGGAGAGCCGGCGATGCAGGTAGGCACCGGGTGTGCCCGGTCGCAGATAGGGCCACGCCGGCAGCGGGGCAGCCTCCTGCCAGTCCTGCCACTCGGCCAGGGGAGAGGCCCAATCGGCCCGCGTCAGGGTGAGCCAGAATCCTTGCCATCCCCCGACCACCAGGGCGAGGGCAATAGCGAGCGTCGCGGGATCCTCGGGTAGGTGTGGGCGTGAGAATGCCCAGGTGCCGCCCAGGGTGGCGATGAGGGGCAGGACCAACCAGCCGCTCTCAAGGAACCCTCTCCCCGGCGCCGCGTGCCCTTCTGCAGTGGATCGTGTCATCGGCGGCATTATAGCTCACCTTGGCGATCCTGAAAGTTGCCGTCCTCCAGCTCGGCAGGGTCGCCTGGGAGGCGCGACACCTTCGACATGCCCTCACAGGGCTCAAGGTGGACATAGGCGCGATCGATGCCGTCCAGTGACTCAACGCGTTCACGCACCTCGTCCGAGATCGCATGGGCAGCGACAAGGGTGAGGGCGCCATCGACATTGATGTGCAGGTCGGCGATGAGATCCGGACCGACATGTTCTGTGATGACCTGGTGGACCCGAAGCACACCTTCAACGGTCCTCGCGGCACTGGCGATCTCAAGTTGCAGTTCCGTAGAGGCCCCGCCGCCACTCAGGTATCTCAGGTTTTCGCGCCAAACCCCCAGCGCCGAGCGGAAGATCCATAGGGCGACGAACAGACCGGCGATCGGATCGGCCAGGGGATGGATGAACTGCGAGCCCAGCGTGCCCAAGAAAGCTGCCGCCGACGTGAGGACGTCGGCTAGGTTGTCCTTGGCGGCGGCCCCAAGGGTTGAGCTTCCGGTTAGAGACGCGGTTCGTGAGATTGAGATGTACATCGCAGCCTTGACGGCAGCGCTCACCAACAGGGCCGCGGTCGGCCATCCTACCGCCACCGCCGTACCTCCCTCCATCAGCCGCAGGACGGCGGCTTTGCCGGCTTCATAGCCTGCCAGCGTCATCGCCGAGGCGACGACGAGCCCTGCTAGAGGTTCGAAACGGCTGTGTCCCTGCGGGTGGCTGAGGTCGGGCGGACGCATCGATAGCCATAGACCCAGCGCCATGAGGAGCGAATAAGCGACATCGGAGGCCGAGTTCGCCGCATCGGCGTAGAGCGCGACGCTACCGGACAGGTGAGCCACGACGCCCTTACCGATGGCGAGCAGGAGGTTACCGGCGATCGTGATCCAGAGCGCACGACGGAGTTGCCGCCAGCGTTCCTCGTCAGGTTGAGCGTCTCTGACGACTTGCATATCGCTCAGGTTCCCTAAAGGCTAAGGAGTAGGATGTGGTGCCCCTGCTCCGGCTTGTGTTGGCGCATGACTTACTCGACGGGATAGCGGAAGTCGTAGATCTCGCCATGCTTCTGCCAGGTCCTTCCGCAGCTGCATGTAAACGAGATCTGCGGCGGGGCGCCCAGGGGTGTGCCACATGCCGGGCAGCGGAAGAAAGTCGCCGGTGGCGCCGCCGTTTTGGCGTCATCAGCGAGAGCGCGCACGAAGACGCTGGGGCTGAGCTGCCAGAGTGCACCGGTCGGCTGGGCCAACGCATCCATCGCCACCAGGAAACGGTGGGGCAGCAAGCGCTTGAGTAGCTCGATGCGATAGTGGGATACGGTGCGCACGGCGTTCCGGCGGAGCTGGACGTTACTGAGTTGTTCCCAGATCCATCTGGGGTGGAAATTAAAGTTCAGGTCCACGAACTCGACCGGCTGACGGTCGAAGGGCGACCAGCTCTGGCGTCCCAGCAAACGGCGAGCTATAGCCTTGAGATTGCGTTTGTTGGCAAATTCCAGGACAAAGGCACCGCCCGGCGCCAGGACTTCGGAGATCTCGCGTAGCGCCTCCGGAGCGTCCGTGGCATGGTGCAGGGTGCGGATCATCGTCACGGTGTCGAAGCTTCCCGCAACGAAGGGCAGGTGGTAGAAGTTGGCCTGGACGAAGACGTAATGGGGCCGACTCTCCGAGGTTTCAGCTGTCCCGAGCCGCTCGACGGCTTGCTCAAGTTGTGTGTGCGCATAGTCCATCAGTACCACAGTGTCATAGCCCGCGTAGAGCTCCGCCAGGCGCCCAAAGCCTGCCCCAATCTCCATCAGCGTCCTGCCTCTCGGCGGCAGCAAGGCCTGGAGCGCGATGCGCTCCACGGCGTCCTCATAGGTACGAGCCTGGGTCCAGAATTCAGAGCTGTAGCGTGAACCTTCGTAATCGCAAATCGGGTGTTCGGTCATGAAGGCCTATGCTATCACGCTTCGGTCGGTTGACAACGTTCCGGATCGTGCGCTCGCGGTTCTGTGCTAGAATGAGCGAGTAAGGTCAGGCTAAGGGGGGAGGACAGCGGGGACTATGGAGAACCTGAAACGCAGGATTCGCCAGGAGGGAAGAAACCTGGGGCGCGGCATTCTGAAGATCGACAGCGTCATCAACCATCAGGTGGACGCCACACTTATGCTGGAGGCCGGTGCGGAGTTCGCCCGGCAGTTTGCCGATAAGCACCCTACGCGCGTGCTGACGGCAGAGGTTTCGGGGATCATCCCGGCGATGGCTACGGCCTATGCGATGGGCCTGCCGCTGGTCTACGCGCGCAAGCACAAACCCGTGACGATGATGGATCCTGTCTTCGTTGAGTTTGCGCCTTCTCATACCAAGGGGGGGGAGGTGTCGTTGATGGTCTCGCCCGAGTTTCTGCATCCGGGCGATCGTGTACTGATCATCGACGACTTCCTGGCAACGGGGCAGACGATCGCTGCGATGGCGCGCATCGTGGAGACGGCAGGCGGCAGCGTCGTCGGTATCGGAACCCTGGTGGAGAAGTCCTTCGAAGGGGGCCGCGAGGTGCTTCATGACCTGGGCGTGCCCATCGTCTCTCTGGTCATCATCGATGAGATGCGCAACGATGGGACCATCGTGTTTGGTGAGTGAGCGTGTCTATGTCACAAGCTGAGACGATCGTTGTCCTCGACTACGGTTCGCAGTACACACAATTGATCGCACGGCGCGTCCGCGAGCATGCCGTCTATGCCGAGATCCTGCCCTGGGATGTGGACTGGGAGCGGGTCGTGGCCCTACAGCCGGCGGGATTCATCCTGTCGGGCGGGCCCAACAGCGTCTATGACGAGGGTGCGCCCACACTGCCGGACGCTCTTCTTGAGACCGGGGTGCCCATCCTAGGCATTTGTTACGGGATGCAGCTCTTGGTCCATCACTTGGGAGGCAAGGTGGTCCCGGGGACGGCGCGTGAGTATGGCCCGGCGGTCGTGGACGTTCAGCAGCCGGGGGGGATCCTATCCACGCTCTCCGGATCGCAGACGGTCTGGATGAGCCATGGGGATCGGGTCGAGGCTTTGCCTCCTGGCTTTGACGTGCAGGCACGCAGTGAGAACGGGATTGTCGCTGCCATCGGTGATGCGGCGCGCCGGATCTATGGCACGCAGTTTCATCCCGAAGTGCATCACACGCCCCGCGGCTCGGAGGTGTTGCGGCAGTTTGTGCGCGAGATCTGCGGCTGCCATGGGCTGTGGACGCCGGCTGCTTTCATCGAGCATGCCATTGGGCGTGTCAGGGCGCAGGTCGGAGACGGGGGCGTGGTGTTGGGACTGAGCGGCGGGGTGGACAGCGCTGTGGTCGCGGCGCTATTGCATCGAGCGGTAGGGGATCAGCTCACGTGCATCTTCGTCGACACCGGCTTGATGCGGCGCGACGAGGCGCGGCAAGTGGAGCATACCTTCCAAGAGGCGCTCGGCATTCGCCTGGTCTTGGTCGATGCCGCGGAGCGCTTTTTCGATGCGCTGTCCGGCGTGACCGACCCGGAGACCAAACGCCGCATCATCGGCGAGCAGTTCATCCGCGTCTTCGAGGAGCAGGCACGGAGCTTGAAGGACGTGCGTTTCCTAGCCCAGGGCACGATCTATCCTGATGTGATCGAGAGTGCCGGCAAGGGCTCGGCGCAACGCATCAAGGCCCACCACAATGTGGGTGGGTTACCGGAGGATATGCAGTTGGCGTTGGTTGAACCGCTGCGCGATCTCTTTAAGGATGAGGTGCGCCAGGTCGGGCTGGCCCTGGGACTACCGGAGAAGCTGGTCTGGCGTCATCCCTTCCCCGGCCCGGGCCTCGGCGTGCGCATCCTGGGCGAGGTGACGCCCGAGCGCGTCGCCACCTTGCAGGCGGCGGATGCGATCTTCCTGGAGGCGCTGTGGGATGCGGGGTTGTACCGCCAGGCTTCGCAGGCTTTCGCCGTGCTGCTGCCCGTGCGTAGCGTGGGTGTGATGGGAGATGGGCGTACTTATGCCAATGTGGTGGCGCTGCGAGCCGTCACGACCGAGGACTTTATGACGGCGGATTGGGCGCGGTTGCCCTATGATTTGTTGGGCCGGGTGGCCAATCGAATCGTCAATGAGGTACCTGGGGTCAACCGGGTGGTCTACGACGTCAGCAGCAAGCCTCCCGCGACGATCGAGTGGGAGTAGGCATCAGCCACGTCGTTGTCACAGATACCGAGCCGCGCGACCTTAACAGCGTGTTAACAGGCCTGTGACCTGCATGGGGTAGAATGGTGCACGATAACGTTGGAGTTAGGCGCGTAGACTATGGATAAGGTGACCGGCGCGAGGGAGGCTATGCCCGCGCACGATGGTGCCGCCCGAGTGGCGGATGTCACCAAGAAGAGCGCCGGGTGGCGCTGTGGACTCAGGCCTGGAGACCGCCTTCTGGCCATCAATGGGCAACCGTTACGCGATGCCATCGATGTTCAGATCTACGGCGGCGAACCTCGTGTCGTGCTTGACTATGAACGCGAGGGCGAATCCAAGACCTGCACCGTCCGCCGTCGGTACGGCGAGCCGCTGGGGATCAGCTTCTGCGAGGATCTCTTTGATGGGCCGCCGCGGGTGTGTCGCAACCGTTGTACGTTCTGCTTTGTGGCCCAGATGGCACCGGGGCTTCGGGCGCCGCTCTACATCAAGGACGACGACTACCGGCTCTCCTTCCTCCACGGCAACTACATCACTCTCACGAACCTGAGCCCTGCAGATTGGCAGCGTATTGAGGAGCAGTATCTGAGCCCACTTTACGTCTCGGTTCACGCGACCGAGCCCGATGTGCGTGTGAACCTGATGCGCAATCCGCGTGCCGGCACCATTCTCGAGGATCTACAACGGTTGGTGGACCTGGGTATCGAGCTGCACACGCAAGCTGTGTTGGTGCCGGGGCTCAACGATGGGGCGCATCTGGATCGAACCCTTGCTGACTTGGCGGCTTTGTACCCAGCGGTTAGGGACCTGTCGATCGTGCCCGTGGGCCTTACGCAGTGGCATGATCCATCGTTGCGTCCATACCATGATGCTGAAGCCGCGGAGGTCTTGCGCCTCTTGAACGCCTGGCAGGCCAGGCTCCTGAGTGACCTTGGCGTTCGGTTCGTCTATCCTTCCGATGAGTGGTATCTGCGCGGGGGTGTCTCGGTTCCTGCGGAGGAGGCCTACGATGGTCTGCTCCCGGCAATGGTGGAGAACGGTGTGGGGTTGGTGCGCCGTTTCCTGAATGGACAGGCGCGACTGTTGAGGGACCTTGCCAATCTGGGGGAGGATCAAACGTGGATCACCGGCGAGCTCTTCGCGCCCGTGTTGCGGGACGTCGCGTGCAGCTTCGTCGACCAGACGGCTTTGGAGGTCGAGGTGCTACCTGTGACGAATCGCTTCTTTGGTGCGACCGTCACGGTAGCGGGGCTCCTGACGGTCGAAGATGTTGTCGGAGCTCTGAAGGATCGTGGAACTGGGGGGGCGATTGTCCTGCCTGGAGAGATCTTCCGCGGCCCGGAAGGTCGGTCGCTGGATGGATATCTGCCGGAAGATGTGGCGCGCGCCACCGACCGCAAGGTGTATGTCATCGCCCAACATGGATCCTCGGCTCACTTCACGCTATCGGACGTTGTACTATAATGAGGTCAGCAGAATGGGAGGGTAGACTCGTATGACTCAGATGAGCACGCAGCTTTCGACTAATCTCCGCAGTTGGTTCTCTGGGCGTCGCTGGCGTCATATCCGTGAGGGATTGAACGCCTATCTCTTTGTCCTTCCCGCTTTCCTGATCATCGGTACATTCGGTCTCTTTCCTCTTGTCTTTTCTGTCTACGTGAGTATGCATCGCTGGCGCATCATCCCGGGCCCCTACTTGGGGCTCGAGAACTTTGTACGGGCCATCCATAACCTGGCGTATGTGGTGGGGCTGTGGTTGCCGATCATCCTTGGCTACCTTGCCGTCAGGATGGTGGTCAAGATCAACCGTGAGGCCAAGGAACATGGTGATGAGCCGTGGCTCTGGGCACTGCCTGCTGTGATCACGGCAGGGGGTATCTACCAGTTTCTGGTCTTTGCTGTACGGCTCTTCCCCGAGGTGCTTGACATCGCCGAAAAGGTCAAGGGCATCCAGCGGACGCAACAGCTCTTTATGGAGCTGCTTGGTGAGGCGTGGCGCGTGCCGGCGGTTCAGTCTGCCCGCACGACGATGATCCTCATCTTCGCGCTAGGCCTTGCCTTGGCTGTTGTCGTCGGACGCCTGCGTGCATCCGGTCCGCGGGGTAGCGGCTATTACGTACAGCTGGTCATGGCTCTTGTACTGCTGGGAGTTGCGGTTGCCATGGGCTGGCTGACGCTGACGACCATTCGTGACATCTATGCCGGAGCGGTGGAGAGTGGTGAGGAGGTCAATATCTGGCCGCAGGTCCTCGCCATCAGTGGCGGCATCGTTGCCCTGATCTTCGTGTCGGTGATCGGTCGCCGACTGGGATTTGCCGGGCGGACGACGACGTTGCTGGCTCTAGGCGGCACGGGACTGGCGATGGGCCTGAGGTTCCTGGTCGATGCCGGACAGGCCACGATGTTGGAGATCCTCCTGATATTGCTGGGTGTCATCCTGATGTTCCTCTCCTGGCGAAGCTGGCAGGAGATTCGCGTGCGCTCGTCGGTCGCCGGTATCGTTGGGTGGCTGCTGATGTCGATTGCGATGATGTTGGGGGCATGGGTCTTGATTGCCGAGCTCCCCCAGGTGATCCGG